>Ga0209273_10001058_pt1 | contig 27598 bp, 20 predicted proteins | sample tdAd471_FD_187126 | JGI IMG/M metagenome (GOLD analysis project Ga0209273, IMG submission 187126) | Marine sediment microbial communities from the Atlantic coast under amendment with organic carbon and nitrate - tdAd47.1 (SPAdes)... | ecosystem: Environmental > Aquatic > Marine > Coastal >...
TGGTGCCAGGGCTATTCCGAGCCGGGCGCCGGCTCTGACCTCGCGGACCTGCAGACCCGCTGTGAAGACAAGGGCGATCATTACCTGATCAATGGCCAGAAGGTGTGGACGTCTTACGCCGACAAGGCCGACTGGATCTTCTGCCTTGTGCGCACCGACACGAGCGTGAAGCATGAAGGCATCAGCTTCATCCTGTTCGACATGGAAAGCCCGGGTGTCGAAGCTCGCCCGATCAAGCTGATCTCCGGCGAAAGCCCGTTCTGCGAAACCTTCTTCAATGATGTGAAGGTTCCGAAAGATCAATTGGTCGGCGAAGTGAATGGCGGTTGGCAGATTGCCAAACGCCTGCTTCAGTTCGAGCGCTCCTCCATTTCGGCCGGCGGTTTTGGAGGCACGGGTGGCTCGGGTATTCTGGGGCCGGAAGAATATGCCAAGCAGCATATCGGCACCGACAGTGACGGCCGTCTGCTGGATGGCGATCTGCGTGGCCGCATCACAGACCACAAGATGTATGCCAAGGCGTTCAGCCTGACCGTGCAGCGCCAGGCCGAGCAGGCCAAGGCGGGGCAGGCGGTTAGCCATACAGCCTCCATCCTGAAATATGGCGCGGCCAAGATGAACCAGGATCGCCATGAATTGCTGATTGAAGCGCTCGGTACGGAAGGTCTCGGCTGGGAAGGCGAAGGCTTTGATCCGGCGGCCAAGAAGGTCACGCGTCAATGGCTGCGTTCGAAGGGCAACTCGATTGAGGGCGGCACCAGCGAGATCAACCTCAATGTCATTTCAAAACGCGTTCTGGGTTTGAAAGACCACAAATAGCCATGTCGCCCACGCACGCTTCCCTGATCTATCTGGGGCTGCCCTTTCTGGCAGGGTTTGCCGTTCCTTTCTTCCGGGGACGGCCCCTGTTTCAGTACGGCCTCTGGATCGCGGCCTCTGCACTGACCATCAGCCTGACTTTCCTCTGGGTGAGTGGGGCAGGGGGCCGTGCAGACATGATTGATCCGCTAACTGTGACTGCCGCGATTGCCTTCTGGGCGGTTGCCGGTCTGGCGGGGATCCTTGTTGGCCGGGAAGCCGCTGCGGTGCGTCGTGACGCCAAGAACACAATGGAAAAACGTAAGGCTTCGGAGATATTCAGATGACATTCCTTCTGACAGAAGACCAGGAAATGCTGCGGGACACCGCAATGACTTTCGCGCGTGACGAACTGCCGATCACGCATCTGCGCACGCTGCGCAATAGCGGCGCAAACGGGGTGGACCCGGAAACCCGCCAGAAGCTAGCAGAGCTCGGCTTCTTTGGTGTGATCATCCCGGACGAGCCGGGTGGTGAACATTTCGGACTGGTCGGCCTCGGCCAAATCCTGGAGGCGCAAGGCCGCACGCTGGCTGCGACGCCGGTCATGCAGACCGCACTGATCGCGGCGAGTGCGTTGCAACTGGGCGGCAGCCCGGCGCAGCAGGCTGAATGGTTGCCCAAGATCGCGGCTGGCGAAACCACTTTCGCACTGGCCATGGATGAGAGCGCGCATTTCAATCCGCTGGGTGTTGCCACAGAAGCCGAGCGCAATGGCCAAGGCTACACGCTGAACGGCATGAAGCGGTATGTGCCTGACGCGCATCATGCGGACATGCTGATCGTCGTGGCGCGTACCTTTGGTGAGGCAGGCGACCGCCACGGCCTCAGCCTGTTCCTGGTGCCGGCCGATGCGAAGGGCGTTTCAATACAAGCGCTGAATACGGTCGACTCCCATGGCGCTGCGCATGTGACACTGGAAGATGTGATGGTGCCTGAAGGGGCATTGATCGGCGCTGCCGATCAGGGCGCTGATGTGCTGGAGCCGGTGCTGGACCGCGCCGCCATTGGCCAGGCCGCAGAGATGCTGGGCAGTGCGCAGGCGGCGTTCGACATGACGCTTGAATATCTGCAGAGCCGCAAACAGTTCGGGCAACTGATCGGTTCCTTCCAGGCGCTGCAGCACCGTGCTGCGAAAATGTTCACGGAGCTTGAGATGACGCGGTCCTGCGTCGCCGCCGCGCTGTCGGCCGTCGATGAGGGTAAGGACAATGTTGCCGAACTCGCCAGCATCGCAAAGGCCCGTGCCAGCGAGTTGGTGCACCTCGTTTCCAATGAGTGCGTGCAGATGCATGGCGGTATCGGTATGACCGATGAGGCCGATCCGGGCCTCTACATGAAGCGCGCCCGCGTGCAGGAAGCCATGTATGGCTCTGCCAGCTGGCACCGGGACCGGTACGCTCGCCTGAACGGGTATTGATCGGATATTATTCCGTACAAAGAAAAAGCCGGGAAGACGGCGTCTTCCCGGCTTTCCTGTATCTGGTGGGCGCTTAGCCTTTTAGCACAGACCCTTTCTTCAGGGCCTTGGCGATAAGGTAGTACATCACCGGGCGGTGCTTTGCGCGTACAGACTTGCCATATTTCGCAACGGCATCGGCGATAGCGGCATCGGCCTTCGCCTCATCCGTGACGCCAAGTTTCTTTGCAATGAAGCCCTTCTTGACGCGGGCCAGTTCTTCCTTGTCCGATGCGGCAATTGTGGCCGTGTCAGATTTGTAGATGGTTGGGCCGGAGGCTTTGACCGCTGCTTCGAGCAGGGCCATGTCAGAACGGGTTTCACCAACCTTCTCTTTCAGATCGGCGATATACTTCTCCATCAGAACTTCTTTGGGAGAAGGCGCCTTGGCTGGCTTTGCGAGTTTCGGTGCTGCGGCTTTCTTCGGCGCAGCGGCTTTCTTGGCTTTGGTTGCTTTTGCCATGGGAGGGTCTCCTCAATGGGCCCGACAGACGGGCGTGATTTTCATTTACGCAGCTAACAACACGAATCACTTTGAAACGCGCCCCGCACATTGCCTTGTTTTTCCACAGGGTGCCAACCTTTTTTATTTGGATGGTCTGTATTGTATTATATCAGTATAGGGATTGTATGTCTGATATTGGTAAGTGGTTGTCTTTAACGGGCCTTGTTTTTAGCGTGGTCATTCATTGACCTAGGGCAGCCGGTGCCTCAAAGCATCTTGCGGGAAAACAATGAAGGACAAGGCTGATATGTTCCAGTACATGCCGTGCTCAGTCGTCAGTGTAATTGCAGTTATCTGCGCGTTTTCGGGGGCATGCGCATGAGGCGGGTGTATCTTGATATGCTTGCAGGCCTTCTGTTCGTATTGGGGTTTGGTGCCATGGCACGGACGTATGCCTTCTCACAGAAGGGGCTGAAGGGGGCAGAATGAAAACCATGGCGGTTCTGTTGGCGCTGGTCTGCGCGGGCCTTGTGTTTGCGATGGCAGTGGTTGCGAAACAGCCGCGTCATGATCGCGACTGGCGACCGCATCTCTCACGGTTGCCGCACATTAACCTGGCGGAGAGCGTGTTCCAGATCGATCCTTACCGGGACTGGTCCTATCCTACTGGAGGGGAGCCTGCGCAGGCATGGGGAAAGCTGCCGCCGCATCGTATCGAGGATGTCCGTCGCGCATGGTTTGTTGTCGAGCCGCATCCCGGCCAGCCCCTCATGGCGCACACGCTGGTTCTCTTTGAATTTGCAGATGGAGACTTGATTGGCCTGACGGTTGAGGCGCGCAAGCAGGCAGGGGAGAAATACTCTGTTGTTCGTGGGGCGCTGAACGGGTTTGAGTTGATCTATCAATGGGCGACGCCCCGGGATCTGCTGGCGCGGCGCGCAGTATACCTCAACAAGGAATTGTATCTTTATCCGCTGGTCCTCAGTCAGGAAGAAGTGGAAGCCTATCTTGTCGCCTTGCTTCAGCGCACTCAAAGCATCGAGGTGCAGCCGCGTTTCTACAACACGCTGACATCAAACTGTACGTATGAGTTGGCCAAGACAGCAGGGCTCGATTGGGACCCTGCCTTTATCCTGACCGGCGGGGCAGATGCTGCACTCTACAGAATGGGGCGGATTGAGGGGCAAGGGCCTTTCGAGGCTGTACGCCAGTCTGCGCGTATTGATCCGCTCGTTCGCGCGCTGGCGGATTTGCCGGATGCGGCGTTCAATGCAAGGCTGCTTTCTGATCGCAGAGGTGGAACCTGACTGGCGCGCGCCTGTTACTTATCCTGTGACCATTAATCAGGCACGTCTGGTGTTTCTGCAGGTCGGTATTGTCGTCTGCTTAGGCATGGCGGGTCTGATAGGCTAGCTTTCAGGGGACAGGATGGGCAATGACAGAAGATGATGAAAAACAAGGGTCACGGTTGATCGCCGTGTCCAACCGCACGGCAGCGGGCCAGGAAAGCCGGGCAGGCGGCCTTGCGGTGGCGTTATGGGATACGCTGGCAGATACGAATGGCTTATGGATCGGCTGGAGCGGTCGGATCATCGACTATCCCAGCAACCGGGCGAAATCGTCCCATGAAGATGGTGTTGAATTCGCGATAACGGATTATTCGCGCCAGCAATATGATGGCTTTTATCTGGGATATTCGAACAGCGTGCTCTGGCCGGTCATGCATAACCGGATCGATCTGGCCGTCTTCGATTCCGAATATTTTCGCTTCTATGTCGAGATCAACGAAAAGTTCTCAGACATTGTGAGGCGCAGGGTGCAACCGCATGACATGGTCTGGGTGCACGATTATCATTTCCTGCTGCTGGGCGATATGCTGCGGGAAGATGGCTGGAATGGTCGTTGCGGCTTTTTTCTGCACATTCCGTTTCCGGCGCCGGAGGTTTTCCGCGCCATTCCGGAACACAGGCGGCTGGTGCTTGGCCTGTGTGCCTATGATGTGGTCGGCTTGCAGTCCGGGAAGGACCTCGCCAATCTGGCCCAGTATCTGGAAGAGGAATTTGGCGCCGAGGAATTGCCGGATGGCCGCTTCCGCGTTGAGGGCAGAACTGTACGGCTGTTGCATTGCCCGATCGGGATTGATACCGAAGGCTTTGCCCACGCAGCGCTTGAAGAACCGGCGAAGAAAGCGGCCCACAGCCTGTCCAAATTCCTTGGCGACCGCGACCTGGTGATCGGCGTTGACCGGATGGATTATTCCAAAGGCCTGCCGCAGCGTTTTGAAGGCATGGCGGAGCTGTTCGACCGCTACCCTGAAGTACATGGCAAGATATCCTTCACGCAAATTGCGCCGCCATCGCGCTCTGTTGTGGAAGAGTATGCCCATCTGCGCCAACAGCTGGATGCCTTGTCAGGGCGGATCAATGGCGACTATGGGGATCTGGACTGGATTCCCATTCGCTATCTGGCGCGCGGATATGAGCGGGAACAGATTGCCGGCCTGTATCGTCTGGCCAAGGCGTGTCTTGTGACGCCGCTGCAGGATGGCATGAATCTGGTCGCGAAGGAATTTGTTGCCGCGCAGGACCCGGAGGACCCCGGTGTGCTGATCCTGTCCCAGTTCGCAGGCGCGGCAGAGCAGATGAAGGAGGCCCTGATTATCAATCCATATGACAGTGCAGCCATCGCAGATGCCGTGAAGCGCGCCATCGACATGCCGGTGGAAGAGCGCCGCGAACGCTGGCAGAGCCTGTATCGAAACCTTGTTGAGCAGGACATCAATTGGTGGCGCGAGAGATTTCTGGCTGAATTCGAGGCGATACCTGCATGAGCAAGACAGATATGGCGCCGCCTGCGCTGGGCCCTGATGTCGCCTTGTTCCTCGATTTCGATGGAACACTCACGCCGCTGCAGGATGATCCGGATGCGGTATTTCTGCCAGATGGCATGGACCGCGTAATTCTTGAACTTGCGGAGCAGCTGAAAGGTGCCCTGGCCGTGTTGTCCGGACGGGATCTGACGGATTTGTCCCGCAGGGTGCCAGAGGGGCTCTGGCGGTTTGGCAATCACGGACTACGATCAGCAGAGCCCGGCGAGGCGCCTGATGAAAAGATTGCCGAGGCACCGGCGGGTCTGGTCTCGGCTATCCGGCAAAGCGTTTCTGCGCATGAGGGCGTGCGTCTTGAAATCAAGGGACCGGTTCTGGCCATTCACTATCGCGCTGCCCCGGACAAGGGCGATGAGCTAAAGGCGGAGCTGACGGAGGTGCTTTTGGGCTTTGACGACTATTCCCTGCAATCGGGAAAAATGGTGCTAGAAGCCAAACCGAAAGGTGCCAATAAGGGCATCTGCCTGGAGCGCGCCATGTCTCTCAAGGATTTTGAGGGCAGGGTGCCGGTCATGATCGGAGATGACCGCACCGATGAAGATGCCTTTGCAATGGCCGGAAAGCTGGGCGGCTGGTCTGTTAAGGTTGGAGAAGGGCAGACCTGTGCAGATTACAGGCTGTCTGGCCATCACGATGTGATTGCCTATTTGAAGAGAGAATTGGGGTAACCATGAGTCTGGACCTTGGGGTTATCGGCAATGGCACGATTGCCGGCCTGATCAATTCACGTGGGGATTATCAATGGTTCTGCCTGCCCAGATTTGACGGGCAGCCTGTGTTCAACCAGCTTCTGGGCGGTAATGGCACGTTCAATGTATGGATGGAGGGACTGGCCAAGCGCAGCCAGACCTATGACCGCAACACGGCTATCCTGCGTACAAGGATGGAATCCGAAGACGGTGCGATTGTTGAGATCGTGGACTTTGCGCCGCGCTTTGAACACAAGGGCCGCATGTTCCGCCCGGCCAGCGTCGTACGCCGGTTCGAGGTGATTGCAGGCTCTCCGCAGTTGCGCATCTCGATGCGGCCGGAAACCGATTGGGGCGGGCGGCAGCTTCGTCCTATTCGCGGTGTCAATCATGTCCGCTTTGTGGATGACGAGTTTGCCTTCCGCGTGACAACGGATGCGCCGGTGTCCTACATCCTTTCTGAAACCACCTTCATTCTTGACCGCGACACGACCTTCATTTTGGGGGCGGATGAATCCTTGACGGATTCCCCTGGTGTCATCGCGCGGGACTGGGAAGAGCGCACGCGGCAATATTGGGCAAAGTGGGCGCGCAGCCTGGCTGTTCCGTTCGAGTGGCAGGAAGAGGTTATTCGCGCTGCGATCACCTTGAAATTGTGTGTATTCGAAGAAACGGGCGGTATTGTTGCTGCCCTGACGACTTCTATCCCCGAACATGAAGGGTCTTCCCGGAATTGGGACTATCGTTATTGCTGGATCCGGGACGCCTATTTCACGGTGACGGCTCTGAACCGGCTGTCCGGTATGGGGACGTTGGAGCATTATATGCGCTGGGTGCGAAACATCGTGGCGCACTCAAAAGGCGGGCACATACAACCCGTTTACGGGATCGGACTGGAAGCTGATCTGTCTGAGGATATGGCGCCGAACCTGCCGGGGTTCCGCGGCATGGGGCCGGTACGGCGAGGCAATCAGGCGGCTGAGCATGTCCAGCATGATGTCTATGGCCAGGTCCTGTTGGGTGTTGCGCAATCCTTCTTTGACAAGCGCCTGCTGTCACAGCCCGGCATAGCCGAATTCGAGCAATTAGAGCCTGTCGGCGAACGCGCCTTTGCGGTCTATGACACGCCGGATGCGGGCATTTGGGAGTTCCGCACCATCGCGCATGTGCACACATCCTCTGCCATCATGTGCTGGGCCGCGTGTGACCGGCTGGCCCGGATCGCAGAAAGTCTGGGCGTGGAGGCACGGCAGGAATATTGGAGCGAGCGCGCGAACATCATTCATGCGACCATTCTGGAGAAGGCGTGGAACCCTGAGATCGGTGCCTTCACTGCGGCCTTCGGGGGAAAGGATCTGGATGCTTCGGTTCTCTTGATGGCGGAGATCGGTTTCCTGCCAGCTTCCGATGAGCGCTATATAGGTACGGTCAATGCGGTGGACCGGGATTTGAGAGAAGGCAATCATGTCTACCGCTACAAGGTGGAAGATGATTTCGGAAAGCCGAAGACTGCCTTCACGGCCTGCACGTTCTGGTTCATTGATGCCCTTTACAGGGTTGGACGCGTGGATGAGGCGCGCGCCATGTTCGAGTCCGTGCTGGCGGCTCGCAACCATGTCGGCCTGCTATCAGAAGACGTCGATCCGGAGACCGGGGAGCTGTGGGGAAATTACCCACAGACTTATTGTATGGTCGGAATCATCAATTCTGCCGCTTTATTGAGCAAGCCTTGGGCAGCGGTCACATAAGTCTGCACGTAAATGCATAGCGCAGATGGATAGAACGCGCCGCAGAATGCTTTGATTGAACCTATCTGACAGCTGTGCGTTGGTGAGTAGATGGCCGGGAGTGATGATATTTTTTTCGATGAGATGCATGGAGCGGGAGAAGGCATACGTGCGCCTTATTCTGAATACTGTGCGTGGCTGGAGAACAGGACAGCCAATGCGCTTCTGAAGAAGTCGCGCGACGCGCAGACCTTCTTTCGCAGGACGGGCATTACATTCAATGTCTATGGCGAGACGGAAGCGGACGAACGTCTGATCCCGTTTGACCTTGTGCCGCGTATTATCGGGGCAGGGGAGTGGGCGCAGCTTACCCGCGGCATTGAACAGCGGGTGAAAGCAATCAATGCCTTCCTGTATGACATCTATCATCGGCAGGAGATTGTGCGCGCCGGGCGTATTCCGGAACATCTGATCAGTCAGAATGATGCCTTTCTTCCGCAGATGATTGGCTTTGATCCACCGGGCAGTATCTATACGCATATTGTCGGTATAGATCTTGTTCGCACCGGCCCGAATGAATTCTTTGTGCTGGAAGACAATGCCCGCACACCCTCAGGGGTCTCCTACATGCTGGAGAACCGGGAAACGATGCTGAAGATGTTTCCCGAACTGTTCTCTCAGGTTCAGGTTAGAGAGTGTCCGGCTATCCCATGGCGCTTCGCAAGTCTCTTGAGCGGTCGGCCCCGGCAGCAACGCACGACCGGCCGACTGTCGCGGTTCTGACGCCGGGCATTCATAACTCAGCCTATTTCGAACACGCTTTCCTGGCAGACCAGATGGGGGTCGAACTGGTCGAGGGGCATGACCTTCGGGTCGTAAATGGCCGGGTCGCTATGCGCACAACGCAGGGCTATGAACCAATTGATGTGCTCTATCGCCGGGTCGATGATGATTTCCTTGACCCGTTGAATTTCCGGCCTGATTCCCTGTTGGGTGTCGCCGGTATTATGGATGCCTACAGAGCGGGGAGTATTGCCATTGCAAATGCTCCGGGTACGGGTATTGCCGATGACAAGGCGATCTACTCTTACATGCCGGACATTGTGGAGTTCTATACAGGCCAGAAGCCTCTATTGCAGAACGTTCCGACCTGGCGCTGCGCTGAAAAGGATGCGCTCGCTTATGTGTTGGAGCATTTGGAAGAACTTGTGGTGAAGGAGGTGCACGGTTCTGGCGGCTACGGCATGCTGGTCGGGCCTGCTGCCAGCAAGAAGGAGGTTGCGGCCTTCCGTCAGAAACTGAAGGCCAAACCGGCCAATTATATCGCGCAGCCAACACTTGCGCTGTCCACCGTGCCGGTTCTGACGCGGGGCGGCTTGTCCCCCCGCCATGTGGATTTACGGCCATTTGTGCTTGTCTCTCCCGAAGGCGTGAACGTAACGCCTGGCGGGTTGACGCGCGTTGCCATGAAGAAAGGCTCTCTGGTGGTCAATTCCAGCCAGGGCGGCGGAACCAAAGACACTTGGGTACTGAAGGGAGACTAGGCCATGCTGGGCAGGACTGCAGCGGGTCTATTCTGGATGGCCCGGTATATGGAAAGAGCTGAGAATACGGCACGCCTTGTCGAGGCGGGGTTCCGTATGGCGCTGACGCGTGCTGAAGCCGGGGAAGAGGAGTGGGGTTCTGTCCTCACGGCGGCCGGTTGCCGCGACGCATATCTGGAAAAGCATGAAGCGATTCGGGGCGACAAGGTTGCCGATTTTGTCCTCCGGGACCGGAGTAATCCTGTGAGTGTTCTGTCGACGCTGCACACGGCGCGCGAGAATGCACGGATGACCCGCACAGCCCTGACACGGGAAATGTGGGAGTCGATCAATGATTTCTGGATGACGACCAAGGAAGCCCTGCGCCGGGCACCGTCAGAGGCCGATTTGCCGGAAGTGCTGAATCTGATCCGCCAGCAGGGCGCACAGGTGCGTGGCACGACGGCGGGCACAATGCTGCGCAATGACATCTACAATTTCATCTTCCTGGGTGTGATGATTGAGCGGGCCGACAGTACCGCCCGTATTCTGGACACGAAGTATTACGTCCTCCTGCCGTCCAGCGCATCGATCGGGTCTTCCCTGGACAATGTTCAATGGGAAATGATCTTGCGGTCTGCATCAGCAGAGCGGGCGTTCCACTGGCTGAATGGCGGTAATATCACCCCCATTGCCATCGCGGACTTTCTGATATTCGACACGCGCCTGCCCAGATCGCTCGCTTATTGTTATGATACAATCAGTTTCCAGCTGCAGGGCCTGTTCGCTCAGTATGGCCAGAGGATGCCATCTCATGATCTGGCGGAGTCTCTTGAGGCCCGTTTGACCGCCGCATCCATTAAAAACGTCTTCCATGATGGGCTGCATGAATTCCTGACGGACTTCATGGGGCGCAATGGCGCACTGTCTTACCAGATCGTGCAAGACTACAGGTTCATGGAGTGACGCTATGCGACTGACTGTAGATCATACAACCACATATACTTATGAGCGCGGCGCGAGTTACGCGCTGCTGCAGGTGCGCAAGCGGCCACAGAATCTGCCGTCACAATCCATCCTGTCATGGGATCTTGTTCTTGATGGTGCCCGCAAGGAAGTCAGCTATTCCGACCATCATGGAAATCTCGTTGATCTGGTCTCTCTCGAGCCGGGCGCAGAGCGTGTGGCGGTCACCTACAAGGGAGAGGTCGAAACGCATGACACCGCTGGCGTCTCTGGCGCGCACAACCAACTTATCCCGCTCTGGCTATATGAGCGGGCAACCAAGCTGACCACGCCGGGAAAAGAGATCCGCGCTTTGGCTGATCGTTTTCCGGATGCCTCTCCAAAGGATGTGAATGTTCTGCATGACCTGATGGGAGCGATCAGTGAAGCCATTGCCTATGAGACAGATACCACCGATGCCGAGACCAATGCAGAGGAGGCGCTGAAACTGGGACGAGGCGTTTGCCAGGACCATGCGCACGTCTTCATCGCAACGGCGCGGCTGCTCGGGTTCCCGACGCGTTATGTCAGCGGCTATCTGATGATGATGGACCGTATCGAGCAGGAGGCTGGCCATGCCTGGGCCGAGGCTTGGGTCGATGGGCTCGGATGGACGGGCTTTGATGTCTCAAATCGCATCTGCCCGGATGCACGTTACATCCGCGTAGCTACGGGGCTGGATTATAGAGACGCCGCGCCTGTGCGGGGCCTTCTATATGGGGCTGAACGGGAAAATCTCGTAGTATCCATCCAAGTACAACAGTAAAGTGACAGCTGGTTTTCTGCGGAGGGATTCGGAGTGACGTATTGCGTTGCTTTACGGCTTGATCGTGGCCTTATCTTCATGTCGGACACGCGCACGAATGCGGGCGTCGACAACATTTCCAAATTTCGCAAGATGTTCACTTGGGAAAAGCCGGGCGAGCGTGTCATCACGATTTTGACGGCAGGGAATCTGGCAACCACGCAGGCGGTGGTCAGTTTGCTGGATGAGCGCCTCAAGGCGCCAGAAGATCGTAATCCCAGCATCATGGCCGCAACGACCATGTTTCAGGTGGCCAATCTGGTCGGCGAGACTTTGAAGGAAGTGATCCGCACGCAGGGATCAGATGGTCCTGAATCGGAATCTCCTTTTGGCGCGACCATGATTGTCGGCGGGCAGATTGCGGGGATCGGCCCGCGCCTTTTCCTGGTCTATCCGGAAGGAAACTTCATTGAAGCCAGTGACGAGACGCCCTTCTTTCAGATAGGGGAGACCAAATATGGACGTCCTATCCTACTGCGTGCGTATCGTCCGGAGATGACCTTCGAAGAGGCGGTCAAACTGCTCTACGTGTCTTTCGACTCCACACTGAAGGCGAACTTGTCTGTTGGCATGCCGCTGGATCTGCAAACGATCGAAAAAGATACGTGCAAGGTTGCAGCCCGGCGCCGGGTGGAAGAGAATGATCCGTACTTCTCGACCATTTCCTCACGTTGGGGCGATGCCTTGAAGCTCGCCTTCAATTCCTTGCCGGACTACGAATTCTAGCGAGGACCTAGACGACTTCCGGCACATTCTGGCGGTAAAGCTTGCGGGCAAGCTCAACGCGGGCCAAGGCGTCCATGCCCTCAGTATCTGCTTCCAGCGTCGCATTTAGCAGCGGGCGGATGCCAATCCGGTTCGCAATCTGGATGGCGAGGCCCGGGCGTGCGTTCAGCTCCAGAAGCAGGGGGCCTTTGCCCTTGTCCAGTACGATATCAGCACCGAGATAGCCAAGCCCGGTCACATCATAGGCCTTGGCGGCCATTTCCAGCATCGCGTCCCAGTGCGGCACCGAGAAATTCTTTAGCGGGTTGGCTGTGTCGGGGTGAATGTCAGTTGTCTTGCCATTCTGCATGCCGCTCAGCGTCTTGCCTGTGACAAGGTCCAGACCGACACCGACGCCGCCCTTGTGGAGGTTGGCCTTGCCGTCTGACTCTGCAGTGGGCAGGCGCACCATCGCTACAGCAGGGATGCCGCGCACCACGATGATACGGATATCCGGCACGCCACCAAACGAAATCGGATTGAAAATCTCGTCAAACTTCACGCGATACTCGAACATCGCCACATCCGGCTGGCCGCTGAGGCTGTACATGCCGGAGAGGATATTGTTCACGTGGAACCGGATATCCTCCAGCATCGCGCGCTGACCGTTGGATCTGCGCCATCCCCCGCGCATAGGCTCCATCAGAACCTGAATGCCGTTACCTTGGGATCCGTTTGCCGGCTTGATGACCACGCCGTCCGGCTTGTCCAGATAGGATTCCAGATGGCGCATATGGAACGGGTTGGCGATTACGCCATACAGTTCCGGTGTCGGGATTCCTGCCGCCATGGCGAGGCGCTTGGTTTCCCGTTTATCGTCTACCAGACGGATCAGGCGGCGTGGATTCAATTCATTGACGAGACGGAGATTCCGCTCGTTGATCCCGAGCAATCCGGCGCGCCGCAATGCCCGATAGCGCCCGATCATTTGCGCGTATCCAGTTCACGGAAGCGGATCAACTCGCTGAGACGAAGGCCCGTATATTTGCCCATCAGCAGGCAGATCGCCATGATCACAAGGAGCAGTTCGGGGAAGTTGAACATGAAATACTCAACCGTCGGATTGGTCATCACCAGATAGGCGGCCGATGCGACGAGCAGGCTGCCGAGGCCTTGCTTGATGGCATCTGTCGCAGAGTATTCTTCCCACACAATCGACATGCGCTCGATTGTCATCGTCAGGATAACCATCGGGAACAGGGAGATCGAAAGGCCGATGCGCTGTCCGGTATTTGACATCAGCTGGGCCACAACAGCCATACAGATGACAATGAAAACGACCACCGTTGCCAATCGGGGCACAAGCAGCAGTTTAAGTCTCTCAAGATAGAAGCGAACGGCAAGGCCCAGAGCAATCAGGGCCGTGAACAGGATGATGCCGTTTAGTAGCGCAGTTTCCCGGAAGGCGATCCCGATCAGCACGGGCATGAAAGTGCCAAGCGTTTGCAAGCCAATAAACTGGCGCAGGAAAACCAGCATCAGAATGCCGACAGGAATGGTCACGATAACCTGATAGACAAGCTGTGTCGTAATGGGCAGGCGGTTGAAGCCGAACCATTGCATCGCAGACCCTTCATCGCGCGCGACGCGCTGGGCGACATCGGCGACGGCGGCATTCACGGGTTCGATGCTGACTTGCAGGTCCAGATCGGAAATGCCTTCGGCGCGGATGAAGTCATCCGTTCCATGCCAGATCGTGAAAAACTCTTCCGGGTCGAGGCCAGGGAAATACCGATGGTCGGCGCCATCGGCATAATATTCCAGCCAGTGGTGGATCTCGGCGCGGCGACGGGCTTGGTCCAGATAGATACCATTTGCAACGCGTGCCGGAATGCCCTGCGCCGTCAACACATCGCGGGCGAGTGCCAGGCGGCTGATGGATGATGGAAGGGTGGGGGAGAGAAGAGCCTCGACCTCGTCCACATCTTCATCCACGAAAATTTCCTGCAGGACGAGATCGGCAAGGGATTCATCATCCGCCGAGCGCCGCCGCAGATCGGTCGACCAGACGAGGAAGGCTTGGCGCTCGAGATCATTTTCTGTTTCCGGTGCAGCGCGTTGCAGCTTGCGATGCATGCCTTCAGGCAGCGGCGTGCTTTCGGTTTCCCCAACTAGTCGGGCCCGATAGCGAAGCACCTTGCGGTCATTTGGATACCGGTAGGTCCAGATTGCCGTGCGGCCTTCAGCGGATTTGGTATCCAGGCGCAGACCGAACGCACCATTATAGAACTGCTCCTGGGAAACCCGGCGGCTCTCACTGTTGGAGGGAATGAAGGTTTCCAGCCTGACAGGCTGATTGTTGGTGTCGAAATCCAGATAAATTTCGAAATCCCATGTTGTGGTGCGCGCACCTGGCGACAGGGGATAGTCGTACCTCACCACTTTCGTGGCAAAGATGCTCAGCCCGATAACTGTTAGCAGCAGGGCGAGTAGACGGGTATGGGTGAAACTATTCACGGTCGTCTTTTTCGCAGCTGCCTTCGGCAATGAAGGTTGACGCAGAGTCCACTAGAATACGGGAAGCCATGAACTCACGGCCGACGAGAAAATCATATTCAAAATCCTCCCGGTCGGCGAGGTTGACTTCGGCGAGCCCCTTCACGCCGCCAATGCAGAGCGGCAGGTGAATAACGGGACGGCGGATCGTACCGCCCTTCTTCAGCTTGATGAGGGCGAAGCGGCGGACATTCTGATCGTAGCGAACTGTGCGCCCATTCTTTCCGATCAGGCGAAAGCGCACCCAGTCATCCTTGCCGGATTTCTTGTAGATATGAACGTCGCGGGCGAAGACTGAACTGGAATCTGCACCGGTATCCAGCTTGCCCTTCATTTCCAGGTCCAGCTTGCCGACATAAACATTCTCGACATATCCCATGACGGCGGAATCGCTGGTGCGGTCATCGCTGTCAGCATTCGCGGCGGCTGCCGTCATGGATGCGAGAGCCACCGCAGCCAGGAGGTGTTTCAAGTTCTTCACGCAGGCGTTTCCTTGTTACGTCGGTGTTCCGTTGATGCGGCTTTTCCCGGTCACTAGCATGCCGGTTTGGGACACGATAGCTGAGTGGTTCACTAGGGGTTCCCAATCCGGGACGCAAGAGTGGTTACTACCTCTCAGAGCCGTATAGCCAAGCATCGGAAATACTGATTTCATGGCAATTATAAGGTCAAGCGGAGGCGCCACCATGGTGCGCATCTTGCATGTATTCCTACAGAATGCGTTTAATGCGCCTTCCTGAAACAATGCATACTAAGAATAGATTTATGAAATAAATCTACTATGGGTTGCTTCGTGGGATTGGAGGGATAAGCTTCTGTTCAGAGCTGACTATTGGGTGGGCTTTGTGTGTGAAGGTGTCACGTATTGTGGTGAATTCTTGGGAAGGGGGCCACGAGAGGTGATAGTTGAGTCTAGTCTAGGGGAGTCGAAGAAATCGACTCTGAATGTGAGCGAGAAGGCTTATGGGGTACTCAGGCGAGCAACTTCTCTCCCGTTTGCGGGAAGAAGTCTGTGTCGACGAAAATGCAAACTCGGACGGGGAGAGTAAGAGGCGGATCTGCTTTCCTCCGATCTATCCTGAATGGCTGGGAGACCGGGCGTTTGCAGAGGCACACGGCGCACGATTCAATTATGTCGTTGGTGAAATGGCGAGAGGGATTGCCACACCGCGCATGGTGATTGAAGCAGTCCGGTGCGGCTGTGTCGGTTTCTATGGCAGTGCGGGCCTTCAGCCCGACGCGATTGATGCGGGTCTGAAAGAGATCAAATCCGCGCTGGGTCCCGATCAGGTTTCCTGGGGCGCCAATCTTATCCACTCTCCGCAACAGCCGGGATATGAGGCCAAAGTAGTCGACCTGTTTCTGGAGCGAGGCGTGCGCCGCCTGTCGGCCTCAGCCTATATGCGCCTGTCTCCAGAAATCGTGCGCTTTACCGCTTTGGGTCTGACCCGCGCCGAAGATGGCAGCATCACACGTGCCAACCATGTCTTCGCCAAAGTCTCCCGCGCTGAGGTGGCTGAGCAGTTCATGGCACCTGCACCTGAAAACATTCTCAAAGCATTGGTCGCGGAAGGGCGTATCAGTGAAGCGCAGGCCGACCTGGCTGCGCAGGTTTCGGTCGCGCTGGATATTACGGCCGAGGCTGATAGCGGCGGCCATACGGATAACCGGGCCGCGGCCCCGCTCTTTTCATCCCTGTGTCTCGCGCGTGACCGTGTGATGGAGCGGTCAGGAATCGATGCCAACACGATCCGCATTGGCCTTAGCGGCGGCATTGCAACTCCGCACGGGGTTGCTGCAGCTTTTCAGATGGGCGCGGCTTATGTGCTGACAGGCTCAATCAATCAGGCAGCAGTCGAGTCCGGCCTGTCGGAGCGCGCGCGTCAACTGCTGGCGAAGGCGGGCCCGGCAGATGTGGCCATGGCACCCGCCGCAGATATGTTCGAGCAGGGCGTCGAGGTCCAGGTGTTGAAGCGCGGAACCCTGTTTGCGATGCGGGCGCGCAAGCTATACGCGTTTTACCGGGCAGGTGCATCTTACGAAAAAATGTGTACGGAAGATCGTAAATGGCTGGATAGCGTGCTGGGCGAGCCATTTCCTGCGGCCTGGCAAAAGACGCGGGCTTATATTCAGAAGGCGAATCCCAAAGAAGCCGCGCGCGCTGAGACAGATGACAACAAGCGCCTGGCGCTGGTGGCGCGGCGATATCTTTTCATGGGCGCGCAATGGGCGCGCGAGGGCGCGGAAGGCCGCGTCTCGGATTATCAGATCTGGTGTGGTCCGGCGCAGGGCGCGTTTAACGAGTGGGTTTCCGGAACTTTCCTGGAGCCGATCGAAAATCGAACTGTTCGCCAGATTGCCCTCAATTTGATGGAGGGAGCCGCGCACCTGTCCAGAGCGGGACAGATGCGGGCTTGCGGAGTTTCTATTCCGCCGACTGAATTTTCTTTCAGGCCGCGGCATTTCCTGTGACGCGCAAGGGTGATGAGGAACACACGAACATGACATCCAGGTCTGCTATTCCTGTCGCCATTGTAGGTATGGGCGCGATCTTTCCGGGAAGGGGAGACGTCACCGGTTTCTGGCGCGATATTATGGAAGGGCGGGACCTGTTATCGGATGTGCCCGCCAGTCACTGGCTGATCGAGGATTACTATGATCCTGATCCGAAGGCACCAGACAAGACATATGGGCGGCGCGGCGGGTTCATTAATCCGCTGGCTTTTGACCCCGTAACCTTTGGTATTCCGCCCAAGGCCATGCAGGGGACGGATTCCGCCCAGCTATTGGCCTTGATTGCTGCGCAGATGACGCTGGAGGATATTGAACGCGACAGCAAGGGGCTGATTGACCGTAGTCGGACCAGTGTCGTTTTGGGTGTCGCCTCTGCCACGGAGCTGACCGCGCACATGGCAGGCCGCCTTCAGCGACCTGCCTGGGTCAATGCCATGCGGGATGCTGGCCTGGCGGAAGATGAGGTTCAGGACATCTCAGGCCGGATCGAAGCGCATTATGCCGAGTGGCAGGAAGCGACATTTCCGGGCCTTCTTGGAAATGTGGTTGCGGGGCGGATTGCGAACCGCCTGGATTTGGATGGCAGCAATATGGTGACGGATGCAGCCTGTGCGTCCAGTCTCGCGGCACTACAGATCGCCATAAATGAACTGCGTCTCGGCGACAGTGATATGGTGTTGACCGGCGGGGTCGACGCGCTGAACGACATCCTCATGTATATGTGCTTCTCCAAGACGCCAGCGCTGTCGCCGACCGGAGATTGCCGGCCTTTCTCAAATGAGGCTGATGGTACGATGCTGGGGGAAGGCGTCGGCATGCTGGCCCTGAAGCGTCTTGAAGATGCCGAGCGCGATGGCAATACGATCCATGCGGTTATTCGCGGCATTGGTGCATCGTCAGACGGGAAGGGTACGGCAATTTATGCGCCTGTTCCTGAAGGTCAGGCAAAGGCGCTGAAGAGAACTTATGAGCAGGCGGGGTATGGCCCGGATACAGTCGACCTTGTCGAGGGACATGGCACGGGCACGCGCGCCGGGGATAAGGCCGAACTCGACGGCCTGCATCTTGTCTTCGGGGAAGGCGCCGAAGCCCCATGGTGCGCGCTGGGCTCCATCAAATCCCAGATAGGGCATACAAAGGCCGCCGCGGGATCGGCTAGCCTGGTGAAAGTGGTCAATGCGTTGAGCCGCAAGGTGCTTCCGCCGACCATCAAGATTGAAGAACCCGCCGATGTTATCAAGGACAGCAAGGTCTTCTATCTGAATACAGAGCCACGTCCCTGGATCAGCCCGCCCAAGCGGCCACGTCGGGGCTCAGTCAGTTCCTTTGGGTTTGGCGGCAGTAATTTCCATGTGACCCTTGAAGAATATGTCGGCGCGCGTGCGGTGCGGCCATATCGGGTTTTGCCGGCAGAGCTGTTCCTGTTCTCTGGAGAGACGCCTGAGGAACTGGCGTCGTCAATCAAATCCGTGTGCTGTGAAGTGCCCGAAGCCGATCTGGCGCTACGTGCCTCCCGCACGCATGAGGGGTTTGACGCTAGAGCCGGGGCAAGGGCCGCGATCATAGCAGAAAATTCGGCTGATCTTGTCAGCAAGGGCGCCGCACTGGCTGGCCAGATTGAGGCCCGGGAAATTGGCAAGCGGCCACTTAAGCAGGATTGCGTAGCGTCTCTCGACCCGCCGGTTGAGGGTAAAGTGGCTTTCATGTTCTCGGGGCAGGGCAGCCAATATGTCGGAATGGGGAGCGATCTTGCGATGGCTTTCCCGGCTGCGCGTGAGATCTGGGATCGTGCCGCAGGTCACAAGAGGACAGGTGACCTGCGCCTTGATCGGCTGGCCTTTCCGCCCACCGCGTTCGACCAGTTGGATTTCGGAACGCAGACTCAGCGGCTGACAGAAATGCAGCATGCCCAGCCCGCCATCGCTGCTGTGGCGCTGTCGCAGCTTGCGCTGCTGGATACGCTGGGCCTGCAGCCGGACATGGCAGCCGGGCACAGTTTCGGGGAAATCATGGCTCTGCATCAGGCTGGTGTCATGGATGTTGATACGGCCCTGACCGTGTCTGCAGAGCGTGGTGCGCAGATGGCCGTGGCGGCGAGTACATCTGAAGGTGCCATGCTGGCCGTGCAGACCGATGCGGACACAATCAATGGGCTGATTGAGAAAGCTGGGCTGTCCGTTGTGCTGGCCAATGACAATGCACCAGACCAGATTGTGTTGTCAGGTACTGTCGAGGCGATTGAGACTGCGCAACAGGCTTGCGACGAGGCAGGCTTCAAGGCGCGGCGCTTGCCAGTCGCCACAGCCTTCCACTCGGACATCGTCGCGGGGGCCGTCACGCCATTCGCTAAGCTACTGGCAAAGCAGAAACTGCGAAGCCCGAAACTGGATGTCTATGCGAACGCCACTGCGAGCAAGTATGCGTGCAAAGTAGCTGAGCTGCCAGACTTCATTTCCGGCCAATTGGTACAGCCTGTGCGATTCCGGGAACAAGTCGAAGCGATGCATGCGGCAGGCGCGCGGATCTTCGTTGAAATTGGTCCGGGCTCTGTTGTGTCAGGTCTTGTGGGAAATATCCTGCAGGGCAAGGAGCATCTTGCTGTGTCGCTGGATCACAAGCGACGCAATGGTGTAAACCAGTTCCTGGCAGCATCCGCGACGCTAGCCGTCTCAGGCATCTCCTTGGATTTTGTAAAGCTGTTCGAGGCGCTGCCGCCTCAGCCGGAAAAACCAGCGCCATCAAAACATGCCGTGATGATCTCAGGCGCCAATTACAAGAAACCTTATCCTCCTGAAATAGGTGCGGCTGGAAAGGCTGCGCCGAATATTCACAAACCGGTGCGTGAAGCTGTGCCGGCTTCCAAAACCGCTCTTCCAGAACAGACAGGCTCTTCTCCCATGACAAAAGATACTCCTCCTGCTCATTCCATTTCTGCGCCGGGCGAACCGGGCATGGGTGCTGCGCCTGCAACCGCTTCAGATCGGATCATTTCAGAAATGTCCCTGCGGCACGCTGAATATATGTCTGCTATGACGAGTGCCCATACGGCTTTCCTGAATGTGGCAGGGCAGATCGCTGGCGTGACTGGACATCAGCCTTCTGCGCCGCCACCGCCGCCTCCTGCGGCGCTTCCCGCGCCCGTGGCCCCGTCTGCACCCGCGCCTGTGCCTAGCGGACGCCCAAATGGAAGCTATACTTCGGTACAGCCATCCGTTCCTACGCCAGCCCCCGTGTCTGCTAAAGCTGCGGCGCCCGCCGCGCCGGTTGCGAAGCCCGCAGCCGCCGCGCCTGCGCCCCAGCCTGCAGCTGTGGAAGCACCCGGGAATGTCGTGAATGGGGACTCGCTTGCTCTGGTGAGAGGCATCATTGCGGAGAAAACGGGGTATCCGGAAGATATGCTGGAAGCCGATATGGATCTTGAAGGCGAGTTGGGTGTGGATTCCATCAAGCAGGTCGAAATCCTGTCGACAATTCGTGAGCGCATTCCGGCGCTTCCGGAAATCGATCCTGAGCAATTGGTCGAGTTGCGCACCATCGCCGCAATCGCTGAGATGATTGAAGGTGCAGGCATTGGTGCCCCGTCGCAAAAAAACGGAGCCGCGGAGCTCTCTACCATGGCACCGGCATCTAATGCGTCAGCGCCGGTTACGGGCGGTGTAACGGCTGATTCCGTGCGTGCCCTTATTGCGGAAAAAACAGGCTATCCGGAGGACATGCTCGAAGACGACATGGACCTTGAAGGCGAGTTGGGTGTGGACTCCATCAAGCAGGTCGAAATTCTGTCATCCTTGAGAGATCAGTATCCGGAATTGCCAGAGGTGGATCCGGAAGAGTTGACGGACCTCCGAACGATCCGGGCGATTGCCGATTTTTTCAGATAAGGGGCGGCGGAACGCCGCCTGCGTTCTCCCGTCCCCTTGCGGATACACCGACTGAGCCAGAGTATCAAAGCCGTGTGGGAGTGGTTTCGCTTCAGCCCTGTGGTGCTGTGGGCAGCATGCGTCCTCTACAGGGGCTGGGGATGATCTCTGTCACCGAAGGTGCGCCTGAGCTGGCGTCTGGCCTTGTTCAAGCACTGCGGGCTGCAGGCGCCAAAGCTTGTCTGCAGGACAGTGCCAATGCGGTGAATGCGGCTTGCGTCATCATGACAGAGGGGTTGAGCGAGGGGTCGATTACCGAGCGCCATTGGCAGGTTCTCGAGGCCTGCTGCCGACTGCAACTTGAAGGGCGCAAGCTGATCCTTCTTGAGCGAGCGCAGGCCGATGAGCTGACGCACGTCTCCGGTTTGCAGGGGCTCTCCAGAACCCTCTCGCAGGAATGGCCGGCTACAGATATTGTGACCTGGTCGCTTGAGGGCCGTGAAGAAGATGGCTTCCCCAGCATAGTTCAGGCGCTGTCTGCGGGGGTTGGAAATGTCGTCTTTGCAGGGAAGCAAGCCCATGAGTTGAAGGTCATGGGGGCTCCTGTGCGATCAAGGCGTGCGCAGAGTGAACGCAATGCCTGGTTCGTGTCTGGTGGGGGCAGGGGAGTTACGGCGGCGTGTGTCATCCGTCTGGCGCAGATGCAGCCTGGTTCAGTGTTCCTTTTGGCTGGACGCTCTCCGATTGTCGAATGGCCGCATCATCTGCCAATGATGAAGGATATTAAGTCGCTTCGGATGGCCCTGATAGAGGATGCCAGGTCGCGCGGCCTGAAGCCCGTCTTGCCAGATATAGACAGACAGGCAAAAGCCTTGCTCGCCAGCGCTGAAATCCGGCAGACTCTAAATGCCATTGAAACCGCGGGAGCCGAGGCGGTTTATCTGATGGCGGATGTATCCGATGCCGATGGGCTACAGCGTGCCATGCAGGATGCCGTTGCGCAATATGGTCCGGTTACGGGGCTTGTCCATGGGGCCGGCGTCCTGGCGGACAGTCTTGCCGACAAGAAGACACCGAGAGAGGTGCAACGCGTATTCCGCCCGAAAGTCGAAGGCTTGTTGAACATTCTGGCTTGCCTGGATATCTCCCGGCTACGGCATGTGGGCCTTTTTTCATCTGCTGCGGCTGTATTCGGCAATGTGGGCCAGAGTGATTATGCCATGGCCAATGCCTGGCTGAATGCGGTGGCTCGTGAGCTGTCCCATCAGCTGCCGGATGCCATTGTGAAAAGCTTCTGCTGGGGGCCATGGGAAGGCGGCATGGTGGATGACACATTGGCGGCGCATTTTGCCCAGCGCGGCATCCAACTGATCAGTCTGGAAGACGGGGCCCGAATCTTTGCCGATCAAATCCTGTTCGGTGAGCCGAGTGAAACAGAATTGGTTATCGGAGACGAGTGGACATCATGACAGGCACTTGCCGGTTTGAACCCATCGCAATCGTTGGTCAGGGCTGTGTACTACCTGGTGCGTTGAACCCACGTGCCCTTTGGGAAATTGTACGTGATCGGCAGGTCGTCTATGGGCCTGTGCCTGCGTGGCGACTTAGGGGTGCGTCTGCAGCGCGAGCAGAGGGGTATGTTTCCGGTCTGGTGGAGGGGTTTGAGAGTGTTTTTGACCCGGAGCGTATTCCGGAAGCTTATCGCACATTTGTCGTGTCTGACCCCGTCTGCGCATGGCCTGTCCATGCGGCGATAGAGGCATGGGAGGATGCGCGGGTTGCACGCTCGCGGCGTGCCAAAACGGGCGTGTTCGTGGCCAATCTCTCTTATCCCAGTGCAGCGCATGCGGCATATGCCGCGTCTGTCTGGTCAGGGGAAAATTCTGGCGCGCCTGAAAGTGTCTTTAATTCTGCGCTGCCGGCCCGCTTGATCTCCCAGGTGTTGGGGCTGGGCGGACCGGCATTTTCGCTGGACGCGGCCTGTGCCTCATCGCTCTATGCGCTGGAAATTGCCTGTCGTCGCTTGCAATCGGGTCAGCTCGATTATGCCGTTGTTGCGGCCGTGAATGCGGCAGATAATCTGATCCTGCATATCGGCTTCGATGCCCTGAAGGCTCTCAGCCCGACGGGAACATCCAGACCTTTCGTGCAGGGGGCGGATGGTCTTGTTCCGTCTGAGGGCGCTGTTTCAATCGTGCTGAAACGGTTGAGCGATATTACGCGCCGCGATAAGGTCTCCGGAGTTATTCGCGGGATTGGCCTGTCGAATGATGGACGCAGGAAAGGTTTGCTGGCCCCCTCAGGGGAGGGGCAGCTGGAGGCAATGCGTCAGGCATATGCCATGTCCGGTGTGTCTCCGGACAGCGTCTCATATCTTGAATGTCACGCAACCGGCACGCCAACCGGCGATAGTGTGGAACTGGTCGCCTCCGCGCAGATGTTCCAGCGGGATGACGCCCTGCCCATCGGTTCCCTGAAAGCGAATACGGGGCACTTGATCACCGCTGCAGGCCTCGCCAGCGTCCTGAAGATGACGTCTGCGTTCGAACACGGAGTTCTGCCTGCCACCCCCATAGATGGGAGCCTGATTGAGCCAGCCAGCGCATCGGGGTTGAGGGTCATTCAGCAGGAAGAAGTCTGGCCTGAGGGGCCGCGCCTCGCAGGCATCAGCAATTTTGGATTTGGCGGAAACAATGCGCATTTGATTCTTGAGCAATACAGCCCGGCCGAAAATCAGCTTCAGGTGCAACTGCCGGAAATCTATGACGGGGACATAGCGCTCGTCGCAACGGGGCTGCTCGCCGGTCAGGATAGGGGGAATGAGACGGTGCTCCGCCGGCTTATGAACCATTCTCTGAAGCCGTCCAAACCCTGTCAGAAGATTGGCGCGGATGCCATCAGCGCCCGTACCCCACCAAGGGACCTTACAGAGGCAGAACCTCAGCAATTGGCCATTTTGGATGTTGTGCAAGAGGCTCTGGCGTCGGCAGGGGATGTCGATCAGGGGCGCACAGGCATCTTTACGGCCATGGGGTGCGCCGCGGATTCTGCGCGATGGTTGTTGCGGGAACGGCTTGCTGGTCTGGTCGGCGGCGCTGCTGGTGCGGCCAGGCTCGCTGAGATGCAGAATCGCATTGCGCCTGCCTTGAGTGCCGCCACGGTGCTCGGTGCGATGGCCAATATGACGGCAAACCGGCTGACCTATGCGAAAGACTATCACGGCATGGGCTTTTCCGTCTCGGCGGACGCGGCATCAGGGCTGGCGGCGCTGGATCTGGCGATTGAAGCCTTGCGCAATGGAACCATCGACACGGCCATTATTGCCGCCGCTGACTTTGCCGCAGAGCCTGTCCGGGCCAGGGCCTTGTCTAATATGGGGTTGACGGAGTGTCCGGGGGATCAGGCTGCGGCCCTGATCCTGAAACGTGTGGAGGATCTTCCGGATTCTGGCCCGTCACATTTGGGAATTGTACCGGGTGTTTTCTGGAAGGCGGCACCGGACAGTCGACCGAAATCCCTCCAAGATGCCTATGGATATGCACCCTGCGCAGACACTGTTTTCTGCATGGCTCTGGAAGCTCAGGCGTCTGCACGCGGATTGAAGATTTCGGATGACGGCGCGATGCCGGATCTGGGTAGTTCAAAGAAAACTCTGCGAATTGGTGTCGCGGAGACGGCGGTCAATTCCGCAGGATATGCCGAGTTCCTGCCTGCATCGCCGCGGACTGTCGGAGATCCCCTCAGGCCCGCGCCATATTTGTTCTGGGCTGCAGGCAAGGACAAGGATGCCTTGGCAACGAAAGTCGCATCGGGCAAAACCGGCGGACGAGGTGCCTGTCGCATCGCGTTGCTGGCGTCCTCCGCAGAGGAACTGGAAGCAAAGAAGACGGAAGCGCAGATATATCTGTCACGCGGTGAGGCGCCTTCCGGAGACGGCCTGCACTTTGGCGAAGGCAAGGCCAAAGGGGAATTGGCCTTCATGTTCACCGGCTCTGCCGCCGTCTATCCCAGGATGGGGCGCGGTCTTTTGATGGCTTTCCCGGACCTGTGCCAGAAACTGTCCGGTTTGGACAAGGCGCAGGAGATTGCTCCATTGCTGATGCGCTCCAGGCTCAGCGAGTTTGAGCAATTATGTGCGGGTACACTGATCAGTCAGGCTCATGCGTTCTTGCTGCTGGACATATTAGGTATCAAACCACAGGCGGCATTGGGGCTGTCGCTGGGCGAGAGCAATGCGCTGTTTGCATTCGGCTTCTGGGATGATCCGGGCGCTCTGCTGGATGAGATCTCTGATGCGGCAATGTATGAGCGCCATCTTGGTGGCGACTTTGAAACAGCACGAGAGGCCTGGGGCCCAAATGTTCCCTCTGACTGGAGCAATTGGCGCGTGCAGGCACCACTGGAAAATGTGCGTAGAGAGATTGCCCGCCAACCCGGCGTGGAAATTACGATCATTTATTCCGACCGCGACTGCATGATTGGTGGCCCTTCAGAGGCTTGTCGCAGCGTGTGCGAGGCGCTGGGGCGTGGATCTGGCGCTAAGATGCACCAGAATTTGATCGTGCATGCAAAAGCCATGAAGCCGTTTGAGGAAACCTGGCGCAGATTGCATACGCGCAAAGTTCATTCTGGCCCTAAAGTGCGCCTGTATGCCAATGCCGTGAATGGGGCCTACACACCAGATAGTGAGACGGTCGCGGACATGCTGACCCGCCAGGCTGTCGATACGGTCGACTTTCCCAAGACGGTTCTTCAAGCTTGGCAAGATGGTGTGCGTACGTTTGTCGAGCTGGGGCCTCGCGATACACTGACCCAGTCCTTGCCGCATATCCTGAAAGACAAGCCCTTCACCGCTGTTGCCACAGACAGGATTGAGTCTTCAGATCTTGCTCAGGTGGCGGAACTGGCCAGCGTACTGTTTGCTGAAGGCCGTCAGGTGAGCATAAAGCGGGTGGAAGAAGCCTTGGCCGAAGCCCGGTCCAGCGCGTTGCCGCGACCGGAGAAATGGTCTGTCGCACGAGATGTGCCCTATGCGCCCCCCGTGGTTCCGCAAATGGCCCGCTGCGCCACTTTGCCAATTGCACCGCGGCGTGCGCCTTGCCTCTATGCGAAAGCCAAGCCTGTTTCTCACTTAGAAGGTTTAATTGCCTTTCCACCGCCCCCAAAGGATCGGCCATTGCCGGATCCGAAAAAGGTGGTGAGTGGGGGAGAGCCCTTGTTGCAACGCTCGCCCTGTGGACCCTCTTGGGAATATGAGGCGATTGAGGCGTCCACCCGCGGGAAAATGTCTGACTTTTTCGGAGAGCAGTTTCGTCAACAAGATGGGTATGCCCGTCAGGTGCGCTTGCCTGCGCCGCCCTTGCTACTGGTGGACCGCATCACCGGGATAGATGCAGAGCCCGGCATTGAGTCAAAGGGCGTTATCTGGACTGAAACAGATCTGAGTGCTGATCAGTGGTTCATGCATGATGGGCGGATAAGGCCGGGGCCGCTGATTGAGTGCGGTCAGGCAGACCTCACTCTTATTAGCTGGATGGGCGCTGACTTTCGCAATCAGGATGAGCGCGTTTACCGACTTTTGGGGTGTGAGATCACCTTCCATGAGGGCGGACTGCCGGAGCCTGGCGATACACTGCGCTTCCAGATAGAGATTACCGGTCATGCCACGCTGGCGGATGTCCGCATGTTTTTCTTCCAGTATGATTGCCGCGCCGGAGACAGACCTGTCTTCTCGATCCGCAATGGTCAGGCAGGCTTTTTCAGTGATGCAGAGCTGGCGGCAGGAAAAGGTGTTGTCTGGTCAGCTGAGCGGGATGGTCCGCCCACGGCAGAGGTAAAGCCTTTCCCCGCGGAGCAGGCTAGCCGGAAAAAAGCTTTTTCGCCGGCGGATCTCGATGCCTTTCGCCAGGGGGATATTTATGCCTGCTTTGGGGTGGGGTTCGAACTTGCGGCTGCGCAGTCTCTCCCCGCCTGTTTGCCGGATGGCAAGCTGGAATTGTTCGATGATGTTGAAATATTTGATCCGAAGGGCGGCCCTTGGGGCAGGGGATATCTGAAGGCGCGCGCAGCTGTGACTGCCGATATGTGGTTCTATGAAGGCCACTTCCATGAAGATCCCTGCATGCCCGGAACCCTGATGGCCGAGGCAGCGGTTCAGGCCATGGAGTTTTACGCGGCGGCGGCAGGGCTAACGCTTGAGCGTGATGGATATGTTTTTGAGCCTGTGCCTGGGCATACGGCGCAATTCATTTGCCGGGGGCAGGTTATTCCAGACCAGGCCCATGACCTGACATATGAAGTTTTCATTGATGAGATCATTGATGGAGATGCGCCGGAAATCTATGCGACCCTGCTGGCGAGTTCAGACGGCAAGAAAGTGTTCCACTGTCCCCGTTTCGGCTTGCGTCTGAGGCGCACCTGGCCTGCTCCAAGACAGGACAGGCAACCCCGCCGCATTGGGCCGCAGCAGGAAAGCCGGGGAGACTATGCGGCTCTACTGGATTGCGCGAATGGTGCGCCGTCGGCTGCCTTCGGAGACATGTATACGCGGTTCGATCACGAAGGA
>Ga0209273_10001059_pt1 | contig 27575 bp, 29 predicted proteins | sample tdAd471_FD_187126 | JGI IMG/M metagenome (GOLD analysis project Ga0209273, IMG submission 187126) | Marine sediment microbial communities from the Atlantic coast under amendment with organic carbon and nitrate - tdAd47.1 (SPAdes)... | ecosystem: Environmental > Aquatic > Marine > Coastal >...
GAGCAAAACGAGTTGAATTCTGAGGGCCAAGAATGAGGACACACCTCTAATAGGTCTTATAGAGCATTGTCCTCATTAATTTCCAGCTGCTGTAGACGCCAGCCAATGCCAACTAACCGTCTGCAAACGATCAGAGAACAACCTTGTAGCGCTCCTCACTGTGTACGGTTAGGCCGGGGCCGCTACTGCGCCCATCATCGGTCTTTGTACCGCCACTACGGTGCACCTGTCGTCGGTCCCGACAAGCAACTGCTTCTCGTCCACCAGCGCTATCTGAGAAAGACTCTAGAGCCACTTGTGGCTGACGACGGTGAGACGCAAAGGTTGATCAGGGAGATCGCTGACAGCGCTTTCGGTCCCCGTCCCGTCCACTTCCAGGACGGCAGGGGACGTGTCCGCCAAGCAGCCTATGAGGCGGTCGCAGGGCAGGTCGAGAGGATACGTCAGTGTCACCCGAGGGAGACCAACCGTGAACTGGCAGAACGGCTCTGGTGGGCGTTTCTAACGGTCCAGTTTGTCGAGATGAATAATGTCTTCGTGCATCAGGACCGGCACCACTTCTGGACCTCGGTCATCCGTCTGCTGATCACCGATACCCACCGCCAAAAGCCGTCTTCCCGCTATGCCGACTACCTCAATGATCGTCTGAACAAACTGCTCTCAGCACCAGCCGCCGCGTGGTGTTCGAAGGTGGAGTTATAGAGTGGGGACAGGCTTCAGGCCTCATTCGCTGACGAAGCCTGACCAAGACCCACAAGCAGGTAAAAAACCGACAGTGGGGACACTGAAAATTGCGGAAAAATCCGAAGCCCTAATCGTAAGGTTTAGCGGTCGGCATTCCCCCCGTACCCCCTCGGCTTCGTCAGTGAAACAAAGGCCGGTCACACTGGTGTCACACTGGAAGAGCCGCAGGAAGACGAAAAAGGCTTGACGTCGGACTCGTCGGGACTCACCATAGGGCCGCTAAGGGCTTGATCTTTAGGGGTTTCCTAGGGCTGAGAGATGGTAGCGGAGGAGGGACTTGAACCCCCGACACGCGGATTATGATTCCACTCCGATCGATTTTCATCGCAACACATGCATCCTCATAAGTACCGGAGATTATTGGGCTTTTCCTTGATATACTGCTCATAGATGTTCATCGAAAATCAGGCCTGCACGCCCGATTTGTGAGCCTAGGGAGAGCCTAAGAATGCGCCTTACGGATGTTGCAATACGCTCGTTGTCCAAACCCGAGCGTGGCCAGAAAACCTATACCGACGACAGCCTGCCCGGCTTTGGCATTCGCGTTTCGCAGGGCGGTACGAAAACCTTTGTCGTCGTCGCTGGTACCACGCGGGAAAGGATCAGCATTGGTCGATACCCGGTCATCAGTTTGGCAGAGGCGAGGGCCGAAGCCAAGCGGGTGATGGCTGAAATCACACTCGGACGGCATCGTCCGAAAACTATCAGTTTTGACGAAGCCAAGGCGAAGTTCATTTCGCTTGCGGAGCAGAAAAATCGACCGAGCACTGTCCGGGACTATAAGCGTCTGTTCGCCAGACATTTTCCGTTTGGGAAAACTCACGTATCGGACATCACTCGGCAGAGCGTGCGGAAGAAGCTCGAAAAGCTGGCGGCAACGCCGTCAGAGCAGAAACATGCCCTGGTCGCGATCAAAACCCTATTCCGGTGGTGCGTCGGAGAGGGATATCTTCTCCACAGTCCTTGTGAGGCAATGAAAGCTCCATATTCGGCTGTCAGCCGAGATCGGGTACTCAACCTAGCGGAGATGCGGGAGTTCTTTCCCAAAGCCATGGAGGAGCCGTATCCGTTCGGCTCGATTGCGTGCCTGATCGCCCTAACCGGTCAACGCCGTGGAGAGATCGCGGCCCTGGAATGGGAATGGATTGATCGTTCACATCGCACGATCACGCTTCCGGCTTCGGCCACCAAGAATAAGCGGAAACACACGTTTCCTTACGGAGAGATGGTCGCCAGGATTTTTGATTCAGTACCAGTCTTCGACGGATCGCCGTATCTGTTTCCCGCCGCTCGCACCAATGTTCGGGGACGGCCGACCAAAGTGTTCAATGGCTGGGGTAAGGCGAAGGACTTACTCGATGCGAAACTGGAGAATGTTGACCACTACACCCTCCATGATCTGAGGCGCACCTTCGCCACGAATATGGCAGTGCTCGGCGTGCAGCAGGTCGTTGTTGAGAAGCTGCTCAATCATGTATCTGGCGGTTCGCAATCACCAATAGCGCAAGTATACAATCGTTACAACTACCTCGATGAAATGCGTGATGCTGTACAAGTGTATGAAAACTGGCTGCGATCTGAAGTGCTCGGGGGCTAGTCACCCTCGGGTTGTCATGACGACTCTCCCCTAAAGGAGGTTTGTCATGAATGAGATGTTGAGTTTCAAGGAAGTTCGGAAGTTGGTTCTGTATTCACGCGCGCACGTCGACAGACTGGAAAAAGCTGGCAAGTTTCCCAAGCGGATCAAGCTTGGGACGGGCCGCGTCGGTTGGTGGAAGCGCGAGATCATGGACTGGCTTGAACGGCAAGCCCAACGCTCGCTGACTTCTCCCTAACGGGAGATGGGGCAGGATAAAACCTGCCCCCTTTTCTTTATTTTGAGATCGCGGACGAAAGTTATTTCTTTCTTTAGGTGCCTGTCCGAAGAATGATTCTGCAAATGACAGCGCTGCGCCCATGTCGGTCATTCCGTTTATGCTGACCACCGTCTAAGGACAGACCATAGGCAGAGTTTCTTCTCAGAAACGATCGCCGTAAAAATGCGACCAAGCCATTGATCCGTTGCTCAGTTATTCCTGGTATGCCTCAAGTGCGGCAGTGTAGTCTTTTACGGACCCGACAAGAACGTGGTCGGCCATTGCGAGATAGGTCTTGAGGCGCTGTCGGTATCGAGCATCCGGGTGACGATTGCCTCCTGCAACGATCGTTCGGATCAAGAGAGATCGCATGTTCCCCTCAATGCCCTGATGCGAGAGAGCGGCAATGTCATGAAGGATGCAGTCGTGGAGATAGCCTGCGAAGGTATCGCCGATCCGATCAGAAAGCGCGACCGTAACCATCGCATTGCCGAGGGCGACGGCAGCATCCGCCGGGATGGCGCCTGACGAAAACTCACCCGTATCCCGGATTGCAGCATGTGGCGAGTTCGGCGCAAGATTTTCTATGTTTCGCACCCAATCGCCCATGACATCAAAGGCTTCGTACAGCAAGCGGGCGTTGCGAGTGGGGAATTCGTCCGTCGTATCGATGTTCTGGCCGGATGTGTCATAGATTCCCTCCAGCTCAGTAACGAAGAGCGGCAGATAGAATAGCCACATGTGATAGGGGACGCCCTGCCGCATGGCCTCATGGACCATGATGTCGAAGTACCGGGTGCCGACGAATACGACGTCTCTCCACCGCTCTTCATCGAAATTATCTGCGCGGTCATTAAGATAGTCGGCGTAGCCACTATTGGATCCCGCACGGATCGTGTTGATGACAGCATCGCCTATGGGCTTCCAAGCACCGAGCTTGTGAGCCACTTCGGCATCTCCGAAGAGAAACCGTAGGAGGACATTCTCCTCCGGGAGGGCATATCCGTCTTTGTCCGAAAGGTTCTGGTTCTGCTCGATTTCCTGGTAGAGCCTGCTGCCGCTGTCAGCAATCAGGTCACGAAGGGCCCTATCCGAAAAGTCGAAGCGCGGTTGCAGCTTGATCGCCATGAAGTCGGGTAATGCGTCAGGCCGCATGGTGACGAGGAACTTTCGGAATTCCTCCGACCGTAACAGCACGCGTACGACAGACTCGGCATTGGCCTGGGTCTTTCGGCCAGCCGGGACAAAGTGCTTCATCCAACGAATTCGCCACCGGAATGCCTCATAGAGCCGCTTGCCGTGACCCGTCTTTGGCTGGCTGGGCTCATCCTGTGCCATGATGACTGGCTTGAAGGTTCGGATTTGTTGGCGGCGGATCCAGTTTGTATCGGCCAGCCAGTCATGCGCCCTCTGCCGAAGCAGCTGACGTTCGGCCGCCGCCTCTATCAAGCCTAAATGCGGACGTATGAAATCCAGCAGTTCACCGAAGCGACGGTCATAGAGAAGGGTCTGGACGATCTTGCCGACAGCGATCAGCGATCGCGGTCCCGGCCTCAGCAGAACGTTGAGGCTCAATGCGAGAAGCATCCAGACGAATACGACCAGGAAAGCGGCGTGGGGTGGCGTAAAGCTGCCATCCTTGGGAAACACCAGCCAGGAACACGCTTCAGCGCTTGGCAGGCGGCACGGCTGCTTCAGCAAGGGGAAGAACTCAAAATATAGAACAAGCGTGATCGCGATCAGCGCCAATGGGATTTGCACCCATAGATGCAACTGTGCGCGTAGTCGCGTGACTGGGGATACGATTGCGTAGAATGCGATGAATAGCGCAAGAAAACCCAGAAAGCCGTCCAGCGTCATCAGGCTTCTCCACCGCGTTCCAGATGGAGTCCCGAGCCCGGAAAATTCTGGAAGCCGTCATTTTCGAAGTCGACGTAGTCGCTAAAGATCGGAATCAAGGCATCAGCCTCGACCGGGGTGTGGCCAGGGGACTGGCAGAGGATGACATAGTCGAACCGTTCGGTCGCCCGGAAAGCGTGAACCGATATTTTCTGAAATACGATGGATGGTTCGAGGGTATGCGGCAGGGCGCGGAGTTCCTCTTGGGAGCGAGCCTCGCCAACACGCGGCACATGTCGCAACTCCATGATTCCGCAGTCCGGGTCGAAGTTGCGAAAATAGAAGGGCATCAGGTCGTTTCCGCTCAGTGCATGATGCACATAGGTCAGCGATTGGAGCCACCGGCACGCCAAGGCATATGACAGGTAATTGGCTGGCGAGATTCGGTTCATGCCATTTTCCCGGATTGCTTTGCCCCGATCTTTCGGGGGAAGCCCAAGCGGTGTGCCGCCAATGTCTGACCATGAAAGGTCGCCGAACCCCGTTCCGAGATCGGAATGCGCATCGATATGCGTCAAGGTCAACGGTATGGCGCCATTTGCCGAGAGGGCCTCGAGGATAGGAAACGCCTCATCATGATGGACGACAAACCGTCCCTTCGGCCGGCGGGACGATGGATCGCGCCTCAGTCCGCACTGGTCCTCCAGAAAGCGCCGTAGTTGCTCCTCATTCCAGGGTTGCATCGTAGAAGGTGCCCGAGGCCGCTGGTCGACTGAACAGACCTGATCGATGAATATGTCGAGATCGATATCGGCTATGTTCAAGAATTTGGTCCATCCGTTGACGAGCGTATGAAATATTGTTGCCAAAGCAAGGATTTCTCAAGTGTGCGTTGATCTCGATATGTGGCGATGAAATGCTGCCATTAGAGGTCGACCGGCGAGGACTGCAAGGATTGAAGAATGGACAATACACTGGTGGTTCCAACCATCGACAGCATTGCATCCGGCCTCGTCACTGAAGACCAGCGCTACGACTTCAAGGCACGGCTAAACCTCGATGAGCAAAGAGGAAAGTCAAACTTCATCGATGACGTCGTTGCCTTTCTGAATGCAGGCCCCGGGTGCCTGATCGTTGGTGTCCATGAAAAGAGAGGAGCGTTTGAGCGCTTCGAGCCAATGGATGGCGATCGTGACGCGTTGCAACGGCGCATCACGTTGATCATTCAGGACAACATCGATCCAAAGCCATTGGGTGCTGGTGTCGAGTTTCTCGATCTGGACGACGAAAGGTTTGTTTTCTGTCTGGTTCTGCCCGAGCATCGGCTGCGGCCCTATCAGAACAGGATCACGGGCGGCTTTTATTTGCGCACCGGCGCTCAAAACACGCCGATTCCGCGTGACCAACTCCATGCGCTCTTCACGCCGGTCGAGAAACTGGAAGGCGATACAATCCAACTGATGGAGCGAGAAAATGCAGCCGTCGAGGCGCGAGATATTATGCAGAATAACGGCGCAACCCTGCATATTGCGATAGTACCGCAAGAGCATTACGAGCGTGAGCGCGCTCCTTTCGATCCCGGCCGGTCCGTTCTGAAAGTGATGCGCCACTATCACGACAGCAGTCACGGCGTTTTCAAGGGATGCGAAAACGGCGTCGAGGTTCGTGATGCAACGTTTCAGGAGGGTCGCTCGATTTCGCGCTTCTTCATCTCGGATGACTGGCTGGTCCACTCTTATGTCGCTCATCCATTTTCGGTCCGAGATGGAGAGGGACGCCTGACGATCTCCGAGTTTCGGGGTGAGTTCGCCCGGCATTTGGGAGATATTCAGCTCATCTTGGACGACTCCGGCATCCGAGGGCCATTCGGCGTTCAGTTTACGGTGAAAAACCTGCGCCGCAACGCAAAACTTGAATGGGCGTTTCCGAATGCAAACGCGGCCAGCCTCGGCAGGCCGGTTCGGGTTGAGCGCATCGACGATCAAGGCCTCGTGGATCGTTTCTACAACAAGGTAAGAAGCGTTTCGGTCTATGGCAGTTGACTGCAACGTTTTGGAGTTCGCCGAAACACATCGATATTCCGTATTGATATACCTCTTGCCGGCAATAGCCGCTTTCCGGCAAGCGTGCTCCCTATCCGGGCTGATAGCTTCCGGCCCCAGAGCAATCCTGCCGGAATGCACCCCCAAGTACCCAATTCACTTTACTCTCGATTAAGCGCCGACGATGAGTTCGTTTCTGGTGCTAGCCGCTGGCAAAGCGCTGATGTAATAAAACTGCTTATGATCTGACGGGCGTTTCGCATGATTAGTAGCGGTAACACCCTCAAAGGAGAAACAACGATGCACGTTCTGCAACGCGAGGCAAAGAAAACAGAGCTTAGGGAAATCGATCGGCCGGCAGACGCCGAATATGATTTCGCGGCCGGAGTGTGGCGTAGCAAAGATTGTCCGTCGTCAGAGGTTTTGAGCAGTTCGGCGGCCTGATCTAGTGGAGGCTCTGGCCCATCAGGGTTTTCATTTTAAGCGGCCGCCTTGCTATGCAGCAAGCGCCGTCGGTTGATGGTTTCGCGTTTGATCCTTTCTCTTGTCTGCAGGATGGTCGGGCCACGTCCGAAGTAGACGTCGGCCGGGGTGAGATTGCCGAGGCTCTCGTGGTAGCGCCGGTGATTATAGTGATCGACGAAGGTGCCGAGCTGGGCTTCGAGAGCACCCGGCAAGAAGTAGTTTTCGAGCAGAATGCGGTTCTTCAGCGTCTGGTGCCATCGCTCGATCTTTCCCTGGGTCTGGGGATGACAAGTCGAGCCGCGGGTGTGCTCCATCCCAATGCCGGAGAGCCAATCGGCCAGTTCGCCGGCGACGTAACATGGACCATTGTCTGACAAGAGCCGTGGACGTTGCATCACTCTGGCGTTGTCGCAACCCGATGCCTGCAGGGCGAGTTCCAGCGTATCGGTGACATCCCCGGCCTTCATCGTGGTGCATAGCTTCCAAGCGATGATGTAGCGCGAGTAATCGTCGAGGATGGTCGACAGATAGAACCAGCCCCAGCCGATGACCTTCAGATAGGTGAAGTCGGTCTGCCACAGCTGGTTCGGCGCGGTCGTCTTGTCATGGAACTCATCGGCAGCCTTGATGACGATGAAGGCTGGACTGGTGATCAGATCCTGCGCCTTGAGCAGGCGGTAGACCGAGGATTCCGAGACGAAGTAACCTCGCGTGTCGGTGAACGTCACCGCCAGTTCGCGCGGTGACAGCTCCGGCTCATCAAGCGCAAGGTCGATGATATTTTCTCGGATGTCGTCGGGAATGCGGTTCCAGACCCGCCCGGGCTGAGGCTTGCGATCTTCCAGCGCATCGACGCCGCCGGTGAGAAAGCGGTCATACCAGCGATTGAAGGTCGAGCGGGGAATGCCGAACTTGTCCAGCGTGCGCTTGGTCGGCAGATGCGACTGCTCGACGAGCCGGATGATCTCCAGCTTCTCGGAGGCGGGATATCTCATTCGTCGTCGCCCCCATCCGCGATCATGCTTTTTTTAAGCAGCCGCAGTTCCAGCGCCTGCTCGGCGACGACCTCTTTCAGATCACGAGCCTCACGACGTAGATGCTTGACCTCATCGGTGGTGGCCGCACGTGCGGTGTCGCCGGCCAACCGCTTCTTGCCGGCTTCGAGGAACTCTTTCGACCAATTGTAATAGAGGCTCTCGGCAATGCCTTCACGCCGGCACAGCGCGGCAATCGACTCCTCACCGCGCAAGCCTTCCAGCACGATGCGGATCTTCTCTTCCGCCGAATAGTGTTTGCGGGTTGCACGGCGGATGTCCTTGATGACCTTTTCCGCCGGCTCCTTCTGTGTCCCGGATTTCCGTCTCATCTTCGCTCCTTGAAGGGCTACGATGAGCCAGAAATCCTCCTCTATCCGTTAAGCCGATATTGTCTCATTGGTGCTGAAGCCGGACAATATATATAAAGACAACATAATGTACCAATATATAGTTTCTGAGTATATTAATCGCTGGAAAAATGGTAGGGTGATTTTCTAGAATGTCGCTTCTCCGACGAGTAGGTCTACTAGCATCGAATGCTTTTCACGAAGTGGCGTGGTGAGTCGTAGTTGAAGCGCTGCTCGAATTCCCCATGAGGAACAGGTCGAAATCCATTTTGGAGGCGTGCCCATAATCGCCTTAGACGGCCCTGGGTTGTCTGGACTTCCTATGGGTTCAAAACGGTCGTTTATGCGCAGTCTTCGCGTGGTGCTTTCTAGCTGCGAGCAACGTCGCTTAATGCCGCCGCAAAAACTCAACGGGTTTTACGAGGTTTTTGATGCGATAGGGCTTGGTTGAGCCGTTTTTCGAGTGTCGCACAGTATCTGTTTTGTGACGTGGGAGTGTCGGATACGTTGGTAACACCTGATCGCTCTCTAGAGCTCCAATTTTTTGCCCGTCCCGTGATAAACTAATCCCGGAGCCAACGCTCCTTTCTCAGATCGCGCATCCGAATGGTCGGATGCGCCGAAGGGAAAGGAGAACAAGTTGGCACGTTCATCTCAAGCAATTCGTGACCTCAATGACCGGTTTCGCCAGGGCGACGCCGCCATACCCGGCCGGGTGATGATCACCCATGGCGTTCAGGCACTGATCGCCGACCACGACGGCGAGAGCCAGGTAACCGTCCTGACTTCCGTCCGGCGTTTCGACGCCTTCGATACGGATAATGATCCATATGGTGAGCATGATTTCGGTGCATTCGATCTTTGCGACGAACGCCTGTTCTGGAAGATCGATTATTACGCGCCGGACCTGTTGCATGGCTCGGAAGACCCCTCCGATACATCACTGACCATCCGCGTTCTCACCATCATGCTGGCCAGCGAATATTGATGGCCAGCGCCTCCGATGCTCCGCTGAGTGAAGCCGACAAGAAAACCGTCTTCCGCAAAGCGACAGCCGGGTTTCAGAGACGATATGCGTCACAAATCGAAACCGGGATGTCGGATTCCGATCTCGAAGCAGCGCTGAAATCGGATCTTGGTATCTTTGGCGGATCGGGCGGTCCCGATCAGCTATCGATCGCGTATTCCGGCACCGATCTGCGAATCTGGGGCAGTTGGACCACGGTCAACAGCGTCCGCGACAAACCGCTCTTTTCCGGCAGGCAGACAATCGCCATGGCGCGACAGGTCTACGCAATCGCGGATCCTGACGATGAACAAATGAAGCTCTTCTGAAACACCGCCGCCATTCGGCGGTGTTTTTCTTTTCATCGATATCCAGCCGGACAATCCCGGCCTACTTCTTCCGCTTGGCTTTCGGCTTTGCTCCCGGCTTACGCCCGAGCCCCATGCTTTTCGCCAATGCGGAGCGTTGTTCGGCGTAACTCGGCGCAACCATCGGGTAATCGACCGAGAGGTTCCACCGGGCGCGGTATTCGTCCGGCTCAAGACCGTGATGAGCGCTGAGATGCCGGCGAAGAGACTTGAACTTGCCGCCGCACTCCAGGCACACAATATAGTCTTTTTGCACCGAGCGCTTCGGATTGACCGCCGGAACAAGCTTTTCCTCTTCGCGAGCGCCTGGTCCGCCGTCCAGTCTCGTCAGGGCACCATGAATGTCGGCGATGAGTTTCTGCAGCTCCGACGAAGGCACCGGATTGTTTTCCACATAGGCGGAAACAACCTCGGCCGTCATCCGCGCATAGCGCAGGCCGTCTTCTTCGCGTTCACCCGTTTCAAGTGCATCCATACTACGAATCCAATCCTTTTTTAAGTTGCGACCGCGATACCGCCGTTTGAACCGGCGCGCAACTGCAAGAATCGCGCGCCGCTAGTTCCGATTAAAACACCTCGGTGTCAAAGCACGGCCTTATATACATTGGTTAAACTGCTCGGCATCCGGTTCGGTTGCTTTCCGAGCCTCCAATTCCTTTGCCTCAAGAAGTGCCATGCCGATCAATAGACACAGAAATTCACGGTGCTGTTTGCTCGCCAGTTCATAGGCCATTTGAAGAAAATAGATCGTATCCATTGCCAGTCCCTTTCTCGGTTTGGTTGACCGGAGGGATTGGCGAAACTTGAGAAATTATCGTGCTTTCCAATTAATTGGAATGGTCGTCATCAGACAGGACTTCACCCCATCTCGACACTGACGGCGTCATGGTCCGAAAGCCATATTCGACCATCGTCAGTTATTCCAAGCAAAATGCACGATTCATTCTCAAAACAAGAAAATTTGAAGCGCTCGCGTTGAGTCACCGGACACACCAAGCAGGCACATACCGCCGCATAGCAAACGTTGCCGACGGCGCTCGGACGCTACAGGATCGTCACGGTGGAGGGATTGCAATGCCGCTCGACAGCATGGGTCGCAGGTCACGTTTCAAGCGTACGCCGACCGGGAAACGGATGGTGCCGACCGCGCGCGATGTCGAAATCCTGCGCTGGCTCTATCGTTATCGCTATTTGTCCGCGACACAGCTGATAGACATCCTCCAACCACGCTCCGAGAAACGGTTCATCGAGCGTCTTGGCGATCTTTTTCACGAAACCGGACTGATCGATCGGCCGCCGGCGCAATGGCGTGGTTTTGACGCTCGGTTTCGGTCGATATTCTATGAGCTATCTCCGAAAGGCATTCGGTATCTCGCCGACCGCGCAGCTCTTCCCGCCCGCGCCACCACACTATCAAGGCGCGCCCATAACGGGAGAGCCGTTCAATTCGATCACGCCACGATGATTGTGGATGCGCTGCTTTCCGTTGAACTGGAAACGCGCGACCACCCCGATCAACGGTTCGTCCCTGTCGACGAAATTCTCGCCCGTGCACCGGAGAACACCCGACAGGCCAGAAATCCCCTGGCCGTGCCAGTCACGATCGAACCGCGCAAGGATAGGCCAGATATCCGGCAACCATGGCACCCCCATATCATCCCGGACGCCCTTTACGGTATCGAATACCTGATCGATGGCGAGAGGCGCTATCGTTTCTGGGCGCTGGAGTGTGAGAATACGACGCCGCTCTATCGCGCAGCGTCACATCGGTCGAGCATTGCCCGCAAGGAAGCCGCCTATGAGGCGCTGATATCTTCACGAAACTATCGAACGCACTGGGGAATCCCGAATCTGCGCCTCAGGCATGTGACGGCCAATTCGCTAGGGAACGCCGGGTAGCGTCGGCATGTCGCTAATCATTGCTTGGCGGCAGCTGAAGATAGGGCGACATCGCTCCGGACTTCGTTTCCCCACGCATCCCACCCCGCGATCCGGCTGCGTGCAAACAACTCGATGCGGGGGTGGTCGCCCAACAGTCTGACGATTTCGTTGCGAATTTCCGGTGGCTTTGCCGAGTGCCGGGTCCTCGGGTGTAATTGGATCTGCTTTACGTTTCGCTGCACCCGTTTCGGTCGGCCGCGTTTCGCGAACAGGCACAATTCTGCGTTTCCATTTGTCCAGTGACCTAGGCCGGAATAGATACCACTTCCACCGGGATTGAGCTTCACCCAGGTAAATGCACAGGTAACATATCGGAATCCCCACGCTTCGATCACACCGAAGGCCTCAGCCAACTTGGGCATGGTGGCCCACAGGAGCAAGGAACAATCCCGCTCGCAGATCGCCGGCACCGCCAGGCTCTTGATCTCATCAAGCGTCATCGTCGGGTAACTGATACCGCCCATGGCAGGATTATGGTCCTTCGGATTATCGTAGGACCATGGCGGATCGGCATAGATGATGTTGTACCTGCGATATTGCACCCAACCCTCCAGTGTGAGGGCTATGCAATATTCACATAATCATATCGCTGTATAAGGTTTGTATGAGCGCCTATGCGCCGTGCCTGTTTTCTATGGTATTTATGAGAATATTTCACTTATTGTTTCAACATAGAAGACTGCGACAGAACCAGTGCAGGTCATCACATCCTATTCGCAATCTCCAGTTCATCGAGGCCGACCGCTTTGGTTCTATTCTAGTGAAAAACATTTGATAATAATGATACATACAAATATAATGGGGATTATACCCTTGAAGCAAGTACGCCTTGATGCGAGATAATCGCTTATGAGAAAGACGGTGCGTTCACGGGCGTCTCTTTGTGCAATCGATTGCACTGCGCTGGCATCCCTTCAGATAACGAATCTGGCTCCCGTCAAACTGCACACGCGCCATTATCCGATTATCCGTTTGCGGATAATTATCCGCGCTGCACACGCTCTCCCCACTAATCCACGGACGGCCACTTGTAATTAACCACGTTCCGTGCAATAAAAAACCCCAGACGTTGGAGCGTCTGGGGTTTGATTCTGTGCGACCCCGCCCCTGAGATCATATGCTGGTGCTTCGAAGCACCGGAACGGAGTAGCATGTTTATAGATGAAGAAATAGAATTTATCAAGAGCCAGATCGCGCACCACAAGCGCAGCGTGGATCATTTCCTCTCTAAGCGCGACCCGTCCAAGGCCAATCGACATAGCGGAATCCTTCGGCGATTCGAGGACATCCTCCCGAAGATGGAGGAATGCAATCTGCTGGATTTGAAGCCTGCGCGACCAGCGCCCGAGCCAAGCAAGGTCGGGAACCGTCTCGGCAATCTCAGTGATCTTCCCGAGGAATTGCGTTCGCAGCTTGTCAGCGTTCAGCGCGACGAGCTTGAACAAAAGATCATCGATGCAGTCGGCGGCGAATATGGGGGAGTCGCAACGATTGATGAAATCATGGTCGCGCTTTATCGCAACACCGGCGAAATCCACAAACGCGAAGCCCTCGCAACGAAAATCTATCGCATGACGCGGAAAGAGCTTCTTGTTTCGGTTCCGAACAGGAAGGGCGTCTACGCCACACCAGAGGCAATCGACTCCGTAGATTTAGGTTCAGACGACACTAGCGACGACGCTGAATAGCGCCGCCGCCTGAGATCGAGTGCGCACGGTTGATGCTTGTCCGGCTCCCGTGGCGCAGAACCAAAGACACACGGAGGTCGGCAAGGACCGATAATGCCTATGGTGTTAAGAGACTAGGATAAGCCCCACCGGTTGACGCTGCATTGCGGCGGTGCCCCGGTGGGCACTTCATACAGCTTACCTCCCATATCAACAAGTCAGCTCCGCCATGCTGAAATTTCATCCCGTACCGGGAACGGTTCTAATGTGCGACTACGGCAAAGGCCGTATAGCGCCGGAAATGACCAAACGTCGCCCGGTTGTCGTGGTCTCTCCAAAATTGAAACGCCGGTCGGGTTTGGCCTGCATCGTTGCGCTTAGCACGACGTCTCCAAACGCTCCGCAGGATTATCATTGCCAGGTCAAGATGGACCCGCCATTGCCGCCCCCGTTCGATTCTCCGACTATGTGGGTTAAGGCAGACATGATTGATACCGTTGGTTTTCAAAGGCTCGACCTTTTCCGGTCAGGGCGCGATCAGTACGGCAAACGTCGCTACTTTTCGCGAAACGTTACCGCTGATGAATTGAAGAAAATCCATGAATGCGTGCTGTGCGGCCTTGGTATGGTCGCCTTGACACCCCATCTCTAATAAGCGATTCTTAAGCGTCCCTGCGCTGCCGCAAGGCATCAGGCATTCAAGACCTCATCTCTGAGGCAACCGCGTGAAAGCGACGCCAAGCTTAGCGCGGTTCGGCAAAGTCCCCGAGTTTCATGCTCGGGGACTTTTTGGTATAAGGCCTTATGTTGACGTTATCGGAAGCTATCAAAACCGACAGACTGGACGAGTTCATACGCCAGCAGGAAAAGGCTGGTGTCGGGCCAGTAGATGAAGCAGCCTTTGACCGGGCGGCTTCCAAGGTCATCAAACACGAGACACGATCAAATCAAACATCGCGTTCTCCATCTGCCGGTGGTTCGACCGGAAAGTGAATTCAGCCAGATAGCGATCCATGTATTTGCTCGACACGTGAATGTGCGTCGAGCGAACCGAATGCTTGAACAGCTTCCAAAAGCTCTCAACGTGATTTGTCGAGTACGTCTCGCGCGTGCGGTAATCGTACTTGCTCCACTCTTTCTTGGAGTGCGTCACGCGGCCGTGCTGATACCCGTCGCCAGTGAGTAAGCCGTAGCTCATCAGTTCGTCGGTAGAGACGGCAGAACCCGGCTCGACATTGCGCAGCACAACGTTGCGAAGCGTATCCATCTTCACATTCGGAATGACTTCGGTGCGCAGATCGCCGCCACGTTCCTTCATGCCCATGACAACAGTCTTGCCCTCGGCACCACGGCCTCGCTTGCCACCGGAGCGGCGACCGCCGACATAGGCTTCATCCATCTCGACGTGACCGGCGAGCATATCGAAGCTATCGACGGAGCCGATCAGTTCGCGGATCTTCATGCCCATACGCCATGCCGTCTTGTAGGTGACGCCAAGCTGGCGCTGGAGTTCCTTTCCCGAAACGCCGTGGCGCGTCGTGACGAACAGGTAGATCGCGTAAAACCAAATCTGGAGCGGCGTGCGCGTATCCTCAAACACGGTGCCAGCAGTCGGATAGACATGATCGCCGCAAGCTGCACACGCAAAGGCGCGGCGCTTTTCCATGCGATGGAAAGTGCTATCCACGCCGCACTTGCGGCAAACGTGCTTCATGCCGAAGCGGACTTCCATGATGTGTGTGAGGCAAGCCTCATCATCCGGGAAGCGGGCGAAGAAGTCACGAACTGAGAACGGAACGGATTTGCTTGTCTTTGTCATGCCTCAGTATATAGCATGACGCCGTACTTGCTTCAAGGGGATAATTCCCAATATAATACACCTTTAAAGAGTTTTTGGAGAATATAATGTACGGTTAGGTGAATGCTCGATGTACTAACGCGGAACCATGTTGCCGCCGTCATTGTAGGTGAAGGTCTCGTCGCGGGCGTTGTCGCCGATATTATCGGCAGAGAGCAGCTGATCGAGATCGTCATAGGTGTAGATCCAGCTCTCGGCAGCGGTGAGCCCGTCGATGCGCGTGATGCGGCCTACTTCGCATTCGGCCTCCGCCTGCGGCGAACCCGCGCTCACTCATCAGCGCTGAGCACCGGCGTCTCGATGTGCGTCAGCCAGCGTCTTTGCGGAGAGTGTGTGAAACGAGTGAACAGCCGGTCAGGCTTTGTTCAGAACGGATTATCTTCCGGATCGGCCGGGCACCGGGCGCGAAACCCTCTATCCCTCCGCTGACGCCAAAATCGATACGACTTTCTAAAGGAGATCGAGAAGCCGTCCGCCTTCCTGCAGACACTAGATTATGAATCAAAACGCAGAGTACTTCCCTAAAAGGCGCGCTTCAGTCAGATTCCCAAATCCACATATCGCCTTCTGCAGACGAAATAAAATGCGCATACTCCAATCCAGGAATTGTTCCCTTTACCTCAACTACATCATCTCCGTGAAATTTTATTTCGATAGAGTTCATTTCATCATTAATATTAATGCTGGACACCTTACGGCCAATATTTCTACAAATCATATCCTTGAATCCAAGATCATTCGATCCCATTTTCTGTCCATGATTTTTAACTAATACATCACCGATTAGACGTAATACCGGTCCATCAAAATGCAATTCAATGTAGTCTCGAATAAAGCTTACAGCGCTTAATTCGGCGTTTTTAATTTTTTCGATACCCTTAGTCAAAATTTTCAATTACCCGAATTTGTCTGCTCAATCAGAAAGATAGAAATGCGCGCGCGGATCAGCCTTACTGATAGTTCTACCCGTGCTCGGATCAACAGTCTGCCTGCCTTTATTCATATAAACCGCCCTCGGCCCCTGGTGCTTATTTGAGTCCATAATCCTCACTCCGCCTACTTTATCATCCAATCCTTTTCCACCTTTGCCGCCAGTGTATTCGAACCCTGCTACATTTCCGCCTTTGTTGATAGTCGGCTTTGGGCCTCGCGCACTATCAGGAACGGGAATCACCTCGCCCTTTGAGGTTAATACGAAATCTGGTCCGCTTTCCGGTTTTGGCCGTACGGTAATCCCGATCGGCGAATTGTCCGCTTTCTTTAGTCCTTTCGATAGCGCCTTCATTCCAAGCTTAGAGCCCGGAATGATTGTGCCAGCAGCTGATATCCCGGCGATAGTTGCCGCCTCCTTCCACTTCTTTTCCTTAAGCGCTTCCGCGAAGTGCTTGGCATCTCCAATGGCTGTCGCGTCGGCACCTGCCGCAATAATTTTGGATACCGATTCAGAAATCGAGTCGCTGCTGGACGAACCGGTCGCCTGACTTATCGCCTCACCGCCAGCCCCGAACAGGAAATCGACAATTGCCCCGAGTATATGCCCGTTCGGATCACTCTTGTTGACCGGATCATTCGCGGCATAGGCGTAGCGATTGGTCCCGACGCCCTCTTGTGTGGGATCCCAGTCATCGGGCGAGATGAACCTTCCGAGGACGGGGTCCATGTAGCGTGCGTTGAGATAGAGGAGGCCGGTCTCGGCGTCGTGGCGCTCGCCGATGTAGCTCTTCTGCGTCGTCATCGCCTGATTGGTCGGCTCGCCATAGGGGGCGTAGCCGGTCTGTTCGACGATGTTGCCTGACGCATCGGTGACCATGCGCACCGAGGCGAGATGGTCGCGGTGGAGAACCTGCGGCGATGCGCCGACGAACTTGATGTCCATCCACGGATAGCGCGTATAGGCGCCTGCCGCATAGACATCCGTGCCGTCGCCGGCGGGCGGGTCGAGCGGGCCGGTGGCGTCGATCTCGGCGTCGGCGGAGGGATAGAGGGTCTCGCCGCCCGCCCCGGCCTTCCTGACGCGGCCCTGCGCTTTCGCTCCGGGCGTTCGTTGCTCGAAAAGCCAAATCGTTGGCATTTCGTTTGGCTCGCGCCAAACCGCGCCTCACCCATCGGCGTCATAGCCGAAGACGACGGTCGCCTGCGATGCGGTAATCACACTCTCGAGCCGGTTGGCGCCATCCCAGGCAAGCGTGCGGCTGCCGTCGGTGGTGGCATTGCCGTTGTCGTCATAGGCGAAGGTGAACGACCCCGCCGTCAGCGGCGCATGCGGGCGGGCAAGGCCGGTGCCCGGATAGGCATAGGAACCGACCGACGTGCGCGACAGCATGTTGCCGCCGTCATTGTAGGTGAAGGTCTCGTCGCGGGCGTTGTCGCCGATATTGCCGGCCGACAGAAGCTGATCGAGATCGTCATAGGTGTAGATCCAGCTCTCGGAGGCCGTCAGCCCGTCGATGCGCGTGATGCGGCCGGCCTCATCGCGGGTGTAGGTGTAGTCCATCAGGAGCGGGGTACCGCCCGGTGCCAGCGTCTCGATGCGCGTCAGCCAGCGTCTTTGCGGAGAGTAGGTGAACTTCGTCACCACGCCGCTGGCGTAGGCGATCTCTCTCGTCTGGCCGTCCGCCTCGTAGTCGATTGAAGAGACCAGGCTCGGCAGGGCGTAGAGCATGCCGGCTGCGTTGTATATCCACGGATCGAGCGCCGTGCCAACGGCAAGCGTATGCGGCTCGTAGGCCAGCGCCGCCGTCTGATGGCCTTCGTTCCGCAGCGTCGCCGTGACATGGCGCGCACCCTCGATCAGCGCATCGTCGCGGGCGATGCCGCCAGAAGCGTCGATGCTCCGAATAGCGCACGCCATAAAGCTCGCTATCAGTGACGCGTTTGATCAGGGCGCTCTGTCAATATGCGTTCCATAGCGGTCGTCATGATCCGATCGAAGTCATCGATTTGCTCGGGATCAGCGCCTAAGCTGGCAAGGTAAGGCGCCGTCTCGGAGAGACCGTTTATATACTCGCCGAGCTGTTCCTCAAAGGTCCCCCTAACGAAGACTTCATAATTCAATTGCGGCGCACAACAATAGATCCGATCTTTCTTGCGCAATTTCGATCTAGCCGGATACCGCTCACGTATACCGTGCGGCATGATGATCGGAACATAGCGCAGTTCGCAATCCAAACCAGCCAAGCTCGATGCGGCGAACGCCCGGTTTAAAAATGGCTCAACGCTGCGACGGACTCGCTCAGATGTTGCTCCTGCGGGCTGATGAACCTCTGACGATGCCCAGAATCGCAAGCCGTTTCTCCTAATGAGTTACCCTATTAAGGCGTGGCAATTGGCCATTTTCGATCACATACCATGTGAGTCGGATGCTTTCATCAACCATTGCCGGATAACGGGAACTATATTGCATCTGCGTTTCATACCGGACATTTTCCATCCGAAGATACACATCGGAGTAACGTTTTCCTGGATCTGACGTAATGCCGATTTTGTCGATCTTTAGAGTATCTCGATTAATGAGGTAGTAGACCTCGGTCGCGCGCATGCTAGCTGCGGAGTTTCCAAGGACGTTGACTATTTCGCCTCTACGCGCCTTGGCGAGCGCGTCCTTGTAGGCTTGCGAAATATGGATGGTTCCCGCCGCTACCATGCCGGCCGCAGCGGTATTTCCGGTCAAATTCGCGGGAATAACAACCGGTGTTGCTGTCCCAGCAGTCGCTACCTCTGCGGCAGCGGAGCCAGTGTTTGTAATGATACCCAACGCAATACCGGTAGCGGCCTCAAACGCTCCAACGTAGGTGCGCTTATCGGTCGACATATTCTTTCCCACTTCAGCGCCAAAACCCAGAGCGTCTAGTAACTGGGACCAAAGCGGTTCAGCGCTGTCGTCTTCCTCTTCGGCGCTTTGATGCCCATTCGGATCGCTCTTGTTGACGGGATCGTTCCCGGCATAGGCGTATCTGTTGGTCCCGACGCCCTGCTGCGTCGGATCCCAATCATCGGGCGAGATGAACCGTCCGAGGACGGGGCCCATGTATCTGGCATTGAGGTGGAGGAGGCCGGTCTCGGCTTCGTGGCGTTCGCCGATATAGGACTTCTGGGTGGTCATCGCCTGGTTGGTCGGCTCGCCATAGCGGGCGTAGCCGGTGGCTTCGACGATTGCGCCCGAGGCGTCGGTGACCATACGCACGGAGGCGAGATGATCGCGGTGCAGGACCTGCGGTGATGCGCCGACGATCTTGATGTCCATCCACGCATAGCGCGTATAGGCGCCTGCCGCATAGACATCGGTGCCGTCGCCGGCGGGCGGGTGGCGTCGATCTCGGCATCGGCGGAGGGATACAAGGTTTCACCCCCGGCGCCGGCCTTCCTCACGCGGCCCTGCGCTTTCGCTCCGGGCGTTCGTTGCTCGAAAAGCCAAATCGTTGGCTTTTCGTTTGGCTCGCGCCAAACCGCGCCTCACCCATCGGCGTCATAGCCGAAGACGACGGTCGCCTGCGATGCCGTGACGACGCTTTCCAGACGGTTGGCGCCGTCCCACGAGAGCGTGCGGCTGCCGTCGGACGCGGCGTTGCCGTTGCCGTCATAGGCGAAGGTGAACGACCCCGCCGTCAGCGGCGCATGCGGGCGGGCAAGGCCGGTGCCCGGATAGGCATAGGAACCGACCGAGGTGCGCGATAGCATGTTGCCGCCGTCATTGTAGGTGAAGGTCTCGTCGCGATTGTCGTCGCCGAGATTGTCGGCGGTGAGAAGCTGATCGAGATCGTCATAGGTGTAGATCCAGCTCTCGGCAGCGGTGAGCCCGTCGATGCGCGTGATGCGGCCGACCTCATCGCGGGTGTAGGTGTAGTCCATCAGGACCGGGGTACCGCCCGGCGCCAGCGTCTCGATGCGCGTCTGCCGGCGCCTTTGCGGAGAGTAGGTGAACTTCGTCACCACGCCGCTGGCATAGACGATCTCTCTCGTCTGGCCGTCCGCCTCGTAGTCGATTGAGGAGACCAGGCTCGGCAGGGCGTAGAGCATGCCGGCTGCGTTGCATGTCCATGGATCGAGCGCCGTGCCGACTGAAAATTACGTGGCTTTTAGAGTTTCGCGTCTAGGCTGGATCGTACGCACAATCAGCAAGAAACTCGAAAATATTGGCATACTCCGTCTTGACCAATCCGCCATCTGGGCTCCAATACCAGACCGGATCTTTCAAGGTATCATTATTGATCTTTAGCACATACCAACCTCCAGAATAATCATCCGATATGGCGATATATTCTTTAGGTATAAGCCGAGATGAGTCTTCGCGTCGATCTGGTAGGTAGAACTCTCCACCCTCATTCGCGGAAAATATATTAACAAGTCCGAAATAGCCCCCACCGAATTCCTTCAAAAAACCTTTGAAATCATCAGGAAGTTTTGCGCCGATACGCTTCTCCAAAATTTCAATTTGCTGATCTGTGGCAGGCGTGTCAGACAGTAAGACTTCGAAGAGCTTTGGCCGCTCAACTAACTTGCGTTGATGCAGCGCTCGAAACTCAGCCAAAGTCATTTTGGTCATCAGTCGTAAATCCATTCCGGCAGTATATGATCTGCACCATTTTCCCGAGCCCGATACCACCAATACAACTGCCGGTCGGCTCATCGCATTTCCGGAGTAGCACCTTGGTTTGGATTAAGATGGAGTACCGGGTTATTGCGAAGTTGGCTAGGCAAGGTTTCTTCCTTGGCACCCCCTGGCATCTGTCCGCCATGATGCAAGTCCGGAGAGCCAAGTCCCCGGGGTGGATGTCCAAACAGTGCCTGCTTAAGATCACTAACCGCCCAAGTTCCAGGGATTCGAACCGGGATATCGCCAGTGTCATACCCCATTCCTATAGGTACGTCTGCGACTTTGTTAGCTCCAGATTTAACTCCTTTCACCGCGACCTTCGCAGGCTTTACTGCTGGAAACATACCGGCCGCCGCGGTAGTTACCGATACGGTGAAACTGGTCCAATTCCCACTTTCGTACGCAGTCGCCATGCCCTGAATGTCGCCGTATGGCGTCAGATTCTCTAAGACTGCCTCGCTTGCAGGCAACGCCACGTCAGCAGTCTTTTCGGCGGCGCTATTAAATATGTTCGACCACAACTGTAACTCTTCATCGAAAAGTTCTTCCGCGATGCTATTTTCAAGCGCCTGATGCCCATTGTTATCCGCCTTATTGACCGGATCATTCCCGGCATATGCATAGCGATTGGTCCCGACGCCCTCCTGCGTGGGATCCCAGTCATCGGGCGAGATGAACCTTCCGAGGACGGGGTCCATGTAGCGGGCGTTGAGGTAGAGGAGGCCGGTCTCGGGTTCGTGGCGCTCGCCGATGTAGCTCTTCTGCGTGGTCATCGCCTGGTTGGTCGGTTCGCCATAGGGGGCGTAGCCGGTCTGCTCGACGATGTTGCCTGACGCGTCGGTGACCATACGCACGGAGGCGAGATGATCGCGGTGGAGAACCTGCGGCGCGGAACCGACGATCTTGATGTCCATCCACGGATAGCGCGTATAGGCGCCTGCCGCATAGACATCCGTGCCGTCGTCGGTCGGCGGGTCGAGCGGGCCGGTGGCGTCGATCTCGGCATCGGCCGAGGGATAGAGTGTCTCACCGCCGGCACCGGCCTTGCGGACGCGGCCCTGCGCTTTCGCTCCGGGCGTTCGTTGCTCGAAAAGCCAAATCGTTGGCTTTTCGTTTGGCTCGCGCCAAACCGCGCCTCACCCATCGGCGTCTTAGCCGAAGACGACCTTTGCCAGCGACGGCAGTGTCACGCTTTCCAGACAGCTGGCCCCGTCCCAGCTTAGCGTGCGTGCACCATCGGTGGTGGCATTGCCATTGTCGTCATAGGCGAAGGTGAGAGAGCCCGCCGTCAGCGGCGCATGCGGACGGGCGAGTCCGGTACCCGGATAGGCGTATGACCCGATGGACGACCGCGATAGTATGTTTTTCTGAAATTTTATAACCTCCCGATATATACTTTCTATATTGGATTACAACTGTAAAAATTTAATATTCTTATTTAATGAAGCCTCGTGCCCATAATAAAAGTATCCGTCAAATTCTGACATTGTTTTTTTTATCGATTCAATTAGGAGCGAAGCCCATTTTGAGAATCCCCCTCCCCACGCGTTGCGATATTGTTTGTATCCGTCCGATATGTATATCCGCCCCCTTTTGATGGATATTGTTTGGCCTGCTAACTCCTCAAATCGGCACGGCATGTATTCACATACCGGACTATCTTCAGTACTTATTTTATACTTATTTATTGAATTTATATAATTCATTTTAATCTTATCGGTAAACTCTCTTTTTGAAATAATATATGAGAAATGCTCTCCTATTTCCTTATCTAGGGAATCGAGGTTTAGAGCGTGCAGCGTTTCATCATCACTAGCTCTTCTATATATCTCGACGCCCTCAATATCAAGCAATGTCTTATTAAGTAATATTGTATCATTTCTGGTAAGAAAGAAGTTTATCTGCTTTCCCATGAATTTTAACCTCAATTATATGGATGAAATTTAGGAAGGCACCCCGTTTCGCACAAAACGTCATCAATTGCGTGCCTTTCGCGAGCTACGGGTTTACCATTCTTATTGATCCGGCCTACTTGATGCATTTCTACGATATTACCTGCCTCATCTTGTGCAGCAATATCAATGAATCTCGATTTCTTTCTTCCTTCAGGCGTCACAATCTTGAATTCCCTAATAGCAGTAAGGCCTCGGTTTTCAATGTCTTCTACGACCTCTGCAACTTTAGATCGGTGTGCCAGCCCACCGAGCCTTCCAAAAGGATTTGGGATATTAGCAACTATGGCTTTTCCACCTTTATAGGCGGCTTGCGTGGACCTGGCTGCCGGTATCATGCCGATAGCCGCAGTTCCCGCTGAGATGGCGAAGCTTTGCCAGTCGCCATTTTCGTAAGCATTCGCCATGGATTGGTAGTCGCCATAAAGCGTCATACTATTTAAGATTGCCTCGCTTGCAGGCAACGCTACGTCAACAGTATTTTCGGCGGCGCTATTAAATATGTTCGACCACAACTGTAATTCTTCATCGAAAAGTTCTTCTGCGATGCTATTTTCAAGCGCCTGATGTCCATTGTTATCCGCCTTATTGACCGGATCATTCCCAACATACGCGTACCTGTTGGTCCCGACGCCCTCCTGTGTCGGGTCCCAGTCGTCGGGCGAGATGAACCTTCCGAGGACGGGGTCCATGTAGCGGGCGTTGAGATAGAGGAGGCCGGTCTCGGGGTCGTGGCGTTCGCCGATGTAGCTCTTCTGCGTTGTCATCGCCTGGTTCGTCGGCTCGCCATAGGGGGCGTAGCCGGTGGCTTCGACGATATTGCCTGACGCGTCGGTGACCATACGCACGGAGGCCAGATGATCGCGGTGCAGGACCTGCGGCGATGAGCCGACGATCTTGATGTCCATCCACGGATAGCGCGTATAGGCGTTGGCGGCATAGACATCCGTGCCGTCGCCGGCGGGCGGGTCGAGTGGCCCGGTGGCGTCGATCTCGGCATCGGCGGAGGGGTACAAGGTTTCACCCCCGGCGCCGGCCTTGCGGACACGGGCGCCGTCGGCGTCATAGCCGAAGACGACGGTCGCCTGCGATGCCGTAACGACGCTTTCCAGACGGTTGGCGCCGTCCCAGGACAGCGTGCGGCTGCCGTCGGTGGTGGCATTGCCGTTTGCGTCATAGGCGAAGGTGTAGGACCCCGCCGTCAGCGGCGCATGCGGACGGGCGAGACCGGTACCCGGATAGGCGTATGATCCGATGGACGAGCGCGACAGCATGTTGCCGCCGTCATTGTAGGTGAAGGTCTCGTCGCGATTGTCGTCGCCGAGATTGTCGGCGCTGAGCAGCTGGTCGAGATCGTCATAGGTGTAGATCCAGCTGTCCGAGGCCGTCAGCCCGTCGATGCGCGTGATACGGCCGACCGCGTCGCGGGTGTAGGTATAATCCATCAGGACCGGGGTACCGCCCGGCGCCAGCGTCTCGATGCGCGTCAGCCAGCGTCTTTGGGGAGAGTAGGTGAACTTCGTCACCACGCCGTTGGCATAGACGATCTCTCTCGTCTGGCCGTCCGCCTCGTAATCAATCGAGGAGACCAGGCTCGGCAGGGCGTAGAGCATGCCGGCTGCGTTGTATGTCCACGGATTGAGCGCCGTGCCCACCTCCAGCGTGTGCGGCTCGTAGGTCAGCGCGGCCGTTTGATGGCCCTCGTTGCGCAGCGTCGTTGTGACATGGCGCGCACCCTCGATCAGCGCATCGTCGCGGGCGATGCCGCCAGAAGCGTCATAGTCGCGTTCTCGCGTCACGGCGCCGTTCACCGACGTGGTCAGCTGGCCGACATTGAAGTAACCGGTCTCGGCCTCGTCATAGGTGTTGTCGGCAAGCGTGGTGACGGTCAGGTTCGGAGCCGTCACCTCGCGCATTGTCACGCGGCCCAGTTGGTCATAGGCGACGTCGGTGACGTATCCCCGTGCATCGGTCTGCTCGATCAGCCGGTTGGCCTTGTCATAAACATAGGACCAGGAGCCGAGATCGGGATCATCGGCGGTCAGCCGGTTGCCGCCCATGTCGTAGGTATACGCCCACTCGGCCAACAGCGGATCCGTAACGCCAACCAGCCGGTCGGCGGCATCGAAGATGCGGGCTTCGATGACCGGATTGGTGTTGTTTTGTTTGACCACCTTGATCGGCTGACCGCGCGTTGACAGTGTCGTCGCGACAGGCCGCGAGAGCGGATCGGTCACCGTGGCCCGCTCAAGCCCGTAGTTGGTCGTGAAACCGTCGGTCGTCGTAGCCGCCAGATCGAGGTCGTAAGCGGTCGTGGTGACCTCGAGGTCAGGCGCGGTCGAGGAGACGATCCGGTCGGCCCAGTCATAACGGTTGACCGCTATTTGAGGGGTATCGCCCTCGAAGTATGGATGCGAGACCTCTTCCGTGTTGCCGCGCTTGTCGAAGACCGTGTCGGTCACACGCTTCGGCCCAGCCGACGTATCGCCGGATGAAATTGTGCGCCAGTTACGTCCGAGCCCGTCGTAATAAGCCGTTTCAACCGCCTCCTGGGCCGCATCGACCGTTCGCGTCGTCTCGACGCGCTGCAGCGTCGGATCGCCCTCGTCGAGCCATGCAGTCGTTTCGGTGTAACCGGTTTCGGTGTTCTGGACCTGCGTTACCCGGCAAAAAGCATCGAGCGCTGTTGATGTGACAATGCCGTTGATGTCGGTCGCGGACGTCGTCACCCCGCAGACCGGATCGGGCACATAGGTCTCGGCAAAGCGGGTGTCGGCGGTTAGAGCGCCATTGGCGAAGTAGCGCGGCAGCCGACGCGCCACCGGATAGAGATGCTGGAGCGTGTCATAATCCGTTTCCGTCCGGTTGCCCTCGCCGTCGATCTCCGCCGTGCGATTGCCGTAGGTGTCATACTCGAACGTTACCGTCTGGTCGGACGTCGGCGACGTGGCTGGATTCGTCACCGTGTCGATGCGCGTCAGCAGCCCATCTGTCGGCGCCGTAAGGCTCGACGTCGCACCGTCATAGAAGAAGTGCTGCTGCGATACCGTCACGGTCAAGCTGTCATCGACCAGTCGGACCTGGTGTGGCAGCGAGACGATGTAGTCCGTCGTGTTGTAGGCGAAGTCGGTCAACGTCGAGCGCTCGTCGCCGGTCACGCCGACGCGGCCCAATTCGGCCTTCGCCGTCTCATTGTCATAGGCGTCGCGGTTGAACTCGGTGCGCACTGTCGACGACGCATTCTCAAGAAGCGTCACCTCGGTGGCGGTCTTCTTTGCCCAATACGGCTTGGCCTGCGGATCGGCATTGACCGTATATTCATGCTCGGTCTCGCGCTTCACCGCGCCGGCGCCGTCCTTCTCGACAACCAGTTCCGGCAGGCCCTGGCTGGCATAATCTTGGCGGAACGTGGTTTCCGTCACCGGTCCGGCTACTACTCCTGCGATCGCCGGCCGGGTCGCCACCATCTCGCGGAAACCAAGGAACCGGCGCTCATCCGTGTCGTAGAGCCCGCCTGCATAGCTGTAGGTCGTCTCCGCGATCTGCCCGCGACCGTCATCGACCGAAACAGAATCCACCGTCTGCGTCACGAAGGGAAGATAGTCGTTCTGCCACGCGGTCGATGGTGTATAGGTGAAAGACGCAACAGCACCGCTCTCCGTGACAACCTCACGCAGTAGGCCGGGAGCGCCGTCAGGGTAATCGGAATAGCGGATCGTGGCGTCGCCATGACGTTCTTCGACGAATGCGACGTCGGGCATGCCGTCACCATTGAAATCGCCAACTGCGTTGGCGCCATCCTCGCCAATATCGAGCCATCTTAGGGTCGAATATTTGTGGTTGATTGCCGTATCGACGCCATTGAATTGGACAAAGACGGCCTCCCGCGTTCCGTCGCCATTGGCCTGCCTAAGAAAATCCATGCGGCCGTCATGGTTGACGTCGGCAAAGGTGCGCGTTTTCGCGCCACCCGAGTTGTGGCCGCCATCGAGCACAACAGAAGCGCTGATGCGCAGCAGCTTTTTTCCCGTCGACAGGTAGAGTTTGTAGTAACCGTTGCCCTCCATATCGATCAAATCAGCGAGACCGTCGCCATTCATGTCGACTACCAAAGGCGTGTCTTTGAATGTCTGATCCCAGGTGAACTGCCCGCGGATTTTTAGAGGATCTCTGAAAGTCTTATAACAGAAATAGCCTTGGGTTCCGTCCCCGATAAAGTCGGCCGCACCCATGACCACATCATGCGACTGAGACTGGCAGGTACTGGGTCTTATGACTTCGTCGATTCCATCACCATCGGCATCCAGTGAAACCATGCGTGGCGGCTTCGTGCCGCTTTGGTATCCGTCCAGGTAGTCGCAAAGATCCCAAAATTCGGCAGGCGGATGCTGATCATCGCATTCCTCAAGAATGATATTTCCAGCGGAATTCAGATACAAAATATTGAATTCGCCGTCGTAGGAACTGCTGTGCTCTCGCCAATGTCCGTCGATGATCTGGGACTGATTTCCATCAGAATATGCGCCAACCATATTCAGATACTGTTCACCGCCATCCAGCGTAAAATCATACAGACTACTATTGGAGAACATGTAGATATTCAGATAGCCGGGATAGCTCTCAGAGTATGCCTTCTGACGTACGCCGAGTTCGTCGATCCCATCGTGATTGAGATCGAAAGACTGAGCCCAATCTCCTTTTACGTCGATCGCAATCGTTTCGGATATCTTATTTGAGCAGCCCTATTTGACGGGTCCAATGTGATTGTTAGTGCATGGCCGGTCTTCGGTCCATCGGGATGATGGCTTCCGGTGCCGGCGGGCGGTAGCCCAATGCGCTGTGTGGTCTCCTGGTGTTGTA
>Ga0209273_10001062_pt1 | contig 27539 bp, 30 predicted proteins | sample tdAd471_FD_187126 | JGI IMG/M metagenome (GOLD analysis project Ga0209273, IMG submission 187126) | Marine sediment microbial communities from the Atlantic coast under amendment with organic carbon and nitrate - tdAd47.1 (SPAdes)... | ecosystem: Environmental > Aquatic > Marine > Coastal >...
TAAACCGCATAGGCATGCCATGGCATGGCCCCGTAGCTCAGCAGGATAGAGCACCAGATTCCTAATCTGGGGGCCACAGGTTCGAATCCTGTCGGGGTCACCACCACTTTGCTAGCCACAACATGCCGATGCTCCTGCCAGCGGCAGAAGCCCGGCTATTAACGTCGCCAGCCCTGTGCGTCGGAGGCCAGCGCCTCGAAGGCGCTGATGCTCGGCAGGAAGAAATAGTCCCCGCCCTTGCACACCACAAACTGCTGCAGTGCGTCGCACACCATGGTTTCGCGTCCGGCGGCATTGTCGCCCGGGATCACCATCTGGTCGTGCCCGCACTGGGTGCCGATGATAGGGTCGCGGTCGTTGCCCTGGTCGAACTCGTTGCCGTAATTCACCCATTGCTGCTGCACAAATTCGAACTGGCGCGAGATACTGGCGTTCAGCACGATAAACATCAGGCCCTGGCCTTCCTCGCCGTTCACTTCCGCCTGTGTCTTGCCGGTGGGGACCAGCTCACCATAGGTGATGGCACGACGAAGAATGCGGTGCCTGTCCACAAGAAGCGAGCCGAAATCAGCGCCGAAGCTGTCGCGCGGGTTGGTGCGCCGCATGTGGGATCCGAGCGGGCACACCCGGCCTTCGGGGTCTGACGAATATTTGAAATCGAAATCGTCATGGGCTGGCATCAGCGGCGTGCCGTCGCGCCGGCGGCCCACCATGCGGCTGGCGATGTCGTCTGCATCCGCATCAAGTTTCTTGGCCTGGCCCTTCATATAATCGCGCCACAAGTCCACATTCTGTTCGAGCTTCCTCAGCACCATGAAGGACCCGTTTCTTGAAAAGCCGTCCGGCTTGGGCGCGACCGGGATCTCGCCATTGGTGTCCACATGGCCCAGGAGGAACTCGCCCGCCGGGAAGTCCTCCCACTCGCCTTTCGCATTGATGCGTCCGCCGCCGGTGATGTGCTTGTCATTCAGCCCTTTGATCGGCGGGTTGCCGATGCCGTCCCTGAAGCCGAAATGCTCCAGCAGCACAGGTTTTTGCGGTTGGCTGTCTTTGTCTTCGAGATAGACCGGCACATCGGGGCTGGAGACAAGGCGGCTGACATCCTGGCTGCCGACAATGGAAATACCTTTTGTCTTGGATACCCAGGTGGTGAAGGCCTTGTCCCAGTCCTTGAGCTGGGCGTCGGTGCGAGCATAGACGCCAACCCACAGGTGAACCTGGTGACCTTCCCAGATGTCTTCCCAATGTTCCGGGGCGCTGTCGCCCGCGTCGCCATTGATGCTGGCCCGCCTGCGCATGCCGTCGCGGAAATCCTCCGGCAGGCTATAAAGGAGGTCGTTATCGAGCGCGAGCGCCTCAAGGCCTGCGCACGTGAAGGCGGCGTTTACGCACACATCCGGTTTGACTGTCTTGAGATCATGAAAGCTGGTGAGCGGGCAGAGGTGCTTAAGGAGCGCGCGCCCCGCCTTGTCGCTCTTGTAGTTCAGGAAGAAAAAGCGCCCCTTGGGCCACGCCAGGCCAAAACCCTTGAAAATGCCCTGGATGTCTTTGGTGTTGATCGTTGTGCTGCTCATCAGAAACTTTCCGGCTTTGGCAGATTGGGGGTGGCGAGGTCCGCGCGGCTTTTGCGCCAGGCGGCCTGCAGCTCTTTGTCGCTCTTGCCCTGATGGGCCGAGACAAAGTCCGCGAGCACGTTCTTGCGTGTGAGCATCAGAAGCGTGTCCCCCACGCTCAAGTCAAAACCCGCATAGCCAAGCGGGTTACTGAAGCTGCAGGCGTCAATATAGCGCCGAAAAAAGACAGCACCCCTGAAGTCCGGGTAGCCGATGCACTGGCCCCAAACATTGTGGACGAAGTCAGCATCGCGCCTGTAGAGGCTGTCGAGAAAGTCATCCACGCGGCCATCGATATCGATCGCGAACAGAAGATATTTGGTCTTGAGCGCAGCACCTGACGTGTCGCCCATGGGCGGCACAGCCTGATCCAGAATCTGGATACGGGCCATATGCACCATCGGGCAATCGGCGAAGGGGCTATCGTCCTGTTCATGCGCCAGCAGCGTTTTGCGAATGGTGGCCTCACGCCCGTCCGGGTCGTTGCGGCGATGCTCAATGGGTGAGATTACGGTCAGGAAACTGTGATCGGTCATTGGCTCAGCTCCATCGGCACGGCGCGGTGGGCAAGCGCTTCGTGTTTTTCTTCAAGCCCGGTTTTGCCAAGCCACGGCGATACCTGATTGACGAAGGCGCGGTAGCGGCGACCGAACTCGGCGTCGTCCATCTCGTCCTTCGTGTCTTCAAGGAAGGCTTCAATTTCAGCGTTTAGCTTGGTGGCGGCATCGATATCGCGCACGGTCGCGCCTGGGTAGGCGTTGTAGTAAAGATGCTGTGGCGCGGTGAAATAATGGATATAGCGCTTGAAAAGCCGCATCGGCCAGGGTCCGGGGAAGCCTTCGCTGGTGTACCACAGCATATTCAGGCCCTTGGAGACCGCATGGATGCGGCCGAAAGCGTCGATATACTGGTCCCACGATCCATTGAAGTTGGTGGTGAAGACATAAAAATCGTAGGGCCAGTTGTCTTCAACCGGCTGGTCTTCGCTCAGGCGCGGCAGCTTGTTGCCCTTGATCAGAATCCAGCGGGCGAAATGGATGAAGGCCAGCTGTTTGACCACCCCGAGCGGCAGGTGATGGAACACGAACAGGATGGCGTTCGTCAGGAAGCGGCCCCACCCCCTTTTGACCGGCGTGATCACGGTCAGGGGGTTGGACTTGCCCTTGAAATGAATGGGAACAAGCGGCATGGCGCACCCCCTTAATTTTTATAAGAAAGATTGAAGTTCCAGGGGAAATTCCCGTTATAGATCATCTTGCCGCCAGCCTTCGGCTTGCGCTTGAAGATGGCGGTGAAAATCTCTTCCATCATGGTGTCGGCGATCTTGTCGCCCACGCAGTAATGGAAGTGATAGCCGTAAACCATATAGACGTCGGGCGACCGGTTCGGATCGAACTTGTTCGGGTCGACAATCCGGCGCTTGTCCTTCATGGCCGACATGCCAGAGATATAAATCAACTGATCTTTCTTGATCTTGTATGTCTTCTTGGACCCGATGCCGATTTCCTGGTCCACGGGCGCCGTGCGCCACAGGCCGGGCAGGATATAGCTAATCCGCAGCGCTTCATGGACCGAGCGCAGCATCAGGTCGCTGTCGTCTGCTTCGGCGGCACCGATCGCGGTTTTGTAGGCGTCGGAGTTGTTCATGATGACATCGAGCGCATGGCCGTTCGCCAGTGTGTTGGTGGGCAGGTATCCCATGATCATGCCCATCAGGTAGGACCTCAGCGCTTGGTCGTCGACGATCTTGTCCTTGTGGCAGCGGCCGATAATCGTGGTGTCCGGCAGCGGGTTCTTATGGGCGGCGGCGATGGCGCCGTCGATCACTTCCCACACGATCTTTACCGCTTCCTGTGCGGCAGCGACCACCTTGGGTGCGGTGGACTGTGCGCCAAAAAGGAAGCCTGCCACATGCATGCAGCCATTAAAGAAGGCTGCGCGCTTTTCCAAAGGGATGGGCACGCCGTAATAGCGGTCGATCACTGCTTCGGTCACGGGTACCATTAGGTCCTGGATTGCATCTATCTTGCCGTTTGCCTTATCAAGCCGGTCATTACTGACCTCATTGGCGATCTCGCCAACGAACTTCAGGTCTTCGGTGCGCCAAAGTTTTTTTACATTTTCAAGAGTTTCCCAGTAGGCCGGCGTGTCTTTCATCGCCAGAAGGAAGGTTGGTTCCCAGTCCAGATAGTCCACCTGGCGCTGGTAAGGCACCGGGAAATCCTTCTGGCGGCTGAATACTTCCTGCACCAGGTCGAAGCTGGTGACGATGACGGTGTTGGTGAAAGGAAACCGGAACGCGGGCGCGAAACGCCTGAGTATGGCAAAAGTTCCTGGAATGATCCGGCGAACAACGAGTGTGGTCAGGAACTGGGCGATTGGCCCTGGTCTTTTATCCTGATGAGTGGACAGCTTCTCTGTCCCCGCAGCTGGCTTCATGCGGTAACCCCCTGATATGTGCCTATCCATATGCCGCCCCCACGGCATATTTGTGACTTTCCATCACAGGATGAGACTATCCAACCTGCGCGAGCCTGTCCAGTTTCCTGAACACGCGGTCAGCTTAAAGGGTTGTATCCAGGCTTGGCCGGTCTTCGAAATACCGCTCTGTTGCTTGGTAACCGGCGGTATAGAGCTGATCAAAATTCTCTGCAGAAAGGCCAAGGTCTGTGGCCTTGAACCCAAGATCGTCAATCATCACGCTGCGGCGGGTTTGCTCAGGGTCCCGGTCGAAATCGATTGCCTGGGCACTCAGGAGCGTGGCGAACAGACTTTTGGTGAATTCAAAAAGATTGTCCAGTTCCAGGTCTTCGCGTTCGTTGCTGCGACCACTGAAGCAGAAGCCAAGCGTGCGGTCGTCCACGCCGCCGGGCCCATCAAAGGCATTGATCGGATAATTATAGACGGTGCCGCCATCTACATAGATATGGTCGTTCGGGATGCTGTCGGGGAATTGCCAGGCGGCATACATCAGCGGGATCGACATGGAGGCCCGCACAGCCCCCACAACAGACGCATCAGGCGTCGCGGCGGCTGAAAATTCCCGGGTGTTGCGGATGTTCAGGTCGGTCGCGAAAACCTTCAGGTCGCGCGCGCCTTCCGCAGCCAGTTGCGCAAAGGTCATATTTTCCGGCAGGCCCAGGCTGGTGACTTGCCTCGCGATCCAGTCATAGAGCACTTCGCCCTTATAAAGCCCATAGTGGGTGGCAATGCGGATCGGATTGGGCTTGTCTTCAAGGGTTTTGAATTGAAGTGACGTGAGGGCCTCTCGCAGGCCGTCCGATGAATAACCAAGGCTGAGGAGGAGGGCTGCAAACGCGCCCGCCGATGATCCGGCAACCTTTGTCACCCCCTGCATGAGGTCACGCTCTTCAAGAAGTTTCAGCGCGCCGGCATAGGCAATGCCGCGCACACCACCACCTTCGAAAACCAGATTTCCAATCCTGGCGTCACCAGATGTCATGATTGGCCCTTGTCTTGTCTATCTTTAAGCCTTTTCTGATTTCAGGCGGGGGCGGTATCGGCAGCGCTTGCCGGGGCAGGCTGATCCTTGGTCTGCCGACGGTAGGTGGCAACACGATTGCGGCCAGCATTCTTCGCGCGGTAGAGCGCTTCGTCTCCGGCGTCGAAAAAGTCGCCTGCGGTGGCGAAGTCGCCTTCATGGCAGTTGACCACACCGATGCTGATGGACACTGTTTTGAGCGCTGGGTCCCCGGCAACCTGTTCCCTCAGCCGCTCGGCCAGAAGGGTTGCGGCTTCGGTGTTTGTGCGGGGCAAAAGAACGGCGAATTCTTCGCCGCCGTACCGGTAGGCTGTGCCCGGACGGCGGATCTGGGTATTGAAGACCTCTCCGAGGTGACGCAGAATTTCGTCCCCAGCGGCATGGCCGAACTGGTCGTTGAAATCCTTGAAGTTGTCCACGTCGATGACAAGAAGCGACAGCTCAGCTTCGGGGCGGGAACTGACATTGAATTCCGCCTGCAGCTCTTCATCGAAATGGCGCCGATTGGCAAGGCCCGTCAGCGTGTCGATGTGCGACTGGTGCCTGAGCTGCTTTACCCGCACGCCCAAGGCTGCCGACAGGAAGATGAATTCGAAGAACGACCCGACCTGGAAGCCGTAATGGGTGATGAAATTGTGCGGCAACAGGCCAAAGACCTTCAGCAGGTAAAGCAGAAGCCCCACAAGGAACACAGACCAGGCCATCAGATAATAGCGCGCGGCTGCCTCGCCGCGCAGGTGGGCTGTGACACCCATCGCCAACACGAGGCCAAGAGCAACGAGGTTAAGAATCGCCAGCGGCATCACCAGAGGGCCATAGCCGACGAAAGGTACCAACAGAAGGATTGGCATCAGGACAAGCTGCAGGCCGGTAACGGCGCGATGTAAAAACGGCGACAGGCTCTTGATACCCAGAAGCGACCGCGAGAACTGCAGCAAGAAGATGATCGAAAGCGTCAGCAGGATGGGCCGGCTGATCTGCCCGAATTCTGGTGCTTCTGGCCACAGATACTGGAACGCAAGGCCATTGAAAGCCATCATGTAGCTGCTGTAGCTCAGGATGTAGGTCAGGTAATAGAGAAACGCCAGATGGCGATCCACCAGATACAGAAGTGAAATACACAGCGCCAGCAGCAGGAAGCCGCCGAAGTAGGCACCGAACGCCATATATTCAAGTTCGATCTTCGGCAACAGGGAATGCTGGCCGTATAGCGACAGGCCGATATTGACAGGCCCGTCCGTACGAACCCGCATGTAGATGGTCTGCTGTTCGCCGGCCTCAACCGTCAGTGGGAAAAGGAAATCGCGGTGGCCGATAGGGCGACTGTCGAAGGCGCGGCGGTTGCCAGTTTCCCAGCTTTGAACCAGTTCCTTGCCGGAGAAAACCCAAACATCAACATAGTCAAGGAGCGGATAGTCGAGCTTGAAAGTCACCTTGTCGGCTTTGTCGCCGCTATTTTTTACGCTGAAGCGTACCCACCAGGCGGACTTGGAAAAACCATAGTTGGCTGCCCCCCTATAAAGGGGTTCGAACCGCGCATCAAAGAAAGCGTCTCTGAGGTCGGTGTCGCTGAACTGATGGTCCGTATCTTCAAGGACGTCCAGATGTGGGGTTACATCAATGACTGACCGGAGACCGTCTATCTCCACAGGTGCTGCAGCCTTGCCGGGTTGCGACAGCGTCACGAGCAAGAGGCAAAGGGATGCCAGCATCAATTTCCAAAAAGCCATAGTCGCTTTACCACACTTTATTCATCACAAGCAGGAACAATGGTTCCCAATCCGGCCTCATACGAAAGTTGATGCCCCCACCAAGGTCTTCTTGAAGCCAATCTAGCAAAACAATTTGATAAAGCCCTCATTTTTTTTGGTATTTCGCAACTAATGCATCCGTTAATTAGGATGTGTCCGAGAAAAACTATATAATTTTAGTATGGATTTGGATGCTCAGTACAGGCTTTTTGTCTGGTTCACGCTATTTATTGTTCGAAAGTCGCGCAAATAGGCTATTGTCCCGCATGTGCCTTCGGTACAGGCGGTATGATAAAAGAGCCGGCATGCCCTTGGTTGTGACGTGACGGCTATCAGTCCGCTGCAGCAGATCCGCCTGCGGATTGGGGCGCCGCCACATGCAGGCATTCCGACAGTTTCTCTCGGCAGACGCGACGCATCTGGCTGGCGAGCGAGCGATATAGCTGTCGCTTTGCTGCTGTCGGCCGCCAGGCCAGCACTACGTCCCGGTCGGACGGGGTTTCGCTCAGTTCCAATACCGTGACGTCATTTCTGGGGTCGATCTCACTTCGGATATAAAGCGCGGGCAGAAAGGCAAGGCCAAAGCCTGTGCCGATCATCTGCCGCACGGTATCCAGGCTGGTGCCTTCATAATCGCGCATCAGATGGGCCCCGAACTGGTTCGCCATGGCTTGCATTTGCTCGAACAGCCGGTGCCGCTCTTCAATCGCGAGAAGCCGTTCCCCGCGGATGGCGCTGGCATTCACCATGCCCTTGCCGACAAGGGGGTGGTCCGGTGGGGCACACAGCTTGAACGGCTCGCCGAACAGGGGCTCGACCACCAGGCCGCCGATCTCAACCGGCATGGTGGTGAGAATCAGGTCGTAGCGTCCATCGATCAGGCCGTTTTCCAGTTCCCGGGGGGTAGCTTCACGCACATAAAGCCTCAGCGTCGGGTCTGCAGCATGAACTTCGGAGAGCACCTCTGGCAGGAAATAGGGGCCCAGCGTTGGTGGCACGCCCATCCGGTGAACGCCGCTGCCGCCAGTGCTGGCAAAGCGTGCCTGCTCGCGGATCGCATTCACCTCCGTCTCAATATTGGTGATGTGCGGGATCAGGTCCCGCCCTGCGGCCGTCGGAATCGTGCCTGACCGCGACCGCTCCAGAAGCGTCATGCCCAGCGCTTCCTCAAGGGCAGCGATCTGGGACGTGATAGTGGGCTGCGATACCCCCAGCTTCTGGGACGCGCCGCGGAAGCTGCCCGCCTTGATCACCGCCTGAAGGTAATTGAGCTGTTTAAGCGTTGGGTGTCCGATGTCTGCCATGGCTGCCTCATTCATGTGATAGCTATTATCTATCATAAAATATGAAAATATGGCAATTGAATTATCACATGACTCTCAATACATCGTATCCAGCGAAGTATTTCTGCCGTTCACCCGGTTTCTTCCCAGCGGGTGGGCGGCCCAGATTCCCAGGAGAGTATGATGGACAAAATTGTTGACGGCGTACTGAAGTTCAAACACGAAGTTTTCCCAGAGCGCAAAGAGCTGTTTGCGGATCTCGCATCGGGCCAAAGCCCTGAAGTGCTGATGATCACTTGCGCTGACAGCCGTATCGACCCAGGCATGATCACCCAGGCTGAGCCTGGCGACCTGTTCATCTGCCGGAACGCTGGTAACATCGTGCCTCCCCACAGCACCCACACCGGCGGCAACACGGCATCGATCGAGTTTGCTGTGGCAGTATTGGGCGTGACCGACATTGTTGTATGCGGCCACACTGACTGCGGCGCCATGAAAGGTGCCATCAACCCTGAGGCGCTGACTGAACTCCCGCACGTGTCCAACTGGCTGGCGCACAGTCGCGCTGCCGTTGCTGTTGCCCGCCGCAAGTACCCTGACCTTGAAGGCAAGGATTTCCTGAAGGCGGTTACGGAAGAAAACGTATTGCTGCAGCTTCAGCACCTGCGCACCCACCCTGTGGTGGCAGCAGGCCTGGCTGAAGGCAAGATCAAGCTGCACGGCTGGGTCTATGACATTGGTCACGGTGAAGTGCATGCCTATGACGCGGACACTGGCAACTTCACATCGCTGGCTGACCAGAAAGCCGTCGCGTAACGCGGCGGTCTCACAAAAGACAGCAGGACAAGAAAATGAAATTCATCCCCACTAGCAATTTGCGCGGCGACGTGATGGGCGGTCTGACGACCGGCATCGTGGCGCTGCCGCTGGCGCTTGCCTTTGGTGAAGCGTCCGGCGCTGGCCCGATTGCGGGTCTTTACGGCGCCATTATCGTCGGCTTCTTTGCTGCCCTGTTCGGCGGCACAGGCAGTAACGTATCCGGCCCAACCGGCCCGATGGTTGTTGTTTTCGCTGGCGTATTTGCAACCCTCGCCGGTGACCCGGCGCTTGTGTTTGCCGCGGTTGTACTGGCAGGCATCATCCAGATCCTGTTCGGGATCTTCAAGTTCGGCCAGTTTATCCGGCTTGTGCCCTATCCCGTTGTATCGGGCTTCATGAGCGGTATCGGTGTGATCATCATTGCACTTCAGATGGCGCGCCTGTTTGGTCACGAGCCAGAAGGCAGCGGCACGATTCCGGCCATTGCCTCCATTCCGGGTGCTGTGATGGACCCGAACCTGGTTGCTCTCGGCATCGGTGTGCTGACGCTTGCCATCGTCTTCTTCTGGCCGAAAAACCTGGGCAAATGGATCCCCGCACCACTTGCGGCCCTCGCCATCGCGACTGGCCTGTCGGTGATGTTCTCCGGTGCGCCGATCCTTGGTGACGTGCCAACGGGTCTGCCGTCCTTCATCATGCCGGCTTTTTCGCAGGATTCGCTCTTCGTCGTTTTTGAAGCGGCTATCCTTCTGGCGCTTCTTGGTGCGATCGACAGCCTGCTGACCTCCCTTGTGGCCGACAACATGACGCGTACGCGCCATGACTCGAATAAGGAACTGGTGGGCCAGGGCATTGGTAACGCGGTTGCCGGTCTCTTTGGTGCTGTGCCTGGTGCCGGTGCCACCATGCGGACGGTTGTGAACATCCGTTCTGGTGGCCAGTTCAAGCTTTCCGGCATGATGCACAGTATTGTGCTTCTCGCGATTGCGCTGGTGCTTGCCCCTGTGGCTTCCCTGATCCCACACGCCGCACTCGCGGGCATCCTGATCAAGGTTGGCTACGACATTATCGACTGGACGTACCTCAAGCGTGCCCACAAGGGCCCACGCTGGGACCTGGCGCTGATGGCTGTTGTGCTTGGCCTGACTGTATTCGTTGACCTGATCACCGCTGTTGCAGTGGGTGTGGTGCTGGCGGCTCTCGCCTTCATCAAGCAGCTCTCCGAGCAGCAGATCAAAAACCTGCAGGTGATCGACCGCGAAGTGGTTGACCCACAAGAGCGTGAGCTTCTGACCCAGCTTGGCGGCCGTGTATCCCTCTTTGACTTTGGCGGCCCGCTTTCCTTCGGTGCGGCGGCTGACCTTGGTCACCACGTACGGGAAAAGGCTGACGGCTCCACGCGTATCCTGATCATGGATTTCACCCGCGTACCGTTCCTGGACCTGTCGGCTGCGAAGGCTGTTGAAACCATCGTTGAAGATGCCACCCACGCCGGCAAAGGCCTGTTCTTCGTTGGTGCCTCGAAAGAGGTCCGGTCCGTGATCGATGGCCTGGCCATTGCAACGGCCATGTCGGACGATCACTGGTTCGACAACCGCAAGGTGGCTCTCAAGGAAGCGGCCAACCTGATTGAAAAAGATCAAACCGATACGCTGTCTGGCGCAGCTGTACCGGCCTAGTAATTCACTCTTCCTATCCAACTTGGGCGCCCTGCGAGGCGCCCATTTTTTTTGCCACAGGTGGCCGTTCAGGAAAAATCGGGCTCGGCGTCCCAGTCGAAACCCGCGGGCGCACCGCCAGAGATCGGGTCTTTGAAATCCGGGTCGCGTTTTTCCAAAAAGCTTTGCACCCCTTCCTTGCCGTCGCGGATGCTGGTGTGCAGCATGGTGCGGCTCTCTGCCTTATGCGCCTCCATCGGGTGGCTCGCGCCCATCATGCGCCACAGAAGCTGGCGGTTGAGCGCCACCGACATCGCGCTGGTGCGGGCGGAAAAGCTCTCCGCGATCTCCCGCGCGCGGGCCAGCAGCGCGTCGGGTTCGACAATCTCTGAAATCAGCCCGGCCTCAAGTGCTTCATCAGCCTTGAATACCCGACCGGTGTAGGACCATTCGGCGGCTTTCGCGATGCCCACAAGGCGCGGCAGGAACCAGCTTGAGCAGCTCTCCAGCGTGATGCCGCGCTCTGCGAACACGAAACCGAACTTGGCGAAGGGCGATGCGATGCGCACATCCATCGGCAGCTGCATGGTGGTGCCCACGCCCACGCTTGCGCCATTGATGGCTGCGATCAGCGGCTTTTTCATGCGGTACATCCGAAGCACCACGCGCCCGCCGGTGTCCCGGTTCCGCTCCATCTCCGGGGATAGCGGGTCGATGCTTTCGTCCAGCCCGAACACATTGCCGTCTGCCGAAAGATCCATGCCCGCACAGAAGGCGCGCCCGGCCCCGGTGAAGATGACGGCGCGCACGCTGTCGTCCGCGTCCGCGCGGTCCAGCACCTCTTCCATCTCCCGCCCCATGGTCGGGGTGAAGGCATTCATATTGTCTGGCCGGTTCAGCGTTACAGTCACAACCGGGCCGTCCTGTTCGTATGTCAGCGTTTCATAGCTCATTATGGTGCTCCCTGTTTGTCATAGAGACTAGGGCGCAGGGCGCATTTGGGAAGGGTGGTAGCGCTTGCCTTTCAAGACTGTTCAGTCCATTTTAGGCGAAATCCTGTGGGAGGGAGGCACGCATGAAAACTTGGTTTCTGGAACAACTGGCGATGTATTCGGCCTATCACCGCGACGGCCGCAACCAGGCAACGCACCATATCGGCGTGCCGATGATCGTTTTCTCGCTTCTGGTGCTTGCCAGCACCGTGCCCTTGATGACCTTCGAGGTCGGGCGCTTCACGCTTGCCGCCGTGCTTATCGGCGTGCTCCTTTTATACTATATCGTCAATGCCCCGCTTATCGGCACGATCGCGGTGCTGATCTATGGAGCGCTTTTGTATTTCGCGGAAGTGATGGCGCTTGAAGGCACAGTCTTTGCCGTCAAAAGCTTTGTGGTTCTTTTCCTTGTTGGTTGGGTCATCCAGTTCACCGGCCATATTTTCGAAGGCCGCAAGCCCGCGCTTTTTGACAACCTGACCCAGGTATTCATTGCGCCAGCCTTCCTGATCGCAGAGGTGCTGTTCATGCTGGGGCTGGAGCAGGCGCTGAAGGCAGACGTGGAAGCCCGCGCTGTCAAATATCTGCCGAAGGGTGAATAACCTTAAAGGTAAGGACTAAGAAGCCACAGCACGCGTCCCATTGCACGCTTGAAGGTGGAGCGGTTCTTGAAGTCTTCCGCCGTCATCAGCGTGGCGCCCGCCATGCGCTTGCGCACCCATTTGGTCATGGTCATGGCCAGCGCCGTGTCATAGCATTCCACATTGAATTCGAAGTTCAGCTTCAGTGACCGCGCGTCCCAGTTCGATGACCCGAACAGCACCCAGTCGTCATCCACGATCATCAGTTTGGTATGGTCAAACGGCGGATCGGACAGATGCAGATTGCAGCCGATCTGCACGAGCTGCCGCGCGCCTGAAAGCGACGACAGCGCAAAGAAGGGCAGGTTGTTCTGGCTGGGCACCAGAATGTCCACCTGCACGCCCCTGAGCGCCGCCTGCTTGAGCGCAGAGATCAGCGCCGGTTCAGGCAGGAAATAGGGTGTCACCAGCTGCACGCGTTTGCGCGCGCCCCCCAGTGCGCTTTCCATGATCATCGCGGTTTTGTGGTAATATTCGTCCGGCCCATCCGGGATGGCGCGGGCCGTTACACCAGGGTGTTGCGGCTCAGCTGGCGGCATCCACACGTCATCATCCAGGTCTTCCTTGGTGGAAAAGGCCCAGTCATCGGCGAAGGCTTCCATCATCTGGCTGACAATCGGGCCCTTCAGGCGAAAGTGCGTATCGCGCACACGCGGGCTGCCGTCTGATCGTTCCAGATGGTGTTTGCGGATATTCATGCCGCCGGCAAAGCCTGTGTTGCCGTCAACGATAAGAAGCTTCCGGTGGGTGCGCAGGTTGAAGAAGGCCAGCCGCCAGGACAGCCGCGCGGGGTTGAACACCGCCACGGGCACGCCGCGCCGCCTGAGAAGGTTCGACACAGGCTTGAGGCCATAAAGGTTGCCCACGGCATCCACCAGCACCCGCACCTGAACGCCGCGTTCGTGCGCGCGAGCCAGCGCCGCGACAAAGCGCCTGCCGGCCTGGTCGGCCTGGAAGATATAGGTGGTGAGTGCCACGGTGCGTTCTGCGGCATCGATCGCCTGGATCATGGCGTCATAGGCCTCGCGCCCACCGGCCAGGGCTTCAATGCTGTTGCCCATGGTCAGCGGCAGGTTGGTCACCCTGCCGCCAAGGCGCGCATGAGCCTGCCAGCGATTGGGGGCTTCGGGCACGCCTTCTGTCAGGCACGGGCCTTCGGGGTCGTGGGTGTCGGCGGACCGGGGTGCCATGCCCTGGCGTTCCCGCACGCGCCGGGCCCGGCGCCGGATGCGGCTGATGCCGAACAGGAAGTAGCTCAGAAGCCCCAGCATGGGCGCGATCCAGACAAGGCCGATCCATGTGATGGCCGACCGCACATCGTCTTTGGTGCGCAGAATGTGGACGCTGGCCAAAATCTGGGCCAGGAAAACAAAGCCCACAATCAGCCAGCCGTTAGGCCATATCAGTGCTTCCAGATTCATACATCCCCATTCCCGTAGTCGCTACAACACCATATAGGGGATTAGCCCACGGTGTGAAGGGCCAATAAGGAATTCGGTGCATGACCTTAGATAGCTGAAATTGCTGGCTGATTTCTTGCTTGAGCGGGGGATTGAATGGCGCTAGCGTGCGCCAATGGCCTTGACTTCAACATTCGCGACCGCGCCCAAGCCTTTGCGGGCAGACGACCTTGCCTGTTTCCGGGGCGGGCGAATGGTGTTCGACCATCTTTCTTTCGAAGTGAAACCGGGTGAGCTTCTGTACCTCAGGGGCAAAAACGGCAGCGGCAAATCGACGCTGTTGCGCCTGATTGCGGGGTTCTTGCGCGCCCAGGGCGGCACGCTCAAGTATGGCGATGAGGCTTGGGCGCATGGCGACGCGGCGCTTTCGGAAGCGCTGATTTACGCCGGGCACGACAATGCGCTGAAGCCCGTTTTGACGCTTCGGGAAAACGCGCGTGAGCTCATGCGCCTCATGACCGGCCGTGCGGTGGGCGACGTAGCGCTCGCTGAAGCCGCTGAAGTGTTCGCACTGACCGGGCTTCTGGACCAGCCTGTGCGCTATTTTTCAAGCGGGCAGCGGCACCGGTCCAACCTGATGCGCTTTGCGTACCTTTCGCGCCCCCTGTGGCTGATGGATGAACCCACCGTGGGCCTGGATGCCGAGAACCGCGATGCGCTCGCGGCTCTGATGCGCAAGCATCTGGACATGGGCGGCATGATCATCGCCGCGACCCATGACCCGATTGGCGTTGAGGGTGCGATGATCGACATGCGCGACTACCAACCGGAAATCGAGCTTGAGGAGGAATGGTTGTGACCTCGGCTCAGGAAACTTCCCTTAGCGGCATTTTCTTCGGCATCGTCAGGCGTGACGTGCGCCTTGCCTGGTCGCAGGGCGGCACGGGCACCATGGCGCTCAGCTTTTTCCTGATCGCCGTCACATTGTTCCCGTTTGGTGTGGGGCCGGAACCGCAGGTGCTGGCACGCATCGCGCCGGGCGTGATCTGGGTGGTGGCTTTGCTTGCCTGTCTGATCAGCCTTGATCGGCTCTATCAGGCGGATTTTGAGGACGGTAGCCTGGATGATCTGGCCCTGTCACCCCTCGGGCTGACAGGTGTGGCCGCGGCCAAGATCTTGGCGCACTGGGTCTCCACTGTGCTGCCGCTTGTTGTCGTCTCGCCCATCCTGGGCATGCTGATGAACCTGCCGGACGGCGCTTATGGTACGCTGCTGATATCGCTCCTGGTCGGCACGCCCGCGCTCAGTCTGATCGGCAGCATGGGCGCGGCGCTGACGGTATCGGTGCGCAGGGGAGGGGTGCTGCTGTCGCTTCTCGTACTTCCCTTATATGTGCCAACGCTGATTTTCGCCGTTGGCGCGGTGGACGCAACAGCCGGGCTGGTGGACGCTACCCAGCCGCTTGCGCTTCTGGGGGCCGCCAGTTTGCTGGCGCTTGTGGTGGGGCCGTTCGTCAGCGCGCAGGCGCTCCGGCTATCGCTTGAATAGCGCTGGGGATAACAAGGGTGTGTGAGGCATCAAGTCGCACTTGCGGCCAAAGGGGGTTCACTATAGGTAAGGGCCATGCATAGATTCGCCAATCCAGCCCAGTTCAACCGCCTGGCAGACAAGATTCTGCCATGGGCGAAACTTGTGCTGGCAGCATGCCTGATTTACGGCCTCTATCTGGCCTTCTTTGGCAGCCCGCCGGACCGGCAGCAGGGCGAAAGCGTGCGCATCATGTATGTGCATGTGCCTGCAGCCTGGATGGCCATGTTCTGCTATCTGGTGGTGGCGGGCGCAAGCTTCACCGAATTTGTCTGGCGCCATCCGCTGGCGATCCTGGCAGGCAAGGCCGCCGCGCCCATCGGCGCCACCTTTACGGCCCTTGCGCTGATCACCGGCGCGCTGTGGGGCAAGCCCACCTGGGGCACCTATTGGCAGTGGGACGGCCGCATGACATCGGTCTTAGTGCTGTTCTTCCTGTATCTTGGCTATATGGCCATCTGGCGCAGCATGGATGAGGAAGAAAAGGCGGGCCGCGCGGCTTCGATTCTGGCGCTTGTGGGCGTAATCAACCTGCCGATCATCAAATTCTCGGTCGAATGGTGGAACACGCTCCATCAGCCAGCGAGCGTCTTCCGCCTGGATGGCCCGACCATCAGCGGTGAGATGCTGTGGCCCTTGTTCACCATGGCCATCGCCTTCAAGGCCTATTTTGTCGTCGTGTTTCTCTATAGGATGAAGCTTGAGATCAACCGCCGCAAACTCAGTGTTTTGCGCATGAGCAGGGTGAACGGCTGATGACAGACCTTTTCGACATGGGCAGCGTTGGCCCCTTCGTGTGGGGCGCTTACGGCGTGACCGCGGTTGGGCTGGTGGCGCTTTTGGTCATGAGCTTGCGCGCCAACAAGGCGGCAGCTGAACAGGTGGAACGCATGCGACCCAAGCGGCGCAAGAAACCGACGGCGGGAGACAATTGATGGCGGGCTTGAAGACACGGAAGAAACAGCGCCTTGTGGTGATGATCGTGGCCGTGGCTGTGCTTGCGCTTGCGGCCTTCCTGATTGTGTTCGCCGGGCGCCAGACGGGCAGCTTCAATCTGTTCCTGCAGCCCAGCGAAGTGTTCCAGCAAAAAGTCGCCCCCGGCCAGCGCTTCCGCCTGGGTGGTCTGGTGGAAACGGGTACGTTCGAGCGCAAGGACGATGGCCTGACGTACGAGTTCCGTGTGACGGACTGTGCGGCGGATATTCCGGTGCGCTTCACCGGCATGCTGCCCAGCCTGTTCCGCGAAGGCCAGGGCGTGGTGTCCGAAGGCGCCTTGAATGCTGAAGGCGTGTTTGTGGCCGATACGGTTCTGGCCAAGCATGACGAAAACTACGCCGCCCCCGGCACCATGCCAAAGAATGAAGAGGCCTGCAGCCACCCCGAAGCCCTGACAGCGGGGCAGACCGGCCGATGATCGCAGAGCTCGGCCATTTCGCCACCATCATGGCGCTGATACTGGCGCTTCTGGGCGCAACCGTGCCGCATGTGGGCATTGCCCGCGCCGACAGCCGCCTGATGACGGTGGCCGACAACACGGCCCTTGGCCAGTTCCTGATGGCCCTGATCGCCTTTGGCGCGCTGACCTACAGCTATCTGATCTCGGACTTCTCCGTTTATGCTGTGGCTGCCAATTCGCACACGGCCAAGCCGCTCCTCTATAAAATCGCCGGCGTGTGGGGCAACCACGAGGGCAGCCTGCTGCTTTGGGTGTTGATGCTCTCGCTCTTCGCTGCCGCGCTTTCGGTCAAGGGCAAGAAACTGCCGCAGCGCTTCCGCACGCGGGTGATCGCGGTCCAGAGCGCCCTGGTGCTTGGTTTCCTGCTGTTCATCGTTTTCACCAGCAACCCGTTCCTCAGGCTTGACCCGGCGCCGATTGAAGGCAATGGGTTGAACCCCTTGTTGCAAGACCCCGGCCTCGCTTTTCATCCACCCATGCTGTACCTCGGCTATGTGGGCCTGTCGGTTGCCTTTTCCTTTGCGGTCGCAGCGCTGATTGAAGGTGAGGTGACCCCCCTTTGGGCGCGCTGGGTGCGGCCCTGGACGCTGGTGGCCTGGATGTTCCTGACAGCCGGTATCATCCTTGGGTCCTGGTGGGCCTACTATGAGCTTGGTTGGGGCGGTTGGTGGTTCTGGGACCCGGTCGAGAACGCAAGCTTCATGCCCTGGCTGGTGGCAACTGCGCTTTTGCATTCCGCTATCGTGGTCGAGAAGCGCGACGCGCTCAAAAGCTGGACGATCCTGCTGTCGATTGTTGCCTTTTCCTTCAGCCTTCTCGGGACCTTCCTTGTGCGCTCGGGCGTGATCACCAGCGTGCATGCGTTTGCCAATGACCCGGCGCGCGGTGTCTTTATCCTGGGCTTCCTGGTGGTGGTGGTCGGTGGATCGCTGGCGCTTTATGCCTGGCGCGCACCAAAGCTGACGCCGGGTGGCCTGTTTGGGCTCGTGAGCCGCGAAAGCGCGCTTGTGCTCAATAACGTCCTGTTGTCCACTTTTGCGGGCGTGGTGCTTGTGGGCACGCTTTATCCGCTGTTTTTGGAAGCGGCAAACGCCGGACAGATCAGTGTGGGGGCGCCTTTCTTTGAATATGGCGCTGTGGTGCTGATGAGCCCCCTTATCGTCGCACTCGGCTTCGGGCCCTTGCTGGCCTGGAAGCGTGGGCGACTTCCGCGCGCGGCCACAACGCTGTTGCCCGCCGCGATTGTGGCGCTGGTGGTTGGGCTTTACGTCTTTTGGCAGTCGGCGGGCGGTATCCTGATGACAGCTTTCGGTCTGGTGCTGGCCACCTGGCTTCTGGCGTCAGTGGTTCTGGAAATCGCTGAGCGCACGCAGCTTTTCAAAAACCCATCCGCCTTCCTGCGTCGGGTCAAGGGCCTGCCGCGCGCCAGCTGGGGTATGAGCCTGGCACATACTGGCGTTGCCGTGCTCCTGTTCGGCATCACCATTTCCGAGGCCTGGACCGAAGAAAAGCTTCTGGTAATGGAACCCGGGGACACAGCTACAGTGGGCGACTATGACATCCGTTTTGACGGTGTGAAACCGGTTGTCGGGCCGAACTTTACCGCCATTGAGGGCTATTTCTTCGCCAGCCACAAAACCAAGGGCGCGATTGGCACGCTGGACCCGCAGGACCGGCTTTATACGGACCCGGTGATGAACACGACCGAAGCGTCGATCCTGTCGCTGGCGTCGGGGGACCTCTATGCCGTGATCGGCGAAGCCGCGGGCGGCGGGCGCTGGTCTGTCCGGCTTTATTTCAAGCCCTTCGTTTCCGGCCTTTGGCTGGGTGCCGCGCTGATGGTGCTGGGGGGCTTCCTGTCGCTCAGTGATCGCCGGCTCCGGATCGGCGCGCCCAAGGCGAAGCAAGTGAAAGCGGAGGCCTGATCATGCAGCGGTTCGTTCCCCTTGTTATTGTGCTTTCCATGTTCGGCCTGTTCTTCTTCATGATGACAGACGAAGACCGCAACCCGAATGAGATCAAAAGCGTGATCATCGGCAAGCCCGCGCCGACCTTCTCGATTCCGGGCCTTGAGCCGGACGCGCCTGCGCTTTCAAGTGCGGACCTCAAGACCGGCCAGCCTGTATTTGTGAATTTCTTTGCCAGCTGGTGCGTGCCCTGCCGCGCCGAACACGAAAGCCTGATGGCGCTGGCGCGTGAGCATGGCGCAAGGGTGATCGGCATTGCCTATAAGGATACGCCTGACCGGGCGCTCGCCTTCCTGGATGAACTGGGTGACCCTTTCACCAAAACCGGCGCTGACCTTGATGGCCGCGTGGCGATTGACTGGGGCGTGACCGGCGTGCCGGAGACGTTTCTGGTGGACGGCAGCGGCACGGTTGTCTACCGCCACTGGGGCCCGATTGTGGGTGACGGGCTTGAAGCCAAGGTGCTTCCAGCCCTGGAGGCAGCCAAATGATGCGGGCATTTACTGCACTTCTGATCGCGATTGCGATGTCCGTGGCGGCGCTGTCTGTCGCGGTGGACGAAAAGCCGCTTGCGGACCCGGCCAAGGAAGCCATGGCGCGCGACCTGATGAAAGAGCTGCGCTGCGTGGTGTGCCAGAACCAGTCGATTGAGGATTCAAACGCCGATATCGCGCGCGACCTTCGGCAGATTGTGCGCGAACGGATCGCCATGGGCGACACGCCCGACAATGTGAAGGCCTATCTGGTGGACCGCTACGGCGACTATGTCCTCCTGGAGCCGCCCTTCAAGAAAAGCACCTATTTCCTGTGGGGATCGCCCTTCATCTTCCTTGGGCTGGTGCTTTATATGGTGCTTCGCTCGCGGAAAGCGCCCGTGGTGCCAAAGCCGCTGAGCGCGGATGAGCAGGCGGAGCTCGAAAAAATCCTTGGCAAGCGGGAGGAAGATAAATGATTTGGCTTCTTCTTGTCCTGACCGCACTTCTGGCAGCAGCCACATTGATCATGGGGCGTCGCCGCGGTGAAACCGTTGATCCGCTGGACCATTACCGTGCCCAGCTTGAAGAGATTTCGGAAGACGAGGCACGCGGCATGGTGGATGCGGAAAGCGCGCGTGCGGCAAAGCTGGAGGTCGAGCGCCGCATCCTAAAGGCTGCCAAACAGCAGACGCGGGCTGGCTCCGCTGCAGGAGATGGGCGCCTGCCTTTCCTGATTGCGGGCGCTGCCCTTGTTGCCGCCTTTGCGCTATACGGCTTTATGGGCCGCCCGACGCTGCCGGCCAAACCCGGCATGGTGGTCAGCGGGCTTGACCAACTGGTTGAAGAAGGCGGCATGACTTTCGGTGAAGCCATAAAGACCATCAAGAAGCACCTTAGGGACAACCCGCTGGATATGAAGGCCTGGGAGGTTCTGGCAAAAACCGCACGGTCAGTCAGGGATTTCTCAACAGCCGCAAACGCCTTCAGTAAACTGGCAGAGCTGGACCCTGCGAACGCTACGTGGCGCGCGCAGCAGCTTGAGGCGATGATCGCCATGTCGTCTGGCCAGATTTCGCCGTCCGCGCGCCTTGTGCTCGCGGGTCTGATTCAGGATTTCCCGGATCACGCGGCGGGGCAATATTATCTGGGCCTTGCCCGGCTTCAGGCCGGTGACGAAATGGGTGCGAAGGCTGCCTGGACCGCGCTTGCTGACAGGTCTTCGCCTGACGCGCCCTGGATGCCGATGCTCCAGCGCCAGCTTTCAACCCTTGGCGTGGCGCCGCCGAAGCTGACGCAGGACCAGATGGCATCGGTTGAGGGCATGACCGAAGAAGAGCGCCAGGCCTTTATCGCCAGCATGATGGAGCGGCTTGAAGCGCGGCTCGAATCGGCGCCGGATGACCCTCAAGGCTGGCTCATGCTGGCGCGGTCACACCTGACGCTGGGCGACAAAGAAGCGGCAATTGACGCCCTTGAACGCGGTCTGAGCCATGTTTCGGGCGAAAAGGCGGCGGGCTTGCAGGCGTTTCTTGACAATTTGCGTGCGGACCCCAATCTTTAACACTCTGGTCAGAATTGCGCAGTATGATGCGCGTCAGGAGGCCTGACCCAAAAGGCTCCTGAGGAAACCGGAACATCAATCGGCCCGAAGAATTCGTCTGCCAGATTCAAGCGCTAAAATAGCCTTACCCGTGAGATTGAGGTCAAAAGACCATGGTCGACATTAACCCGAACGCCTCTGGGCTTCAGTCCCAATTGCAGGCGCAGCTTCAAAGTGGCCGCGGCCAGCGGGCAGCGACGAACAAGCTCGACCTGACGCCCCGCCCGACGGACGTGATCGAGGAGCGCATCCGCGCGCGCCAGAGCGAAGGCAACCGTCAGGCACCGGCGCAGCAATCGGAAAAATCGAACCGCAGCGCGAACCTGTCGTCCGCGCAGGAGCTTGAAGCCGCCCAAAGTCGCATCAGTGATATCGGCACGGGCCAGCGCGAAGCACCTATCGGACGGCTTTCCGAGCAACTATCAAGCCAGCGGGATGTGCCGCTTGGGCAGATCATCGATATCCGGGTCTAGCGTAGATTAAGGGCTGGACAGGGCGCTTGTCCGCCTTAGATTTCAGGGTATGACAGACCCATTAAGACCACCGAAGAATTTCCATCATACCGTCCCTGACGGCGATGAGCGCGAGCGGCTTGTCTGCCGCGACTGTGGCTTTATCGCCTATGAGAACCCGCGCATCATTGCGGGCGCAGTGGTGGAGCATGACGGCAAGATCCTTTTGTGCAAGCGTGCCATCTATCCGCAAAAAGGCAAATGGACCATCCCGGCCGGCTTCCTGGAGATGGGCGAAGGCCCGGACGAGGGCGCTGTGCGCGAAGCCTATGAGGAAGCAACAGCACATATCGAGATTCGCGACCTTCTGGCCATCTATTCGGTCCGGCATATCAGTCAGGTACACATGATGTACCGGGCGACGCTCAAGGCGCCAGACTTCGCACCGGGGTTTGAAAGCCTGGAGGTTGGGCTGTTCGCGTGGGAAGACATCCCGTGGGGCGAGCTGGCCTTCCCAAGCGTGCACTGGGTGCTTGCGCACTATCGGGAGGCCATGGGGAAATCCGGTTTCGCGCCTTTCACCAATCCTGTGTAAAGTTGCAGACTGATCCGCGAGCCGGGGAATTTGGTCGGGAGGCTTTATTCTGACCCCCAATGCGTGTATGTCAGGGAACCTGATGTTCCCAAAAAGTGTTGAATTTCTATGCTGCGCCGCCTGGCTGACCTGATTTCCCCGTTCGAACCGCCCATCCGCTGCGTTGGCACCTATCACAAGACAGGAACCGTCTGGATGTCCCGTGTTTTTTCAGAAATCGCGGAAACCATCGGTGGCACCTTTGTGGATTTGCGGGATGTGCAGGACACTAGCTTTGAGCCGGACCACGGCACGATCTATCTTGAAGATCACACGGCTTTTCCCGAACCCTTCCTGACCAAGAAGGTGCGGGGCATTCGCATTATCCGGGACCCGCGGGATGTGGTGATCTCCGGCGCGCATTATCACGGCAAATCATCCGAACCCTGGCTGCATCATGGCCAGGCCGAGTTTGGTGGCAAAACCTACGCCGACATGATCAAAAGCTTTGACGCGATGGAAGACCGCTACCGGTTTGAAATGGACAATGTGGCGGCGGACACGATTGCCTGCATGACCACGTCGAGAGGCAACAAGGCGCTTCAGCGGTTTCTGAAGAAAAATTTCCTGACGGTCAAATATGAAAATCTGATCGATGACGTAGAGCTGAAAGAGTTCAGAAAAATCTGTCGACGTCTAAAGCTGCCCATCAAGAATGCGGCTCCGGCGTTCCTCAATCACTCCCTGTTCAATAACAAGGATGCTGTAACTGGGCATGGCCGTTCAGGCAAGAAGCAGCAATGGAAGTCTGTCTTCAACCAAGAGCTTGGCCGAGAATTCGCGGAAAAGCACCAGCGGTCCCTCGAAATTCTGGGATATGAAAAGGACGACAGCTGGGTTGAGGGCCTCAGGCCCTAGGGTTTGACTACCCATCGTTTTAATTGATTCTCAGCCTTTCTCCATTTAAGATTTGTGTTCAACAATTCGTGTGATGGGGGTCCATGATTATTCAGCAATTATACGATCTTTCTGCCTCGGAAGGGCGGGAGGTTGGCCATTATTTCGAAGCCATCGTTCAGAGAATCTATGAAGATTTGCTGACGGAAGGTGACGCTGCCATAGATGTGGGTGCCAATGAAGGCCGCCATTTGTTTCCTATGGCGCAGGCTGTTGGCCCCAAGGGCCGGATCATTGCATTTGAGCCGATCACCAAGCTGTGCAGGAAACTTCGGTCTCAGGCGCGACGGAGGGGCTTCAGAAATATTCGGTTGCACGAACGCGCTGCGGCACACGAGGCCGGAAAATCAAGCTTCAGCCTGTTTGAACGCAGAAAGGCTTTCAGTGGCTTGAAGCGACGGAAAACGCCTTTCGCCGACGCCGAAGGTGGCTTGAAGGAAATCAGCGTGATGCGTTGTCTGATCGACAGCAAGAGGCCCTGGTTCAGGCGCATATCGCTCATCAAGATGGATATTGAGGGAGGTGAATATCACGCCCTTTTGGGGGCAGAGCGGATTTTGACGCGGGACCGGCCGGTTATCATTTTTGAAAATGGTCGCCATAGCAGCAGCCAGCTGTATGGATATACCATGGAGGATTTTTTTGGTTTGTTCGAGCGGCACGAATACCAGCTGTATGTGATCTCCGGCGAGCCATTCACCAGGGATCTATGGCATAGCCCGATCAGATGCTGGGAATTTGTGGCCTATCCAAAAGAAAGGGCCCATCTGGCGCATCGCCTTCCCAGCTATTGCCACGAAATCTTGGGTGAGCCTGCGCCGGACTGAGGGCCTAACGGTCGTCGGCTTCTTCAGCCACTTCCTCCGGCATATGCTTCATCAGCATGGGCATGTGCGCCATCAGGAAGACGAAATTCAGCCCGATATAGCCGAATGTCTTGAAATTGATCCAGAAGTCGTCGCTTTGGGTGCGCCAGATCAATTCATTCAAAAGCGCGGTCGCGATGAAGAAGATGGCATAGTTGCGGGTAAGCACGCGCCAGGCTTCGTCCGGCAGGTGGAACGCCAGTTCCATGATCGATTTGATGTAAAGCCGCCCGGTCAAAAGCCCGAACAAAAGGATCGAGGCGAACACACCGTTGATCAGCGTCAGCTTCATCTTCACGAATACATCGCTTTGCAGCCATAGGGTCAAGCCGCCCATCACCATCACCACCACAAGGGTGAATTTGTGCATGGCGCTGACATGGCCCTGTTTCACTTTGGAATAGATGGCGGCGACAATAATCGCGATCATGAAGGGGATGGTGGCGTTGATGACACGCTCATCTCCCTCGCCAAACCGGAACGCCAGGAAAAACACCAGGAGCGGACCGAAATCCAGCATGAATTTGCGCCAGCCGGTCAGCTTTGGCTTGCCTTCTGGGGTCAGTTCAGCTGTTGCCTTTTTATCATCCATTGTGGTTTCGATGCCTCGTTGCGAATTTGTGATCACATTTCTTGCTTGCCGGTTCACGGGCATGCTGGCTAGATAGCGCACCACCAACGCAGGAAAGCAGGCTAGTTATGCTGCAGGTTTTGAAAGATCGCAACTTCCGTATCTTCTGGATCGGGGAATTTATCTCCGTGATCGGGGACCATATCAGCATGCTTGCCTTCCCCTGGTTGGTGCTGCAGCTGACAGGTAGTGAATTCATGATGGGCTTGGTGTTTGCGGCCCAAGGCCTGCCGCGCGCGATCCTGATGCTGATGGGCGGCGCGGTGGTGGACCGCACCAGCCCCCGCAAGGTGATGCTTTATACCAACGTCATCCGCATGGGGCTGATGGCGCTGCTTGCTTATCTGCTGTTCATGGGCAGCGTCACGATCGTGATTGTTTTCGCCATTGCGCTGGCATTCGGCGTGGCCGACGCCTTCTTCTACCCCGCGACCACTTCGATTGTCCCCAGCCTGGTAAAAAAAGACCAGCTGAAGGAAGGCAACGCACTTGTCCAGACCACCATGTGGCTGGGCGTGATCATCGGGCCGCTGATCGCAGGGTTCGTGATCGCGGGCGAAGCCAGCCTGGGCACCCATTCCGTGGCCGCCCACACAATTGGCCTGGGCGACGACCAGCAGGGGCTGGCGCGCGCCTTCGCGCTTGATGGTATTACCTTCTTCGCTTCTGCGCTCACGCTTCTTTTCGTGCGCACGCGCAATCTGGAGAAAGAAGATGAGGGCGGCACCTCCATGCTAGAGGAGATCAAGGTGGCTGTCCGCTTTGTCTGGTCCGTGCCCGCCTTCCGGCTGGGGTTCCTGGGTATCGCCGCGCTTGAGTTCTTCTTCCAGGCGCCGATTTTCGTGGGCCTGCCCGCGCTTGCTGACCTCAGGTTCGAAGAAGGCGCCTATATTTACGGCCTGCAGATCGCGGCATACGGCAGCGGGGCCTTCCTTGGCGCGTCCTCGGCCGGCATTTTCAAGGCTCCCAGAGACGAAAACGTCATCCGCATCATGTTCTCGCTCTTCTGCTTTTCAGGCGCGACAATTGCGCTGATCGTGCTTTACCCGCCCTATTGGTGGGGCATGGTGGTTTTCTTTATCGCGGGCAGTGGCGACAGCTGGGTGTGGGTGCATTTCACCACGCTTCTGCAGAACCGTACGCCGGAAAAACTCCTGGGCCGGGTCATGAGCCTTCTCATGTTCATGTCGGTCGGCCTGTTGCCCATCGCCGCAGTAATCATGGGCACAGCGTTCGAGATCAACCTTGAAGGCGCGCTTCTTGTTGCCTCTGCGGCCATCATGCTGGCCTGCGGCGTGGGCGCCTTCCACCCCTATGCCAGCCGCTTCAGCGTGCCGGAGGGCGGCAGCGAGGCCGCTGACGCGTGACCAATATCCTCTTCATCTGCAGCCGGAACCAGTGGCGCAGCCCCACGGCGGAGACTGTGTGGCGGCGGTCCCCCGGCCTGAGCGTCCGTTCGGCCGGCACCAGCCCCAAGGCCCGGCGCACAGTGTCGGCGAAAGACATCGAATGGGCCGATGTGATCATGGTGATGGAAGGCAGGCACAAGAGCCGCCTGAAGGCCGCCTTCCCGCGCCTCCTTGAGTATAAGGCCTTGCACGTCCTTGATATCCCGGACGACTATGGGTACATGGATGAGGAACTGGTCACCATCCTCAGGGAAAGCGTGGCGGCAATTTTAGGCTTGGAGTGACCATGCGCGGCTATTTCGGGATCGGGATCGACGGCCCGTCAAAAGAGGGCAATGTGGGCAATCTGGTGCGCACGGCCCATTCCTTCGGTGCGTCTTTCGCCTTTGCCGTCAACCCGATGAAAATCTCCCACACTGGCGAACTGGTGACCGCCGATTTCGCCGACACATCGAAAAGCAGCACGCAGATCCCTTTTTATAATTATGAAACGGCGGCAGACGTACATGTGCCGCAGGGCTGCCAGCTTGTGGGCATCGAGATGACAGACGACGCGGTGGACCTCCCCAGCTTCCGCCATCCGGTTCAGGCTGTTTATGTGCTGGGGGGTGAGCGCACGAGCCTTTCCCCCGCCATGGCAGAGCGCTGCGACTATATGATCAAAATCCCGACAAAGTTCAGCCTTAACGTGGCCACTGCAGGTGCTATAGTCATGTATGACCGCCTGCGCTTACTCGGCGGTTTCGCCGAAAGGCCGGTAATGCCGGGCGGCAAACCGATAGAGAAGCCTGCCCATGTGCATGGTGGCCGTTTCAGCCGGATTGAACGCCGCTTGAAGAATGAGACCAAGTAAGGCATATGCTTTAGGGCGCGCGCCGCAGATTTGAGAGTAAACCGGGAAAACAGGGAACCTATGAGACAGCTTAAGGCATTCACACTCACGGCACTTCTTGTCACCAGCTTCACCGCAGCGGCCTTCGCGCAGGGCACCCCGCGCAAGCTTTCCACCCATCAGGATTGGGACGCCATGGTTGCGGGCTCGGGCTCAAGCAAGGTTTGCTATGTGATCTCTGTCCCCAAGAAAACCTGGATCAGCCGCAAGGGCGCGATCCGCGGCGATATCTATATGACAGTCTCTCACCGGCCTGCCTTTGGCGTAACGGATGAGGTGAATGTGGTGGTGGGTTACCCGATCCGCCAGGGCAGCGAAGCGCGCATCAGCGTGGACGGCCAGAAGAACTATCAGTTCTTCACCGAAGGCTCGGGCGCCTGGGCTTATGACCCGAAGGATGACCGCAGTGTCGTGGCCGCCATGAAAGCGGGTATCAACCTGGAGGTTCGCGCCACCAGCCAGCGCGGCACAAACACCCGCGACACCTTCAGCCTGCGCGGCTTCACCGCCGCCTATAACGCCGCCTCCCGCGCTTGCAGGTGATTATTGTAGAATTCGCAGTTATGGCCTTTCTGATTGGCTCCATTTGGTTTGGGTCCAATTATTATGATCGTATTTATTTGGTTGGACGTGGGTTCCAGTCCCATTTGGCAGGCGTGCGATTTGGTTTCTTTTTTATTTTCCTGCCTCTGACGGGTGGTCTGGTGGGCTTGGTCAGATGGGTGGTTGATCCTCAATTCATGCCGTCATTCAATACTCCATCTGGGTGGGGTTGGCTGTCGCTTCCTTTACTCTGGATGTTTGGATACGGCCTTCTGACGTTGAAGCGATGGGCGATCTATATATTGGGAGTATTGTTCTGTCCTCTGGTCGTTGGAATCCTGAGGATCATCTATACAGATTTTAGTCCAGACCATTTGGCGTGGCGCATAGCTATGCTTTTTGTTGCCGCTGGTATGCTCTTTCTAAATGCGAAGGCAGGATTAAAATACGTGCGAGAGCGCTGGCACGAA
>Ga0209273_10001063_pt1 | contig 27538 bp, 20 predicted proteins | sample tdAd471_FD_187126 | JGI IMG/M metagenome (GOLD analysis project Ga0209273, IMG submission 187126) | Marine sediment microbial communities from the Atlantic coast under amendment with organic carbon and nitrate - tdAd47.1 (SPAdes)... | ecosystem: Environmental > Aquatic > Marine > Coastal >...
CTACGATCTCGCCCGTCACCCGGGCGTCTCGCCCCTCGAACGTAACCTGATGATTCTGCAACGTCCCGGTGACGATCACGTCGGCCTGGCCGATAAACCACCTCCGCTCGTAAGCGGCGGCGGTCGCAGCCAACAGGAAAATCAGTGCCAGTCGATTCACGGCGTCCTAAGCATTAGACGCCACGACCTGCAAATCCGACTCAAGTCAAATCCCCTAGCCCCGCCCCTTCCAACGCCTTCACCAGCGCCGAGATCTTCTGCGAATCTCTCCGCGGGCACACCAACAGCGCATCAGGCGTATCGACGACCACCAGGTCCTTCACCCCGACCAGCGCCACCAGCTTCCCCGGCGCATCCACGAAGTTGCCGGAAGCTTCCAGCAACTCCACCGGAGTATTCGACGCGTTGCCCTCCGGGTCCTTCTTGGCCAGTTCGTAGACCGCTTCCCAACTGCCCACGTCGGACCACCCGAAATCCTTCGCCGGGAAACCAACGATGTTGTCGGCGTGCTCCAAGATCCCGTAGTCGATCGAGATGGCCTCACACAGCGGATAGCGCTCCGCCAGTTTCATCTTGAACGTCCGCGAGCCGGGTGCCGGCAGATCGGACAACGCCTGATTCGTCTCCGGCAGGTATCGCTCGAACGCATCCAGAATCGTCTGCGCCCGCCAAACGAACTGCCCTGAATTCCAGTGGAAATTCCCGGCCTTAACGAACCTGCGCGCGACCGGCCCCTTCGGCTTTTCGCGGAACCTCACCACCGGAACAGCCTGCGAGCCGCCCGACTTCGTCCCTTTAGGAAACTCAATGTATCCGTAACCAGTCTCCGCCCAGCGAGGCTCGATGCCGATCACCACCAGCTTCTCTTTCTGCGCAGCCCTCGCAGCCCGTTTCAAAGTCTGCAGATAGGCTTTCGGCTTGGCGACAAGGTGGTCCGACGGCAGCACGATCATCGTCGCGTCGGGGTCTTGGTTCGCGAGCAGCCGAGCAGCCATTGCTATGCAAGGAGCCGTATTGCGCCCCTCGGGTTCCGCCACAATCTGCGCTAAGGGAATCTGCGGCAACTGCTTATGGATCGCCGCACGCAACTCGTCATTCGTCAGAATCCAGACCCGCTCCGGCGGAACAAGCGGCTCAATGCGCGAGACCGTCTGCTGTAGCAGCGACTCTCCCCCCACAAAAGGCAGAAGTTGTTTCGGCGTCTTGCGGCGGCTGCGGGGCCAGAAACGCGTCCCGCGTCCTCCGGCAAGGATCACGGCGTGAAGGGCGGAGGCGGCCATAGGTTTCTTGCTGTCTACTCGGTTTCGTGGGCGAGTTCGTAGGGGTGAATCAAGTTGAACGTCCGCTTCCAGCGCGTCTTTGAAAAGAAGTTCAGAAGCACGTCTTGAATGTGCGCGACGGAGATCGACGAATCCTCCAAGTGCGCGGTGGGCGCATCGTAGGACCAGTAGATAATCAGCGGTTTTCCGATGATGTTCTCCCTTGGAACAAAACCCCAGTAGCGGCTATCGAGCGAGCGGTCGCGATTGTCGCCAAGAGCGAAGAAGGAGTTGTCGGGAACGATCAGTTCCCCATTCACGACATTGGAGCCCAGCATTTGGATGCCCTGTTGGAGCACTCCGCCGCCGGGCTGCGTCGGGAAATTGTCGCGGTAGTTGTCCGAATAGTCGGTCTTAAAAACCGTGTAGGGTTCATCGAGCGGTTCGCCGTTGAGCCATACCTTGCGATTGACGATTCGAATGCGATCGCCCGGGACGCCGATACAGCGCTTGACGAAGGTCTCTTCCGGGTTCACCGGATAGCGAAAGACGATGATGTCGCCCCGCTGGACCTCCATATAGGGCAGCAGCGCCCGCCCCACCGACCCGCTAGGGGCGTAGGTGAGCTTGTCGACCAGCAAGTGGTCGCCGATCAGCAGCGAGTCCTCCATTGACCCGGTTGGGATCACGAAGGCCTGAACGAGCGTCGTGGTGCCGAACAGCAACAGGAGAATGGTCACCGTCCATTCGGCGATCACTCCGCGCGGGCGCTCATGCCGCTTCTGCTCGGCGGTCTCTTCCGTCGCTTCCGGGGTGGACGCCTCGGACGCCTTATCTCTCTTAGTCAACACCGTCATTGTATCGGTTCGCGGCGGAGAAGAGCGGCCGTCGGGAGTGATACGCTAATCGACGGTTCTCTGGAGAGGTATCAATCACGTCATGTCCACTGATCGTCGTCGTTTTCTATCTGTAGCCGGAGGCGCGGCAGCCGCGTTGACCGCCGCCTCCTATTCCCGCGTCTACGGCGCCAATGAGCGCGTCGGCGTCGCCGTCATCGGCGTCAACGGCCGCGGCAAGTCGCACCTCGACGCCGTCACCAAGAATCCCGGCGCCGAGGTCCGCGCGATCGTCGACATCGACCAGGCGGTCGCCGAGAAGCGCGCCACCGAGACGGCCCGCAATCAAGACGGTCTGCGTCCGAAGGAGTATTCGGACATGCGCAAGATGTTCGAGTCCAAAGACATCGATGCCGTCTCGATCGCCACCCCGAACTACTGGCACGCGCTCTCTACCATCTGGGCCTGCCAGGCCGGGAAAGACGTCTACGTGGAGAAGCCCGCGAGCCACAACGTCTTTGAGGGCCGCAAGATGGTCGAGGCCGCGCGCAAGTACAACCGAATGGTCCAAGTCGGCCAGCAGTCGCGTTCTACTCCTTACAAGATCGAGGCGATCCAGAAGCTCAAGGAAGGCGTCATCGGCGACGTCTACATGGCCAAAGGCCTCTGCTTCAAGCGCCGCAAGCCGATCGGGAACATGCAGCCGGGCACGATCCCGCCGGGAGTGGACTACGACCTTTGGCTGGGACCGGCGCATCCGAGGGCGTTCCAAGAGAATCGTTTCCACTACAAGTGGCACTGGTACTGGGATTTCGGCAACGGCGACATCGGCAACCAGGGCGTGCATGAGATGGACGTCGCGCGTTGGGGACTCGGAATCGACAAACTCCCTGACAACGCCTATTCGCAGGGCGGCAAGTTCGTCGCCGACGACGACCAACAAACTCCCAACACGCAGATCGCCGTCTTCCGCTACCCGGAGAAGATGCTGCAGTTTGAAGTACGCGGTTGGATCTCCGGCGGCGAAGGTCGAATGCTTGAAGACATCGGCAGCGGCCCGCACACGATCGGCGTGCTCTTCTTCGGCAGTGAGGGCTACCTCTCCTGCCACAACGGCGGCTACAACATCTACCAAGGCGAAGACCGCAAGATGGTCTCCGAGCGCAAGGCCGAAGGCGACACGACCTACCTGCACTGGGACAACTTCCTCAAGGCAGTGAAGTCGCGCAACCACAAGGACCTCAACTGCGACATCGAAGTCGGCCACATCTCTGCGGCGCTCTGCCACATGGCCAATATCAGTTACCGAGTCGACGACAAGGTTCGCTTCAAACCGGAGACGGAACGCTTCATCGGCAACTCGGAAGCCAATCGCCTACTCACCCGCGACTATCGCGCACCCTTCGTGGTGCCCGACCAGGTCTAGCGGGAAGACCAAACATCAGCGCCTTGGCGCAAACGACAAACAGGCGACGGATATCCTCCGTCGCCTGTTTCGTTTCCAGCGTCCAGAACGCCGGCCGCAAACCGTGACTACTGCGTGAGACGCGTCGTCTGATGCGCAGCTAACCGCCAAACGCCGTCCTTCTTGATCCACGTGTGGATCATCATGAGCCGGTTGTCGAACGGTTCGCCCTTCGTAGCGCCGTGCATCCGCACAATCGAATGCGCAACCGCCGCGTCGCCGTGCTCCCGCACGGTCGTCTTCTCGTGCTCAATGCCGTCGTAGCGCTGCGTTCCCTTGCGCAGCTTGGCCAGGTACTCTTCCTTCGTCTCGATCACGCCAGTCGAGTGGGCGTAGATCAGCTCAGGGTCGAGGACTTTCTCCAACGTCGCGTAGTCGTGTGCGGCGACGGCGGCGGCCCACTCCTTCTCGGCTTTGACGATGCCGCCTTCGTGATGGGCGGCGGCCAGCGGCAGGGCCAGCAATAGGGCGGACAGCAGGATCTTCATAGCTCCACATCATAGCGGAGCTCCGCGAGCCTGCGCCGTCTGGATATACTGTCAGGCCATGATCTCCGCAACTGGTCTACGCCTCGGGGCGATGATGTTCCTTGAGTTCTTTATCTGGAGCGCCTGGTACGTATCCGCTCCCAGCTACTTGGGGAAGATCGGTTTCGAGGGACCGGACATCGGTTGGACCTACTCGGTGGGACCGGCGGCGGCCTTGATCGCGCCATTGTTTGTGGGGATGATCGCCGACCGCTTCTTCTCGACTGAACGCGTACTGGCGGCGCTGCACATCATCGGCGGCGGCATCATGATTTGGGTCACGACGTTGATGAATCCGGAGTCGCCTGCCTCGCCGACGCTCATCAATTGGGTTCTCTTCGGCCATACGCTGTGCTTCTTTCCTACACTCGCCCTTACGAACTCGTTGGCGATGCACAACGTGAAGGACTCGGCCCGAGAATTCCCGTTGATTCGCGTATTCGGGACGGTCGGGTGGATCGTTGCGGGATGGATTGTTGCCTGGTTGGCCTGGACCGACCGGGTAGAGATGTTCCTGCTCTCAGGTGGTGCGGGCGTGCTGATGGGACTGTACTGCTTTACGCTGCCGCACACTCCGCCCCCAGCAAAAGGCTCGAAGACATCGATCGGAGAACTCCTGGGCGCCGACGCGTTAGTTCTCTTCAAGAACAGTTCGTTCCGAATCTTTATTCTCAGTTCGTTTCTGATTTGCATTCCCCTAGCCTTCTACTACCAGTTGGCGGAGCGCGCGATCCGAGCGACGGGGTTCGAGAACACGACGGTAGTGATGGGATTCGGGCAAACGTCTGAGATCGTATTCATGCTCTTGATGCCGCTGTTCTTCCGACGCCTCGGCGTGAAGTGGATGCTGGTGGTGGGCATGGCCGCTTGGGTGGCTCGCTACGGGTTGTTTTCAATCGGGACCCCGGATGAGGTTCGGTGGATGATGCTGGCGGGCGTGGTCCTGCACGGCATTTGCTACGACTTCTTCTTCGTGACGGGCCAGATCTATACCGACCAACTGGCCGGACCCAAGATTCGAGGCCAAGCTCAAGGCTTGCTCGCCATGCTGACCATCGGCCTGGGCATGCTGATCGGCGCTCAGATCGGCGGCAAAGTGGAGCAGGCCAACACACCCGCTGAGTACGGAATCCAAATGGCGGAGGTAGGAGAGCTTGGCGCCCAGATCGCGCAGATCGAGGCGACGGGCGGCGACGCGGCCGCCTTGGTCGCCGAACAGTCCGCCAAACAAGTCCAGGCGCTTCAGCTCATCGACTGGCAGACCATCTGGATAATCCCGGCGGTGATTGCTCTGCTCATTCTGCTGCTGTTTGCAGCCACGTTCCGCGAGAATAAGTCCCCGGAGGAGGCCGAGCAGCCCTAGCCGCTATAGCAGCGGAGCCGAAACTCTCAAGCCCATCCCCGTTTCCGCCGATAGGAGGAATCAAAGGAGAGGGCAATCGAGTGGTTCCAACCTATCAACCGACCGGCGTCGAGCGGTACTTCAACGAAGACGAGATCATCGTCAGCAAGACGGACCTGAAAGGGCGCATCACCTATGCCAATCACGTCTTCATTCAGGTCTCGGGCTATCAAGAAGACGAGCTGATCGGCCAGCCCCACAACATCATCCGGCACCCGGCGATGCCCCGTTGTGTCTTCAAGTTGCTGTGGGACACCGTGGAGAGCGGCAAGGAAATCTTCGCCTACGTGAACAACATGTGTAAGGGCGGAGACAACTATTGGGTCCACGCTCACGTCACGCCGACCTTCGACGAGGCGGGAAAGATCATCGGCTATCACTCCAACCGGCGCGTTCCCGAACGGCCGGCCGTGGAAGCAGCCGACGGGCTGTACGCGGCCCTACTCGCGGAAGAGAAACGTCATGAGGATTGGCGCGAAGGCATGGAAGCCGCCACGCACATGCTGACCGGCATCCTGGCGGATAAGAAAGTCGAATACGACGAATTCGTATTTTCCTTGTAGCGTTCCGAGGTCCGTCCAATGTCTGTGGAAGTGCAACCCCAACCTGCCGTCGAACTCGACGAGCTCAAAAACCTTCGAGCGGAAGTCGCAGCTTACCGCTTATGGACGGCGCGCGTCGCCGATGTGTGCGAAGCGGCCGCAGTCGGAGACCTGGAGCCGCGCTTGATGGGCTGCAAAGAGACCGGAGAGATTGGCCGCATTGTGCTCGCCGTCAACCAGCTCTTGGACATGTCCGACGCGTTCGTCCGGGAGTCGCGGGCCGCCCTCGCCGCCGCAGGACAAGGACGCTTCTACCGGCAGGTCGTGCTGCGAGGAATGCAGGGCGCGTACCGCAACGCCTCCAGCATGATCAACGAGGCGGGCGCGGAGATGAAGGAGCAGGCCGAGGCGTTGTCCAGCGCCGATGACCGACGCCTCGCGCTCGCAGATGAGCTGGAGTCGAAACTTCAGGGCGTATCTACACGCGTCGCAGCGTCGGCGGGCGAACTGAGGATTACCGCGGAATCGCTAGCCGAGTCCGCTTCCAAGACCGCAAGTCAGGGTGCGCAGGTCGAACAGTCCTCCAATGAGACCTCGGACGGCGTCCAAAACCTGGCTTCAGCCACCGAGCAGCTGACCGCCGAAGTCGATCAGGTCGGCGGCCGGACGCGGGAATCGGAGAACGCCTCTAAAAGGGCCGTGGAGGCCGTTCGAGTCGCTCACAGCGCCATGGAAGAGCTGGGTGGAGCCTCAAAACAAGTCGACAAGGTCGTTCGGCTGATCTCCCAGATCGCAGGCCAGACCAACCTGCTCGCCCTAAACGCGACCATCGAGGCGGCCCGGTCAGGCGAAGCCGGCAAAGGCTTCGCCGTGGTCGCCGCCGAGGTCAAGACTCTCGCCCGCCAGACCTCTCAGGCCACCGAAGGGATCACCGCCGAAATCGAAGCCATCCAGAAAAAGACAGGCCAAGTGGGCGACTCTATCGCCGCTATCAACAACACGATCGACGAGATTTCGAAGTACTCCGGTTCCGTCGCGGAATCGGTGGACCAGATGAGAGAGGCCGCGACGGAGATCAGTCGAACCTGTCAAAGCGCCGCATCCGGCGCGCGCGTCGTGTCCGATTCCATCCAGGGCGTCAACCAGGAAGCCAGCGAAGCCAGCACCAACGCTCGCCAGTTGCTCGAATCCGCCGACCTGCTGGCGGCGGACTCGGACGCGCTCCAGGATGCGGTCTCGCAGTTCCTCTCCGAGATCCGGCGTTAGCCCAGAAATTTGTAGCCCATACCGTGCACCGTCTGCACCCACTTGGGCTTTTTCGGGTCGTCCTCGATCTTCTGACGCAACCAGGCCACGTGCACGTCGACGGTGCGTGTGGACGGCGTGGATTCGTAGCCCCACACCTTCTCCAGCAACACGTCTCGTGAGAGCGTCTCGCCGCTGTGCTCAATGAAGTACTTGAGCAGCTGAAACTCTTTCGCCGACAGCGTCAACTCTTCAGAGCCGCGCCGGACCTCCGTCCGCTTGAAGTCGATGAAGACGTCGCCGAAACGGTAGGACGTGGACGACTCCGGCGCGGCCGGTCCCCCGCGGCGCAACAACGCTTCTACCCGAGCCAGCAACTCCATCGCCTCGAAGGGCTTGGTGAGATAGTCGTCGGCCCCGATCTTGAGCCCCAGAACCTTGTCCACGGTTTGTCCACGGGCGGTCAGCATCATGATCGGCGTACGCAGGCCTTGCGCACGAAGATCGCGGCAGATGTCGAACCCGTTCTTGTGGGGCAGCATCACGTCCAGGATGAGCAGGTCGTGCCCGCCGGCGAGGCCGCGCTCATATCCAGCCGCCCCGTCTTCGGCGCTTTCCACCTCGTAACCTTCGCTGCGGAGACGATCCGTCAGGGTGAGCCGCAGTCCGGCTTCGTCCTCAACGAGTAGGATCTTGGCGCTCATTCATCCTCCTTACCTGCCTGCGGCAATTGGATCGTAAATACGCTGCCCTCGCCCACTCGACTCTCCACCGTGAGCGTCCCGCCGGAAGACTGGACGGCGTCGGACGCCAAGCTGAGCCCGAGTCCGGCCCCACGGGCCTGCTCAGCGAGCGCTCGCCGGCCGCGATAGAAGGGTTCAAATAAGTGCGTCAAGTCTTCGGTACCGATGCCCGGCCCTCGATCCCGCACGCGCAGCTCTACTCGGTCGCCGTTTACGCGACCTTCGAGCCCTATCCATTTGGAAGGCCCGCCGTACTTCTGGGCATTCTCGAGCAGATTCCGAAGTGCTAACTGAACGGCGTGAGGGTCCGCCCATGCGTGAGGCAGGTCGGCGGGCAACGTCTTCTCAACGACAATTTCCGGCATCGAAGCCAAGGTCTCGTCGACGAGGCCGCTCAGGTCCAACTCTTCCGGGGACACAACGCGCTTGCCCGCCTGTGCGCCGGCAAGCTCCAACGTCTGCTCGACCATTTCGGTCAGCCGCCGCCCCTGGTCGCGCACGAGACCGCCGTACTCCCGCACCTGTTCCGGCGAGGACACTACGCCCTCAGCCAAGTTCTCTCCCGCCGAACGGATGACGGCCAGCGGCGTACGAAGTTCATGTGAGACGCCCGCTACAAATTCCATCTGCATCTCGGCGAGCCGCTGCGCCCGGCGGGTGGATACCAGCACGAGAGCAAGGCCGGCGCCGAGCAAGATCAGCACGCCGAAACTGACGACCAAGTTTCTCCGGCGAGTCCGCTCCACTAGATCGTCCAGCGACCCGGCTACGGTCCCCACGGCAAGAACCCAACCGTCGGGCCCGGCACGTCCGATGTTCGCCACGGGAGTTCCCGACTCAAACAGAGATCCGCGGCCGCCGCCTCTCCCGCCGCCCGGACGACGGCGGCGATCCGGATCCGGGTCCACTCCGCCAGGGGGCCTAAAGAGGTCGTCGGGACGCCGTCCAAACCGGTCGCGCAGCCGGTCGGCGGTCTCTCGACCGGACTCCTCGCGAGTCCAAAGCAGAGGCATCAAGATCTCGGGCGCAGCGGCGTCGGTCGCCTCCCACCCCGCCTCGTCGCCGAACAAGACCTTCGCTCCCACTTGGTCGTTGGCCAACACGGCCACCCGCGCCTCTTGGGTCGCGCCGAAATAACGATCCGTCAAGTCCAGCAACAGCCCGTTCCGCAGAGCCTCCATGTCGAGGCGGAGGTAGATCTCACCTGAGTGCTCCAGGCGAGCCCGCCCCGAGTTACGCTCCCGCTGAACCGCCACAAGCCCCGCAGCCAGAACACCCGATTCGTGCAGCGTCCACGCACCGGGCCGGGGACCTCCCCGGCGACGGCGGTCGGCATACTCGCCAACCTCTCGAAGTTCCGCCGGCAGCTCCGCCAACTCGAATTCGAGCGAAGAAAAGCTCAGGCGCTCGACCGTGGGCGCCGCTCCGTCGTTTCGGGTCCTGAGGTACAAGCTCTCCAGCGGCAGGGCGTCGCCGCCCGCCTGACGGCGGCGGTCAAAACTGGAAACAACGACCGAGCGAACGTCGGTCCTTCCACGCGGGTCGATCCAGTAGTCTTCCGCCAGGCGCTGGAGTTCTCTGTTGAAGTCGCGACGCATCAACGACGCCGAAGCGGTTAGCCCACGGTCCAGCCTTTCTCGCTCGGCTTGGCTCACCTCGCCGATCCAGCGGTATTGCAGCCAGGCGAGGGCCACGAGCACCAGCGCCAAGAGCGCGGCCACCCAGGGGCTCGACAGCCGATTGCTGGAGAAGAAAGACAAACTATCTCCCTGATACCACTATAGTTAAAAGTTGCGCCGTGATCGCTCGACCTGACCCGTGACGGGCCGAAGGGTCCATGCTAAACTAACCGGCGGTCTATGGTCGAAAGCAGCGGATTGACAAAGCGCGCAGTCAGCGCCTCCTCCGTTCTCACTCCCGAGCAACTCATCTCGGCTTACCGTACGATGTACCTCTCTCGCCGCCTGGACGATCGCGAGATCGTCCTCAAGCAGAGGAACCTGGCCTTCTTTCAGATCAGCTGTGCGGGTCATGAGGCTATCCAGACGGCGGCCGGCATGCTGTTGCGTCCCGGAGTCGACTGGGTTTACCCGTACTACCGCGATCGCGCGCTCTGCCTAGCTATGGGCGTGACCGCCGCGGAGATGTTACTTCAGACCGTGGGCGCCGGCTCCGACCCATTCTCCGGGGGACGGCAGATGCCGACCCACTGGTCGCGGCCCGACCTCAACATCGTCTCGCCGTCCAGCGCGACGGGCACGCAGTTTCTTCAAGCCGTAGGGGCGGCCCACGCCTGCGTTTTGAACCTAGACGCCGACACCGACGAGCGGCCGGTTTCTCTCACCCTGGGAGGCGAAGGCTCGACGAGCAGCGGGGAGTTCTGGGAGGCGATCAACGCATCCTGCCTGGAGCACCTGCCGACGCTGTTTGTGATCGAGGACAACGGCTACGCCATCTCGGTTCCGGTGGACCGACAAACCCCCGGCGGGAGTATTTCCAAGCTGCTCGGTGCATTTCCGGACCTGCTGATCGAAGAAGTCGACGGTCTGGACGTCGCGGACAGCTACGAAGCGCTCGAGCGGGCGCTCCGCTATTGCCGTTCGGGCTCCGGTCCGGCGCTCGTCCACGCCCACGTGGTGCGGCCCTACGGGCACTCGCACTCCGACGACGAGAAGGGCTACAAATCGCCCGCCGAGCGTGAAGCGGAAGCGAAACTGGACCCGGTCCTCCGCCTTCGGCGCAAGCTGCTGAAAGACGAACTCATGAGCGAACGGGAGATCGAAGCGCTCCAGCACGAAGTGGAAGACGAATTGGACGCCGCTCTAGACGCGGCGCTGGCCGCGGCTCCGCCGGAGTCCGGATCGGCGTACGAGTTCCTCTACTCTCCGACCGTAGATCCCACTTCCGACGCCTTTGAATCGACTGCAAACGAGGACGGCGACCCGAAGACGATGGTCGACTTGATCAACGCCTGCATGGACGACGAGCTCAGGCGAGACGAGCGCATTTACGTTTTCGGAGAAGACATCGCCGATTGCTCCCACGAGGAGAACCTGGCGGACTGCAAAGGCAAAGGAGGCGTCTTTAAGGCCACGCTTGGATTGCAGCGTAAGCACGGAGGGCAGCGAGTCTTCAACGCACCCATTGCGGAAGCGGCGATTGTGGGTCGTGCGACCGGCATGGCGACAGCCGGATTGAAGCCGATCGTCGAGATCCAGTTCTTCGACTACATCTGGCCGGCGATGATGCAGATTCGCGATGAGTTGGCCAGTCTCCGGTGGCGCTCGAACAACGGTTTTTCCGCGCCTCTGGTAATCCGCGCTCCCATCGGCGGGTACCTCAACGGCGGCTCGGTCTATCACAGCCAATCGGGCGAATCCATCTTCACGCACATTCCCGGGCTACGCGTCGTCTTCCCTTCCAACGCGGCGGACGCCAACGGCCTTCTCCGCACCGCCATTCGGTGCGACGATCCGGTGCTGTTTCTGGAGCACAAGAAGCTCTATCGCGAAACCTACAACCGCTCGCCCTACCCCGGCCCGGACTACCGAGTGCCGTTTGGGAAAGCGAGCATCGTGCAGAGCGGGTCCGACCTCACGGTGGTCACTTACGGCGCGCTGGTTCATAAGTCCAAGCTCGCGGCGAAGAAGCTGGCCGAGCAGGGCCACTCGGTGGAGATCCTGGACCTGCGCTCGCTCTCCCCCTACGATTGGGAGGCGATTGAAGCGTCGGTAAAGAAGACCAGCCGAGTCGTCGTCGCGCATGAGGATTGCCTCTCATGGGGATTTGGCGCAGAGATCTCCGCCCGGATCGCCCGTGAACTGTTTGACTGGCTCGACGCACCGGTGGGCCGCATCGGAGCCCTCGATACCTGGGTCGCCTACAGCCCCAAACTCGAGAAAGAGATTCTTCCGCAGACCGACGATCTCGAAGCTGAGTTCAAGAGAACTCTCGATTACTAGCCGATTGGCGCTCCAATTGCGGGGAGCGCTGCTGAGCCCCAAGGCTCAGGAGGCTGTATCTTGCCGCAAGAAAAATCACCGGACGCATTGGGAGCGCTCCAATCGATCCTCATATCGCCTCAGATCGAGAGCCGTATCGAGCAGCTGGAGAATGTGGTGGACCGTCTCTCAGCCCGACTCGATGAAGGCAAACCCTTCGAAGAGAACGTGGTAGCGGCCGTCCAACCACAGATCCAGCGGATCGAAAGCGAGCGACTCAGTCGCGGTGAACTCGCACGATTGCTGATCGACATCGCTCGAAGACTGGAATAAGCGGACCGGACGGGCAGCGTCTCAGGGGCGCCTACCGTCCGTATCAGGCCGCCGGAAGACGCAACAGCTTACGCGCATTGCCGGCAAGGATCTTCGCGCGTACGGCGTCATCAGGAACCAGACGATCGAGCAGTCCCAGCGTGCGGAAACCGATGCACTGCTCGCCGTCTCCGATCGAATCAGAGCAATCGCTGCCGAACAGCAGCCGGTCTTGGTGACGATCGAGGAAACCGCGGGCGTGGTCCTCGTCCCGCGCCATCGAATTCCGCCCCGATCCGGCGGATAGATCGCCCCACATATTGGGGTAGTCGCTCAGGTAACGATCGCTCCACCCGCCCGGAGTCACCGGCGTAGAAGGATACATGACGGACTGTTCGTGGTTCTTGTCGATATTTCCCCACCAGGTCTGGGCGTGCCCGATGAAATTGACGGTAGGGTACTTCTCAAGAATCTTGTAGAAGCGCTCCAGCCCGGTGTTGTACATCTCATGCTCGAAATGCATCAGCACCGGCACGTCGAACTCGCGGGCGATGTCGAAGATGCGGCGCATCGGCTTGGAGTCGCATGGGAGCTTGAATTTCTGCTCGCCGATGCCGATCGCACCGTCTCGCAGGTGCCGCTCCAAGACGGCCTGCGTGTCGGGCAGTCCCGGCACCTCGTTGGCGAACCGAACGTATGACTGGGGATGTTGATCCATCAGCTTGCGAACGGCGTCATTGCCGCCGGCATTGGCGGCCAGGCCGTAACGACGCCCCGCCGGCAACAGCACGGTGGTCTGAATCCCCAGTTTCCGCTGATGAGCGACCAGGGCGTCGGCCGGCCGTCCACTGTACGGCGTATGTTGATGAAAATCGACGATGCCGCCTCGGTCCTTGCCGCTGAGCGGAAGAGAGGCTGAGACAGCCGATGCAAGAAAGGTTCGTCGGGTCACTGGAAGGTAATTATACGGTGTTCCGCCTAAGGCGTCTCGCTGCCGACGGGTCTAACCTGAAGCCGTGGCGAAGCCTGCCAAGTATCAACCGATCAGTGCTTTCTGGACGATCGTTCTTCCCGCTCTGATCTTCGGATTGCTCTATTTCGCCTACAACTCGACGGGCTGGGTCAGCTTTCGAGTGCAGAAGATGCTGGATCCCATCGTCCAACCCGTGATGAGCTGGGCCCGCTCGCTGATCTAGGCTGCGACCCGAGCCGCCGGCCACCGGCACGGTATCATAGAAGATCTGGAATCTCTATGAAAGCCCTCGTCCTCGAAGAATACAAAAAGCTCGTTGTCAGCGATCAGCCGGAGCCGGAAATCTCCTCCTCCGACGTGCTGATCCGCGTACACTCCTGCGGCATCTGCGGGAGCGACGTCCACGGTTTCGACGGCAGCTCCGGCCGACGCATTCCTCCGGTCATTATGGGACATGAGGCTGCCGGAGTGATCGAACGCGTCGGCGCGGACGTGACGAGTTACGCGGCCGGCGATCGGGTCACCTTTGATTCGATGATCTCCTGCCGGAAATGCTACTTCTGCCGCCGCGGCGAGCCGAATCTGTGCGACGACCGCAAGGTTCTGGGCGTCTCGTGCGACGAATACCGTCGTCACGGCGCCTTCGCCGAACTCGTAGCGGTTCCGGAACACATCGTCTACCGGATTCCGGACCAACTCTCTTTCGATCACGCCGCCATGGTGGAACCCGTGTCGGTGGCCGTACACGCCGTCGATCTGACGCCCCTGCAAATCGGGGACACCGCCCTTGTGGTGGGAGCGGGCATGATCGGCCTCCTGACCATGCAGGCTCTCCGCGCCGCGGGCGCGGGCCGAATCGCCATCGCCGACCTGGCGGATGACCGCCTGGAGCTGGCCAAGACTCTCGGCGCCGACGAGACCCTGAACCCCAAGAATCTGGACGTCGCTGAGGCGATGCGCGCGAGCACCGGCGGTCGCGGAGCCGACGTGGTGATTGAAGCAGTCGGCGCATCGTCGACGGTCAAGACTTCGATCGACAGCGTGCGCAAAGGCGGCGTGGTCACGTTGATCGGCAACATCTCAGCGAGCGTCGATTTTCCGCTGCAATCGGTAGTTACGCGCGAGATCAAGGTCCTGGGTTCGTGCGCTTCCGCCAACGACTACCCGGCGTGCTTGGAGATGATGGCTCGCGGGGCCATCCAAGTCGACCCCATGATCTCCGCCAAGGCGTCGCTCGATCGCGGCGCGGAGATGTTCGATCGCCTGTACAGCCACGAACCGAATCTCACGAAAGTGATTCTGAATCCCTAGCCGGCAGCCGCTCGGCGACCAACTCAGCTACATCCACGATTCGCACGTCGGTCCGCCCGGCGCGTCCAGCCGCATCGTTGAGCATGATCGGGCAATAGGGGCAGGCGGCTGCGATCGTCTTCGTCCCGGTCGCGGCAATCTGCTCAAACCGTACATCGTTCACTTTCTGGTCGCCGCTCTCAGCGGCGTCGTCGGCGATGAAGAGTTGCGCGCCTCCCGCGCCGCAGCACAGCCCCTGCTTGCCGTTCCGCTCCGGCTCCAGGAGGTCGATTCCGAGATTCTGCAAGACCTCCCGCGGGGCGTCGACCGTGCCGCGGCCGCGCGCCAGCCTGCAGGGGTCGTGATAACTCACTGCCTCCTCGCGGGTTCCGAGCGGAAGACGCGGAAGAAGCTTGGTCAGCAGTTCGGTGTGATGGAGCACTTCGATCCCCTGCTCCTCAAACAGCGAGTTGTCTCGATAGTCCCCGTCGAACATGCTGGTGCAATGCGGATCGCAGACCACAATCTTGCGAACCTCGGACTCGCTGAAAGCGCCGATCACTTTCTCAGAAAGCTCCATGTAGAGGAATTCGTTCCCGGCTCGGCGCGCGGGCTCTCCGCAGCAGGTTTCCTTTTCAAGGACTCCCCAATCGACGCTCGCGGCGTCGAGGATGCGCTTCATGGCTCGGGCGACTTCATTCCCGTGAGGGTCGTAACTGAGCCCGCACCCTAACCACAGCAGCCACTCCTGTGTGCCGTCGAATACGGGAAACTCATCCCCTTGCACCAGCTTGCGGCGCGTCTTTTGGGGCGCACCCCAAGCATTATGAGGAGCGCGCTCCATGGTCGTAAACAGCTCGGTCAGCTTCTCGTTGTGGGTCCGGCCCTCGCTGACCAAGCCGCGTCTCAGATCGAGAATCTTCGCGCCGACGTGCTCAATGCCTACCGGACAAGCCTGTTCGCAAGCCCCGCAGGCAAAGCACTGAAACAGGTCTTGCTCGGCGACCCAGGCCGCGCCGTCGGCGACATTCTGCTCGGTTCCGGCGATCACCGCCTCCGCAGGATTGCCGGACGCCAGCAAGCCTCCCTGCATCTGCAAGATAATCTTCTTGGGGTCCAGCGAGCCGCCGGTCAAGTTCGCCGGACACACTTCGCTACAGCGTCCGCACTCGACGCAGGCGTTCACGTCGAGGACGTCTTTTTGGCTGAGATCGGAGAAGTGCATCATCCCAAAGTCGTCGTCGTCGGCCTCGTCCAACGGACGGGTGCCGCTCGTCGTCTCGCAGCCGCGGAAGAAGACCGCAACGGGCCCCAGAACAAGGTGCAGGTGCTTGGAGTTGGGAATGACCCACAACATCGCGAGCAACGCCGCCGTGTGCGCCGCCCAATTCCACTGCCAACGCTCCGACCCGGGCTCCAAGCCGCGCCAGCCGGCCAAATAGGTGCCCATCAGCACCAGGATGAGTAGGGCTACGGCCGCCGAACCGGCGGACAGATGCGCGCCCAACGCGGAGGGTCGTACGACGAATCGCCTGAAGGCCAGCCCTGTGATGCCCACAATCACGGCGACGGACCAGACTGCGGCGAACCAGCCGTAGAGGCTGTCGTCCCGGTGCGCCGATTCCAGTCCGACCACGCCCTGCGATAGATGCTCGATGCTGACCCAGGCAAAGGCCAGGAAGCCCCACATCACCAGGGCGTGCAGGAGCCCTGCGACCGGGCGCTCCGCAAGGACCCGACGTTGGAGCAACACCTCGCTGAAGAGCCGCCCCAGGCGCCGAACCGGTTGATCGAACGATAGATTCGGCCGCGCCCACGCAAGGCCCCGCAGACGGCGAACCAACACGATTGCGAAGTAACCAAGACTGGCTGCGACGGCGAGTAGGAGCAAGCTGCGCGGCGACATTGTTGCGGCATGATAGCGCACGTCGGCGGCCGCAAAGAGGCGCGGACCGCCGCATTCGCTCCGCACAACCGCCCACTGAATTAAGGTGTTTGGCCGACCGTATCATTGTTGCCCCAACCCTAGACTCAAGGTGAGACCGGCGTACGACCACTGCCTGTCCGTGGGGCCGACCGCTCGGTCTGCAGGTCAAAGGCAAGCCAAGCACTGATGGGTTTCGTAGTTGGAGATCAAGTCGGCGACTACTCGATCATCGGAGTCGTGGGCTCTGGAGGTTCGGGCCAAGTCTTCAAGGTCGAGCACCGCATCACCGGCCGCGTCGAGGCCATGAAGGTTCTGCTCCAAGGACGCAGCCAGCCGGCCTCTCCAGGCGAGCGATTCCAGCGCGAAATCAAGCTACAAGCCAGCCTCAACCATCCCAACATCGCCTCCGTTCACAACGCATTCTGGGTGCGTGACGAGTTGGTCATGATCATGGAACTGGTCGAGGGGGAGTCGCTCGATCGCATCGTCGAAGAGAAACCGCTTCGCCCCTCCCAGGTCCTCCGCGTCGGAATCTTGGCTCTCCGTGGTTTGGAGTACGCTCACCAACGAGGCATCACCCACCGAGACATCAAGCCGGAGAACATCATGATCGCCTCCGATGGGGCGGTCAAACTGATGGACTTTGGCCTGGCCAAGGACGATCTTCACGACGGCCGACTGACCCAAACCGGCGCGGTCGTCGGCTCTCTCTTCTACATCTCGCCTGAACAGGCCCAAGGGCGCGAAGACGTCGACCACCGATCCGACATCTATTCCCTCGGCTCCGTCCTGTTCCAACTAGCAACGGGTCGAAAGCCTTACCCCTACACCAACAGCTTCGAGCTCCTCCAGGCCGCGGTGAACGAGCCCGCCGAACCGGCGTCCGACGTCAACCCCGACGTTCCCGCCACCCTCAGCAACGCTATTCAGCGGGCGATGGCCAAGGATCCCGCACACCGATTTGCGGACGCCCACGAGTTCCGCCGAACGCTCGAATTGATCGTGCGAGACCCGACAGCCTCTTCGGCGGAGATCGCACTTCCCCGCCCCGCGGCTCCGGAGCCCGTCCGCCGGCGAAAAGTCAAACTTCGCGCCGCGGCTCTGACGATCTGCCTGGCCACGGTCGGATTTCTGGCTCTCCAATCTTTGTCCAAGACACCGTTAGCGGATCAGGTTCGGAACTACCAGCAGCAGGCCGAGGCCAAAGCCGGATCGCCAGGAGTCGCGGGGAGCAGCTACTCGCGGACACGCACCCTGTCGCTGGGAGGCCGGATTCACGCCCTCGCCGTCGCATCCCGCGGCGGTCGCGTCGCGGCTGCGGTAGACGACGATCGCCTGGAACTCTATGACGTCGAGGCCGGACGCAGCGTGTCGCTCGACGGCCACAAGGGGCGTGTCACGGCGGCCGCATTCAGTCCGGACGGCAAAATCCTGGCGACCGGAGGGGAAGATCGCACCGTTCGTCTCTGGCACGTCCTCGACGGCCGAGAAACCCGAAGCCTGTCGCACGCGCAGGCGGTTGTTGCAGTCGCCTTCAGCGCCGACGGCGATTGGCTAGCGACCAGCTCCGCCGATGAGGCCGTGCGAGTCTGGAGCATGCGGGACGCAGCAGAGAGCTATCCGCTCCCCGGCCCAGCGGACGGCGTAGCCGCCAGCCTCCGCTTCAGCCCTACGGGCGCGCTCCTAGCTGCCGGCGGCGCCGGGGGCGTTCGTCTGTGGGCGATCGACTCCGAGGAACCACCCCAATTGCTTTCCGGCGGCACAGCCGAAGCACAGCTGAACTTCAGCGAGAACGGGCTGGAATTGGCCGGTCTGGGCGGCGGAGAGCTCTCGAATTGGGACATGCCGACGCGGCAGCTCAAGTGGACGGCCCCGCTCCCGGAATCCGGCGCCGACATCGCGCGTCCGACCGGGAGGCTCTGGCTGGCCGCCGCTCCCGATCCGGAGGATCCCGCGGTGGTGCGGCTCTTCGACGCCAAGACGGGGCGCGACGAGGCGCGCCTGCCCCACAAGGCGCCGATTGAACTCGTGCAGATCAGCAGAGACGCTCGCGCGCTCGCCGCCGTGACGGCGGAAGGCGAGATCATTCTGTGGGCCGTCGCCGACTGATATGCTCGTCCCTGGGGAAAGATCCGTTTCCTCCCCCTGGTGATCGATGCCCCTCAAACAATATGGTTGGGATGCCCGCTGGGCGTCGGAATTCACCGCGCACCAACGCCCCGGTTGCGAACCGGGCCGAATCCAGTCGGCGCTGCGCGGGGCGTACAACATCTGGACTGCGCGCGGCCTGGTGGAAGCGCCCGCCCGCAAGAAGCTCATCCGCGATCCGGCCGAGCGCCCTTGCACCGGCGACTGGGTCGTCATGCAGCCGGAGCCGCCGCTGGTCGAGGCGGTCTTACCGCGCCGTACCCGGGTATCTCGCAAGGCTCCAGGTGAAGCGACCGCCGAGCAGATTTTGGCCGCCAATCTCGACCTCTTGCTGATCGTCGCCGGACTGGACCGCGACTACAACCCCCGGCGCCTAGAGAGATACATGTCTCTCGCCTGGGACTCCGGCGCCCGACCTGTCATTCTGCTCAACAAGGCGGATATCGGGGACGACTTCGCCCCGCAAATTGAGGAAACGCGGTCGCTTGCGGGCGACGCCGACGTCCTGCTCGTCAGCGCCCTGAGCGGGTTGGGTATTCCGGCGGTCCAAGCGCTGCTCGAACCCGGCAAGACGGCCGCCTTCATCGGTTCGTCCGGCGTCGGAAAATCGGCGCTCACCAACCGCCTGGTGGGCCACGAGCTGAGAGAAGTCGGGGTGGTCCGCGAAGCCGACGGACGCGGCCGTCACACCACCGTGGGCCGCGAGCTGATCATCGCTCCGGCGGGCTGGTTGCTGATGGATCTTCCCGGTATCCGCGAGGTCCGTCCCTGGAACGAGGCGGGCGTTGAGGAGGCGTTCGAAGATGTCGAACGAATCATTGCTCAGTGCCGATTTTCTGATTGCAAACACAAGACAGAGCCAGGATGCGCCGTGCAGCAAGCCTTGACGGATGAATCATTAGAGCGCGCACGTTTTGACAATTACTTGAAGGTCCGTAGTGAGATGGCCATCCTCGACCAGCAGCGTGCCAAGCGCGAGAGCATTGAGGACAAGAAGAAGCTTCGCAAGCTCCACAAGACCCAGCGCGACCGCACCAAGCGCCGCTCCTAAGCCACGTTGACCCGCTTCTTCAGCGTTGCTATATTGGATGTGCGGGGTGGAGCAGTCTGGTAGCTCGTTGGGCTCATAACCCAAAGGTCGAAGGTTCAAATCCTTCCCCCGCAACCAATAATTTCAGTTAGTTACAAGGATCGCAGGCCCGTCGCGATCTCCCCACAGCCAAGAGTGGCGATCGTCCGTCGCGAGTATTCGCACCTCATCCTCACAACCAAGCAGTGCAAACCGGCGTGCGTTTCGACAATGCTACGCGCCCCACAGTGCAGCCTCTCGGCCTTGACGGCGGATTCAGACGCGGATACAGTGCGGGACGTGAGATGTCGTGTATCCGCATTGGTCAGGCTGGCGCTTTTGCCGGCGGTAATCGCAGGGTTCGCTTCGGGACAGGAGATCGACTTCAAGAGCGAAGTCTTCCCGATCTTTGAACGTCACAATTGCGGGGCGTGTCACAACGCATCCGGAGTCGCTTCGGGCACGCGGTTGCACTTGCCGGGCAACTCGTCGTCGGAGAGTGCAATCAAGTCGTTCGGCTACTCGCTGATGCGGCTGGTCGACCGCGAGAAGCCGCTGGAGTCGGTCCTGCTGCGCAAGCCTACGAACCGTGTGCCCCACACCGGCGGAGCGTTGATTGCACGCGACTCTGAGGAAGAGAAAGTCTGGATCCGCTGGATCAGCTACCTGGCTGAAAACCCCGAGAAAGCTCAACGGGCGAACGCTGCTCGCACCTCTGGCGAACGCCCTGAACCTTTGAGGCGACTGACGCATCAGCAATACAACAATACTGTCCGCGATCTGCTTGGCGACAAAACCATGCCCGCCAACCGCTTTCCAGGCGAGGATTTTGTCAACGGCTATCTCAACCAAGCCGAGGCGCAGAGCGTGACGCCGCTGCTGGCGGAAGCATACAGCAGTGCCGCCGAGCGCCTGGCGCGAGGAGCGTTTCGCTTCGGCAGCATGGATTTGATTCCGTGTGAGCCCGGATCGCCTGACGACTCCGCTTGCGCCGGTCAGTTTGTTCAGGAGTTTGGCGCAAGAGCGTTCCGGCGTCCGTTGGAGGACGACGAGGCCGTCGCGTTCACGAAGCTGATGCTCGACGAGGCGCAAGGACAACAGAGCTTCGTCGCTGGAGCGCAGCTTGTCGTCGAGACCATGCTCCAAGCTCCGGACTTCCTATTTCTCATCGAACGCGGCCCCACAGGCCGAGCGGAGCAGTACGAAGCGGCTACCCGACTGTCGTATCTGCTTTGGGATTCGCTGCCTGACGACGAGTTGTTTCGGGCCGCCGGCGCGGGAGAACTCGGCACAGCCGAAGGCGTGGCGCGACAGGCCCGGCGAATGTTGCTGTCAACCGACGCTCGGACCGCCGCGGAGGAATTCCTTGGGCAGTGGATGAGATTTGACCGCGTGCTGAATTCTGTGAAAGATGCCGTCAAGTACAAGGAGTTCACCCCGCAAGTCGCCGAAGCGATGACCGAGGAGACCCGGCGTCTGTTCGCCGACTTGGTCTGGAGCGACCGCGATTTCCGAAAATTCTTCACCGCGCGCTACACGTTCGCCAACAGCTTCTTAACGGCGCTCTACGAGATGCCGCCGCCGCCGGCGCCCTTTGCCCGGGTTGAGTATCCGGCGGGGTCCGACCGAGCGGGAGTACTCGGCCATGGCAGCTTCTTTGTCCAGACAGGCAAGCCAGACGAGACCTCGCCGACGGAGCGTGGATTGTTCATCCGCGAGCATTTTCTTTGTCAACAAGTTCCCCCGCCGCCGCCAGGAGTGAACGCCTCCCTGCCTCCGTTGCCCATCGATGCGAAGCCGTTGACGACTCGTGAGGTGCTCGTCCAGTTGCACACCACCGACGCTACCTGCGCCAGCTGCCACCGGCTGGTGGATCCGATCGGATTCGGCTTCGAAAAGTTCGACACGACGGGGCGCCGCCGGGAGACCCTGCCGGTCACGCTTCGGCCCACCGCTCAGCAACGCCGCGACGGCGTAGAACCCCAACAACACAAGCTTCCAATCGATTCCAGCGGAGAGATAGCCGGCTTGTGGGACTCCAAGTTTTCATCGCCGTCGGAGGCGAGTCATATCCTGGCGGACAGCCGCGTCTGCCAAGAGTGCATCGTGAAGCAGTACTTTCGGTACGCTTTCGGGCGGCATGAAACCGCGGCGGACCGCCCCACGATCGACCGAGTGTTTCGCCGGTTTCGGGATTCGGACTTTAGGTTTCGAGAGCTTATAATGGCTTTGGCTACGTCTCCCGCTTTTCTGAGAGCGACTGAGGAAGCACGATGAAAGAAACCACGCTCCCGCGACGCTCTTTTCTGCGGGGACTTGGTCTCTTCGGCGCCGCGATTCGCATTCCCTTGCCGCCTCTGGCGTGCATGTTCACCTCGAACGGCGTCAGCTACGCCGCTGACTCTCGCCGTGGTTTGTCGGAGCAAGCTCCGGCAAAACGCTTTGTTTACTGGTTCAACGGAAACGGCATTCCAGAGCGCTACTGGATCCCGTTGGACACCGGCGCGGACTACGCCATGACGCCGTGCCTCTCGCCTTTGGCGAGATTCCGGGATGACATCCACGTCGTCTCTGGTTTGGACAATCCCAATGGCCGTACTTCCGGCGTCGGCAATGCGCACCAGCGTTCTATGAGCGCCTTGCTGTCAGGTGAAAAATTCACCGGGCGAGGAGCAGGCGCCGCGTCAATTGATCAACTGATCGCGAATAAGATCGGCGGCGACACTCGCTTTCGTTCTCTGCAGATCGGCGTGTGCCAAGAGTCCTTCGGTACTAGCATCCAGCGCAACATGAGCTGGGCGGCAAAGAACCGCCCGCTCCCGCCGGAGCTGATTCCGCATCGCTTGTTCGACCGCCTTTTCGGGACGCGCGACTACGGGTGGGTCGAGCGCAAGACCAGCGTCTTGGATGCGGTGGGCGAGCAGGCGCAGCGCCTACAGAGTTCGCTCGGCAAGGAAGACTCACAGCGGGTCTCCGATTATCTGGCGTCGATCCGAGACATGGAGCGGGCGATCTCCGAGATGCCCGAGGAATACGCCAAGTCCGTGGACGAGCCCGAGGCCGGAGGCGACCCGAAGGACTATCCGCGCATCGCCAAGCTGCAGACCGACGTGCTGGCGCATGCTTTCGCCTCGGGGCAAACCCGGGTCGCCTCCTACATGCTGACGAAGTGCCAGAGCTTGGCGCGCTTCCCGTGGCTCGGCTTATCTTTCGCCAGACACCACGAGTACAGCCATCTCGGCGGAACCCACCGTGCGCGTCAGCAGGAGATCATGCGCGACATTTGCCGTTGGCATGTCGAGGAATTCGCGTATTTGGTCGCGAAGCTCAAGGCGACTCCTGAAGGCGACGGCAACCTGCTAGACAACACGGCGCTGATGTTCGTCCACGAACACGCGGAGGCGAACAACCACAAGAACAGCGGCCATGCGGCGATCCTGGCCGGTCATGCGGGACGACTAGCCAACGGTCGGCACTCAAAGCTCGCGGGCACGATGGGCGACCTCTACCGCACGGTCGCCGGCGAGCTCGGAGCGGAGCTGGAGTCGTTCCCGACTTCGGACCGCAAACTGAGCGAGCTGACGGCATAGGCCGCCTTCGCGACTTCAGCGAACGAACCAGCGGCCGCCGAGATCACGGCGATCGTGCGAGATGCAAACAGGGTTAGCCGCGTCCTGGACTGACGATAGATCATGGAGTTCACCAGATGAGTCGACAGTCGGGATTCTCGCGCTGAAACTTGGCGGCTCCTTCGGCCGTGATCGCAGATCCAGGAACAATCAGCCTTTCCAGACCTTCCGCCGCCGCCAGTCGTTCGAGCCCGTCGTCGCTGAGGACGACTCCGGTGAGATCGAGCGTTCGCAGCCTTCGCATGCCGGCGAAGATCGTAGCTGCAGAGTCGCCCAGCTTCGCGGAATACGCCAGCGTAAGAGTCTCCAATCGCGGCAGAGCGGCTAGCGCCTCAAACCCATTCGACGTGATCTCGGACCGAGCCAGATTCAAGGTCCGCAAACCTTCGAGCCGGGCGAGCTTTCGGGCGCCGAGGTCCGTGATCAAGATGCGGTTGCGCAACCGCGGCACGCCGTCGCCGATGTTGGCGATGTATTCGGAGTCTGACGCGGCCAGGTTCAGCTCTTCGAGCCCGCTGAGGAGAGCAATCGACTCAACGTTGACGTCGGTTACCGTCACGCCCCACACACCGCTGTCGGTAATCTGCGATCCGCTGAAGTCGAGCTTGCGGAGCTTGGGAAGCATCTGCAGGTAGCTCAAGCCAAGATCGCTCACCCTGTTTCCGCCCAGCGCGAGCTCTTCCAAGTTCTCGAGCGACTCAAGATGTTCGAGCGACGGCCCGGTGATTTGCGTGATGCCGATGTCGAGCGACTTGAGAGTCGGGATTTGCGCTAGAGCTGCCATGCCTGAATCGGAGACGCGCGCTCCCCGAATATTCAAGCTCTCGAGTCGTTCCAGCGCCCTCAGGTGCGTGACGCCCGCTTCAGTGACGTGTTCGCAAAACGACAGATCCAACGCTCTCAAGTTGGAAAGCCTCGCAATCGAAGCGAGACCCAGGTCGGTGATGTGCGTGCTGCCAAGGTTGAGCGAACGGATCGACGGCGCCTCGGCAAGCTTCTCGAGATCGATGTCGGTTACCCAGCTTCTAGAGAGATCAACGTCAACTACGAGCCCGTCTACATCACGGCGAATCGATCCACCGAGCTCATTGACCAGAGCCTCGACGCCCATATCGACTCCAGCGGCAATCAGCGCCGGCGCCGCCGCTACAGCCAACAAGCATGCCCGAGCGAGTCTCATCCCGCTCGGCGATTTGGCAATGAGGAATCGCGATCCCACGTGATGTCACAGCTTGGAAGCTTGGCGCTCAGTTGCTCAAAACCTCTGCCGCTCACAAGCGTGTGATAGAGATTGAGTTCTTCGAGCGCGTGCAGCGAGCCCAGCGAATCGATCGCTGCGTCGCTCACCTCAGCGCTGTCCAGAGATAGTGCGCGCAGCTTCGACAATCCGGCCAACGCCGCTAACCCAGCGTCGGTCACCGCGGTGTAGTCCAGATTGAGACGTTCGAGCCGGCTGAGTCCGCTCAACTTGGACACCCCATCGTCCCCGACGCGGGTCTTGACGCAGTCGAGACTTCGAAGCTCGGCAAGGCCGGCCAACGCACTCACTCCTTCGTCGCTGATGGCGGTGTAGCTCAACGAGAGGCGCTCCAGCGCGCCCAAGGCTGAAAGCGACCGAAGTCCCTGGTCTCCCAGCGGGGTTCCCGTCAGCAGGAGTTCGCGGAGGGCGCTTGCCTTCGAAACGTGAGCCGCCCCCAGATCGGAAATCGAAGTGTAAGCAAGCGAGAGACGGCGTAGATTCTCAAAGCGGCCAAGATCGGCCAGAGCATCGTCCGTCACGTTGGTCGAAGCGAGATTGAGTGACTCGACTGTCGGCGGCAAAGCGGCGATCCCCTGCCCTTCCATCAACGTGTGGCTCAGGTTCAGTAGGCGCAACTCTCCAAGCCCGGACAGATGCGTCAGGCCTGCGTCCGTGATTCGCGTGTGGCTCAGGTCCAGTTCCTCGAGCTGTTCCATAGAGCCCACGGCGGACAGCCCTAGGTCGCTGACCTCGGTGGATCGCAGAGAGAGCTTTCTCAGGCCGCGCAAGGACGCTAGAGACTCCACGCTCGCGTCGCTTATGGCTATCGCAGCCAAGGAGATCTCCCGCACGCGTCCGCTTTCACTTGCGACGCTTCCCCCGACCGAGCGAACCCATTCGGCGATGGCTGCGTCATTGTCCGTCTCGGGTGCGGAAGTAATCGTCGCGGCCGGCGCCGAATCCAGGAACGCAATCGAACACTTCGGTAAAGAGGCGCGCAGCCGCTCAACGCCCGCCCCCGAAACCCGGCTGTATCGCAGATCCAGGGAGAGTAAGTTGGGCAACGACTCTAGCTCAGCCAGTCCGGCGTTGGTTACTAGAGTGCGGTATAGGTTGAGCTCCTCCAGTTCCTCAAGGTTCGCGAGATGCTTGAGTCCAGCGTCCGTGACCCGCGCGCCCAGAAGGTTCAGCTTGCGCAATCGAGCCAGGCCGGCGAGAGGCTCGAGCCCCTTGTCGCTGATCTCAACCGAGTTGAGATCGAGCTCGAGCAGTCCTTCTAGCGCCCCGACGTGCTCCAAGGCCTGATCCGTAATATGCGTGCCGCGCAGGTACAGACGCTCAACCAGCGGCAGCTCCGTAAGGACCGCCAGACTCTCGTCGCTGACGTCGGAATACGAGAGATCGAGCCGGCGCAGCTTCTTGAACGGGGCCAGGTTGGCGCCGCTGATGCGGCAGAACTTCAGCCGCAGATCGGACAGATTCGCCAGCGGGGCGAGCTTCTCAATGCCATGGTCGAAGATCCGAATGCCGGTGTAGATGCTGTGGAAAGTATGGTTGAGATGCAGCGTCTCGAGCGAGGTCAGCCCCGACAGATGGGCGAGCTCATCACTCACGTCGATCTTTCCCTGTGGCCCGCAACAAACCGGATTCCACATCGTGCCCGGAAGGTAGAGCTCTCGCAGGTCGCGCAGCCCCTCTAGGCGGGACAAGCTGTCGGGGGTGACTAAGCTGCCTTGCAGGTCTATCGCACGAATCACGAAGTTCTGACTTGGGATGTCCGCCGTCGACGAAATCGGCCGAGCGTCGCCGTGCAGGGTCACGCTTCCGCCCATGGAAAGAACCCATGCCGCCACCCGCTGTTCCGTGCGGAAAGCCGGGGCGGAATCCGCCCTCAGCGTTGGGAGGACAGCGAAGGAGATTGCTAACGCCAACTTCCATCCCACGGCCAACGTCCTTCCCATTGCGGGTCTCATTCGCTCGTAAGCTTACCACTGGCGCAATCGGCGGAGTTTCCGCCGGCACGGGCGCCGACGCACGCTGAGAAACCGACACGACGCCAGCCGCTTCTCCAACACTGAATCGGCTCGCTGGCCGCCCTCGGAGGTGCGGAGCCCCCCGGACTCGCGGCGTTGGGAGTATGATGGCCGAGCAACAGGAGTACTCCCGTGAACCGTCTTGATTCTCGACGCAGCTTTTTCAACCTCATGGCTACAGGCGCCATGGCGGCTTCCGTCGCCCACGCTGCGGAGCCGGGCAGCGAGCCCTATTGGCGGCTCGTGCGCAGCCAGTTCTCGTTTCGTGAGGACCGCGTGCCGATGAACGCAGCCAACCTCTGTCCAACGCCGGCGCACGTCGCGAGCCGGGTTGAGGAGCTAACCCGCGACGTCGATATCGACTGCTCTTTCCAGAATCGGGACAAGTTCGCGAGTTTGCTTGAGAATACCCGGTCGAAAGTTGCTGCACAGCTGGGAGCGAGCGCCGACGAGATAGCCCTTGTGCGCAACACCAGCGAGGCGAATAACACGATCAATAACGGGATTCAACTCCGGGAGGGCGACGAGATCGTCATCTGGGACGAGAACCACCCCACCAACAACATTGCCTGGGAGGTTCGCGCCAAGCGCTTTGGGTACCGCGTGACCAAGGTGAGCGTTCCGAGCCGCCCGATGAGTGTAGACGATCTAATCGGTCCATTCGAGAGGGCCCTGAGTGGACGAACAAAGGTGCTGGCGTTGACGCATGTTTCCAATGTCAGCGGCTTTCGGTTGCCCGTGAAGGAGCTAGCGCGAATCGCCCACCAGAGGGGAATTCATGTCCATCTTGATGGCGCACAGAGTTGGGGCGCAGAGCAAATTGATCTCAAGGACTTGGACTGCGACTCCTACGCAGCGAGCGCGCACAAGTGGTACTGCGGGCCTCGTGAAGTGGGACTGCTGTATGTGCGCGAGGATCGCATCGCCGCTATTTGGCCTCAGGTGGTCGCCCCAAGC
>Ga0209273_10001065_pt1 | contig 27526 bp, 24 predicted proteins | sample tdAd471_FD_187126 | JGI IMG/M metagenome (GOLD analysis project Ga0209273, IMG submission 187126) | Marine sediment microbial communities from the Atlantic coast under amendment with organic carbon and nitrate - tdAd47.1 (SPAdes)... | ecosystem: Environmental > Aquatic > Marine > Coastal >...
TTCGATTGTGCGGTAAGCGAGCACCCCGAAAATAGTTTTTCAACAGAATCGGTCGACTGCCGCCGTTTTCCGATTCCTGCAGGCTACGACAGCTTTCTGACAAACCGGACATTGTCTGTCTTGTTTCTATAAGCTTCAGTCACTAAGTTACAGCCAGTTCCCCGTCGCTGCCCACACCAGCAATCCGCACAGGACTGCAACTATCTGACTGTTGTGGTCGGTAATGAAAAATACCACCGGGTCTTCGTGGAGCTGACCTCTATTGGTTAACAGCCAGATACGGCTGATCAGGTAGAGCAGCAAGGGACAGATAAACCAGAGAATTTCTGGTGTTCCATACAGCACTCGTGTTTCTTCGGAGTTGATATAGAGCGCAAATACCAGTACCGCCATAAAGCCGCTTGCACTACCCAGCATGGTTAGAGATTCCAGGTCAGCGGCTCTATAGCCGCGACCATGTGCTTCCTGTTCTTTATGACTTCGCAGGTTTTCCAACTCAGCCACACGCTTGACGATCGCCAAGCTCATGAACATAAACATGGAAAATGCCAGTAACCAGAATGTAGGTATGGTCGAAATTGCAGCGGCACCGGCTATGATGCGAATGGTATAAAGACAGGCCAGTAGAAGAACATCAACAATGGCAAAGGCCTTAAGGTAGAAACTGTAGAGGACTGTGAGTAGATAGTAGCTGAGTAGAACTACGATAAACTGCCATGGCATCAGTGTTGCCACCAGAAATGCCATTATCAGTAAAGAGGGCGTGGCGATCAGCCCGATATGCAGAGACAGCTCCCCGGCCGCAAAAGGTCGTGCCCGCTTAGTCGCATGTTGCCGGTCGTGTTCCAGATCCAGCAGGTCATTCAGCAGGTAGACACTGGAGGCGCAAAGGCTGAAACTGAAAAAGCTTGCCAGGGAATAGAGGATCAGTTCCGGATTGTTCAGCTGGTGTGACAACAGCAGCGGAAGAAAAAGCAGCAGGTTCTTGGCCCATTGATGAATACGCAGGGCTCGCAGGAACACTTTAAACTGATTGTGGTCGGAGTTGATTACCGCGGTCACTTCGGTAAGTTTGCCGGCCTCAGCCTGCAATCCTTTACTTCCGTTTACTATGATTGCACTGTTCGCCTGCTCCCAGATCTTAAGATCCGGACGTGCGTTTGCTGCATATTCGAAAGGATGATCTCCGGACAACTGACGGATCTTTTCCAGTTTTTTAGCGCCCTTGATATTCTCGTGATCCGAACTGCCAACTACCTGGTCGAATAAATCCGTCTGGGACGCTACATCGTTGACCAGGTTCTGGTGTGAAGCAGAAATTAGAATCAGCCGCCGGCCAAGGCTCTTCTCGGTTTCCAGGTAAGAGATCAGTTTCTGGTTGAAAGGCAGCAGGTCCGAGCGAAGATTCACACGCGTGGCAATCTGGTGTTTGAGATTGGCCTTACCCTTCAACAGCCAGAATGGAATAACAAACAGGTAGAGAAAATTTTTCGCCAGCAACCGGTAGAATGATTCCAGCAGCAGGTCGGTATTGATCAATGTACCGTCGAGATCTACGTACAGTATGTTGTCTTGTTGATTGTCTGTCATCGGGTTACAGCTTGATCCGTTTGAAAAGGACCTCTGGGATGGAGCGCACAATGAGCATGATAAAGCGCCAATAGAACGGTGCATAGACAGTATGACGTCGTTTGCCAATGCCATTGACGATTATCTTGCCAATCCGATCCGGACTGGACCACAGCGCGCCTTTTTCAATGTGAGCGGTCATTGGACTGTCGACAAAACCTGGTCGGATATCTACTACGTGCACGTTGTGGGGCAGCAGACGTCCTCGCAAACCCTGCAAATAAGTGGAAACCATGGCTTTTACCGAACCATAAACATAATTAGACTGCCGGCCTCTATCGCCTGCAACTGAAGTCACCACGGCGATGGTGCCGTTTCCCTGTTCAATAAAATAGCCGGAAAGGGAAGTCAGCAGGGAAATGACACTGAGGCCATTGGTATTGATTTCGTGACGAGCCAGGTCGAAGTCTTTTTCGCTGGCCTGCTGGTCCGGCAATGAGCCATGGCAAATCAGCGCAACATCTATTTCGCTCATGGATTTCATTGCCGATTGCAGCGCTTCTTCATGCTTTTCGAAATCGTTGACGTCCAGCATGCTGAACGTGACTTCACGAGCCCCCCTCACGGACAGGTCGTCTGCCGTGGCCTGGAGCGCGTCCGGGTTGCGCGCTATCAGGTGTAGTCGGCATCCCTTCGCGGCATAGATGCGGGCAGTCGCTTTGGCAATTGCCGAGGTAGCACCGATGATCAGAATGCGATTGGGCTCAATGGCAGAATTTTGCAAATTCTCTCCCTTTTTTCGTTCTCGTTGTTCAGTTACTGAGTCCAAGTCGTCTTGATTGCACAGAGCCGAACAGACTGTCCGGATCAAACTGGGCCCGGATTTTTTTGAACTGGTCCAACCGCGGATAGCTTTTTGTGAATATTTCATCACTCATGCGCGCATCTTTAGTCAGATAGATTCGACCCCCGTTGTCCACTACTATCCGGTCGAGCTTATCAAGTAGTGGGAAAAGAGACTCCTCGATCTTGAAGTCGAGGGCAAGGGTATAACCTTCAAGGGGAAAAGACAGCAGGTTGGAATTTTCAGGCCCCATTTTTTTTAGAACCGATAGAAACGATCCTTTACCTTGGCTGGAAATTTCCCGAAGTATCGTGTCGATCGCCGCTTTTGCGGATTCCTGAGGCACCACGAACTGGTATTGTAAAAATCCGTTGCTGCCATACAGTCGATTCCAGCCGCGTATCCAGTCCAGGGGAAAGAAAAAATTCTCGTAGTACTGGAGGTCAGGGCTGCGACCAAGAGTCTGCATCGTGTAATACAGTCGATTGAAAGCACCTATGCTGTATCGATTGATCAGGGTGGCTGGGAATACAGGTGGTGCTGTCATATTCAGTCGCCCCCTTTTTTCCAGACCTCCATAGCGCGCTGGTTCACCAGTATAGAGAATAGAGCGTCCTCTGCGTGAGCCTTGTGCCAGGCAATCTATCCATGCGACCGAATATTTGTTGCCGGAATGCTTTTCAAACAGATCAAAAATTTCATCCAGATTGGCGGCCGGCAAAGTGTGTTGTTCGATGTACACACTGGTAATTTTTTCCAGCTTCAGTTTTGCATCCAGAATGATGCCGGTAAGGCCCATGCCGCCACAGGTCGCTTCGAACAACTGGCTGTTGGTAGTTTGATTACAGGTAGTGATTTCACCAGATGCCAGCATCAGCGTTATCGATTGCACGAAATTGGAAAAGCAACCATCAAGATGGTGATTCTTGCCGTGCACATCGCTTGCTATAGCACCACCTACTGTGACAAAGCGCGTTCCTGGTAGTACCGGGAGGAGCCAACCTTGGGGTACGCAAATATCCAGCACCTGTTCGAGAGTCGCGCCGGCAGCACAGCTAAGCAAGCCGTTTTCAGCATCGAACTCGATAAAGTTGTCCAGGAAGCGCGAACTGACGACCCGTTGCGCCAAACTGCTGTCACCGTAGCTTCGCCCAGCGCCTCTGGCAATCAACTGCACGTTAGGGTTGGGATGTTGCAGTAGAGCAGATAGCCGGCAACTGTCGACCAGCTCATCGACCTGCGCATCGATCTTTGGATATCTACCCCAACCGTTGATTTCCATTCACACTCCCCGGTCCATGAATACGTACCTTTTGTCCAGTTGATACTTCAACAGATAACCAATTGTCAGGCCGATTACAGCACCCAGGTATCTGGCCTGTTTGGTGGCGAATATCAGCTCGAAAGACAGCTCGAAGCCCCAGAATAGCAGCGTGGTAAAAACTCCGGTGACACTATAGGCGACAAAACGGTTAAGATCATCACTCCAGCCTTTCGTCTGTAAGTTGAAGATGAACAGTTTGTCGAGAAAATATTTACTGACCAGGCCGACTCCTGTGCCAGCGAGAATCGCAAGGTAAAGTGCCAGCGGTCCAGAATAAATCATCAGAACCAGTTCCTGGCCGACCAGGTTCAATACTATGGCGATTGCTGCAAACAGCGAGTATCGAAACAGAATTTTCATGATGGGTTGCTGGTCCTGCTCCAGGGATCGCATTATAAATAAATCGGCCGGCTTTGACTTTTGCATAATTACCGTCACCGCATGCTGACGGTATAATTTGCTTCAGAAATAGGTCATCCAATAATTGAAGTTTTCAACCCGCCTATGAATGACATTATCCAGTTTGCAAAAGCTGCCGCGGTCAATGCTGGTGACATGATCGTCCAGGAGCGAAAGCACAATTCTCTGCAACGGGAATTCAAGGGCGGCCATGAGCTGGTTACCCAGGCTGACCTGAAGGCTGATGCGCTGATTACCAAATTGATCCACGAGGCCTACCCGAACCACCTCATCCTGTCCGAAGAGCTTGCTCCAGACATTGGAGATGTTTCCAGCCTGGAGCAGGACTTGTGGATCGTTGATCCGATCGACGGTACGGTCAACTACGCCCACGGCCACTCCCAGTCTGCAGTGTCGATTGCCCATGTGCGCAACAGTAAAATTGAAGCCGGAGTTGTGTATAACCCATTTACCAGTGAGATGTTCTGGGCGAAGGCAGGTGGTGGTGCGTACCTTAATGACAGTCCGATTGAAGTTGCCCAGGTATCCGATCCCAGAAGGGCCATTATCGCTACCGGTTTTCCCTATGACAAAGCCACTCTGGAGCCCATGCTGAAACGGGTGGCGCAAGTCCTTAGAGAATGTGCAGATATTCGCCGGCTGGGATCGGCGGCACTGGATATCTGCTGGGTAGCGGCAGGTCGACTGGACGGTTTCTACGAATCCCTGAGCCTGTGGGATTTTGCCGCTGCTCAGTTGATAGCCAGGGAAGCGGGTGCGCAATATGGTCACTTCAGCGAGGTACCAGCTGGAGTGGATCCGCAGTTTCATTGCGACGATATCCTGGTAGCCAATCCAGCCCTGTTTCCCTGTCTTCTGGAAATCCTGCAACGGGCATGAACGCTATCGGGGCTGCTTTTTTTTTTGAGGTTTTCCCTGGCATTATCAAGTACCCGTATACAGCTTTGCGGCAAGCGCCCGGTTTGTTCGTCAGATGATGGATAATCGGTGGCTGGTCGGTTGACTCATTTCAGGGCTGCCCCTAAATTAGCAAGGTTTATGGCAATAACTGCCTGCAGAGTACTGAAGAGTACTGAAGAGTAATATGAAGTAATGCATAGCAATGCGCTGTAACGAGCAAGGTAATGAGGAGTTACGACTTATGTCCAGACCACTAGTTAGGGCCCTGTTACTGGCCACAGTCCTGTCGCCAGGGTTGGGTATTGCCGCCGATCGGGTGGGGGATTTTTCCCTGCTGGATCAGGACGGTTATTTTCACCAGATGAGCTGGTATGACGACCATGCCGCAATCGCTTTGCTGGTGCAGGCCAACAGCAGCGATGCGGCCACCGCCGCGCTTGACGATTTTGCGGCACTGCAACAGAAATACGAGCAACAGGGTATTCAGTTCTTCATGATTAACCCAATGGGCAAACTCAATAGAGACGCTGTCGCCGAAGAGCTGGCCCAGCAAGGTATAAGCATTCCAGTGCTAATGGACGATACCCAGTACGTCTCAGAATCCCTGGGCATCAGTCAGACTGGCGAAGTCCTTGTTTACGATCCCAAATCCTTCATCGTCGAATTCCGTGGTCCGGCAGGTGTCGAGCTTGAGCAGGCACTCGCTGCGCTGATCGCGGGCGATGATGTCCCGGTGGCGCAGGTCGCAATGTCGGGAGAGCCTGTGAACTATGCGGCAAAAACAGCGCATTCGCAGGACCTGCCGTCTTATGAGAAAGACATTGCTCCGATCATTGCCGACAATTGTGCTTCCTGTCACCGTGAAGGGGGTATAGCGCCATTCGCGATGGACAGTCACACCATGGTGCAGGGCTGGTCACCAATGATTCGAGAAGTACTGATGACCAAGCGCATGCCGCCCGGTCAGGTTGACGGTCACATCGGGGAATTCATCAATGACATGCTGGTTGAACAGAGTGATCAACAGAAACTGTTGCACTGGATAGACGCCGGTTCACCGCAGGATGGCGAAGTCGATCCGCTGGCTGAGCTGACCTGGCCGGAAAGCAAATGGGCGTTTGGTGAGCCTGACTACATCATCAGGATACCCGAGCAGACCATTCCTGCAACAGGCGTACTGGATTACATCAATGTAAGAGTCCCCATCGAGACTGACCAGGACTACTGGGTACGGGGCAGCCAGTATGTGGCAGGTGATCGCACGGTACTGCACCATACCCTTAACAACCTGATTCCACCGGATGCCGACCGACGTCGACGTGGTTTCCTGGGTGGTGGTGATCCCGATGCTGCCAATATCACTGCCTACATCCCTGGCGCTGAGCCTGAGTGGATGCCGGAAAACACCGGTGGACTTTTGAAAGCTGGATCCACTCTTGCCCTGCAGTTGCACTACACCACCAATGGCAGAGAAACCACTGACGCCAGTGAGATCGGTCTGTGGTTCTACCCGGATGGCGAAGTACCTGAAAAGCGCCTGTCCGGAGCGTGTGCCTGTATCTTCACACCTACCTGGACCAATATACCGCCTTACGACCCGGAATTTATCCAGGAAGCCAGCGTTACACTGAGTAAAGATGCCTACCTGCGCAGCTTCACTCCGCACATGCATTTCCGCGGCAGGTACATGCGCTTCTTTGCCGAGTATCCGAATGGCAACCGCGAAGAGCTGATCAATATCGCCAACTACAATTACAACTGGCAGTTGGCATACACCTATGAAGAACCGCGTCTGATGCCAGCCGGTACCAAGCTGATCGCGGTGGGTGCATTCGACAACTCGGCACAGAATCCCAACAATCCGGATCCCGCAAGATCGGTACCCTGGGGTCAACAGAGCTGGGATGAAATGTTCTTTGGCGCCATGCAGTGGATTTACACTGATGAGGGTGGTGAATAAATACGTAGTTGAAAAACATTTTTCAACAAAAGGCCAGAACTAAAAAGCCCGGTTTCCAGTTAAGGAAACCGGGCTTTTTGTTGGCTCACAGTTGTTACAGGACGCGCCAGATGTCGTAGGCGATCTTGCCTTCAACGTTCTTGTTCTTGCCCACCGCCACGATGTGGTTGATCCAGTCATACTTTTCCGAGGCTGTGTTGAACAATGGCGTGACGCGCCAGTACAGCCCGGCGTCGCCGCGGGCGATGACGCCTTTATAGGTCATATAGATATGTTCGCCGTCATCGGTCTGCAGTGCGATACGTACATCCAGGCTGCTGTGGCCGGAAACCTGGGTAATCCAGTCGGCACCACCTGGCAGCACTGTGCCGTTCAGGCCTGGTCCGGAAAAAGTTCCCCCTGATAAAGGTGCGATGCGGGTGTGACCGGTATCGATCTGTGGGTCGCCATCCAGTAAAAGTTCCATCAGGTATTCCGTTTCCAGTTGGCTCTGGGGTTGCTGAGCCGAAGCGGTGCGGCTGGTGGCAACCGTCGCAGCGGCCAGGGCGACAGCACCTGCCTTGGTAAACTGGCGGCGGTTCATGGTTTGATCGTTATCTTTCACTTTATTGCGCATTCTAGTGCTCCTAGGGTTCGTAGGCTTTCCAGTGCTCAGCCCGATACTTCATTGGGTCGGCCAGAATTTCCTGGCGGGCTGCGGTAACTTCGTCTGTGCTGATCGGTTGAAAATCTACCGGCAGAGTTGTCTCGTTAAACTCGGTGAGAACCCAGTTCACCACTGCTGCCAGATCGCTGTCTGACAAGGGTGTATGCGAGGCACCTGGCACTCTTAACAGATAAGAGCGCATTTCCTGCACCGCCATCATGCGCCCCAGTTCATCATGCAAAGTCGGCACATTGGGTGGGTTGCCCTGTCCATTTACCAGATGGCAACCGCTGCAATAGAGAAGGTAATTGGTCCGGGGGCTGGCACCAAACGCGGAGTTGCTCAGCATCAGCAGTCCCGCCAGACTCCATGCCAGCACTTTGCGGCAAGGGAAGGAGTTAGGGGGTTCGTAAAGAGGCCAGAGTATACTCATATTCATTCAGGGATTACCTAGTCATCGGCGGTTCCAAGGACCAGCGAAACGGTGCAGTGGTAACTGGTGTCCTCGGTTCCGAAACACCACAGCACGGTATTGCTGTTACTGTTGAAGTAAACGGGTTTGTCGCCCTCGGTGTTGTGGCAACTGCAACGGGAACAGACTGCCTTGCCGCAACAGTCGTTATACGACATGAGATAGTTGCGGTTGTCCACCGGGTTGCGACAGGTGCCGACCCAGGTGATTGGTGAGGGCTGTGATCCTGGAGGACATGAAGTATAAGTCCCTCCACAACAGCTACACAGGGTGCCGCTCATAGCGCAGTAGCGCCAGTAGTCACAGCTTTGCGGGTCGCCGATTTCCTGGATTGAATTCTGGGCAAAAGCACGGCTTACAGGCAGCAACGGCAATGACGCCGCACCAGCCAGCATCATGCCCAGCCGAGACAGAAAGTTGCGGCGAGAGATTCTGCGTGCCAACGCCAGCGCCGTTTTACGTGCGCCGTCGTCAATCCAGTAATAACCCCGGTCAATCATTTGTTCAATTTTCATGATGTCTGTTCCACTACCTTAGGCTCGGTCTGGTCGCGAGATTTTTCTACATATTCCTGCAAACTGGCTATACCGCTGTCCATGGACTCGATCAGGCTTTCCAAGTGTTCCCGATTGTTCACCAGGCCCTTGCTTTCCAGTGTCCCGTCGCTGCCGATGAGTACTGCAAATGGTAACTTGCTGACGCCATAGCCCATGCCCAGCTCCTGGGAGATAACATAGGGATAGGCTGACAGATCGAGATCCCGGACATAAGCCTGATGTTGTTCAAGAGAATCGCCGTCACTGGCAAAAACGAGTTCGAGGCGGTTGCTTTCTGCACCGGCAAGAGATTTGGCTGTAGGCACCAGGGTTTTACACACCGGGCAGGTTGGCGACACAAACAGTATCAAGGTAGCCATGCCGTTCGGATTCAGGCCACCTATCGTTAGAGTCTTTTGATCCAGGGTGGTGAGGGCAAGTTCGCTGGTCAGCTCGCCAACTTTGGGACCGCTGGTCGGCATCAGCGCGCCGGCTGGTGCCACCCGTTCATGCAGGATGCCCACCTGCCGGGTAAGTGCAAAAACCAGCAACGCCAGGATGACTACAGCTATCCAGAGAATGATGTTGGATATTACCAGTGCCTCAAGCATGAGAGTTTCTCCAGGACGCGATGGCACCCCGGTTTGCCAGCAACTGGTTGAATGCCGCGTAATACAGCACCACTACCAGCGTTATCAGAACCAGCAAACCGTGGTCCATGATGGTCAGTTCCCTGGTCGACGTTGCCAGTAACGGAACAAGAGCGACTGCTGCCAGAACAAGATTGCGGACTACCAGGCCGGTTGAGAGCTGCTGTCCGGCGTCAGAGTCAGTACGATTGGCGGAGAAGCTGCAGCCGCAGTCTATGTGAGTGCGCCCTCGTGCCAGGTTTACGGCGATGGCCAATCCATAGATGCTCAGGAGCAAGGTGCTGGCAACAGGTATCGCAGCCATGATCTGCAATGTGAATACCGAACCAATCCAGAAGCAACCAATGACCAGCTCCAGCGCAGAAATTAACAGTGCTGAAGCGGGCACCAGAGCAGTGGGGAGAATGCGGTATTCCGCCAATATACTACCGAACCGGGCCCGGTCACCCAGTTTATGTGAGCTCGCCAGGATAAACAGCATGCCGAATGCCAGTGCGAGGCAACGGAAGATTTGCGGATCCAGTGTCACTCAGAAATCCTCAAACATGGACGCGCCAGGAGTCGTGATGGTGCGTTCATGCGTCAGGGTTATGGCGTCGTACACGTGAGTGCCCCCACCTTCGGTGCCAATGACAAGTTTGGGTTGGTCTTCCTGGGTGACCATCAGGCTATTGGCTGCAGGATCCACTTCCAGCCTTTCGATGCGGCGTCGGGTTTCCAGACTTAATACCCAGACTTCTTCACCGGCCACATGGTGGGTATCAACGGGCCCCTGATGCATGGCGATGTACAGCAGGCCGGTTTCCTTATGCACGGTGAGAAATTCATTACCACCGGGTCGCCAGCTCTCTTCACCTTCAGGAACGATGTTCCAGGGGTCGCTGATCGTGATCTGATCGCCATTGGTGCTGACTTCGTAGGCAACTCCTGAATGGGTTACCAGCAACCAGCCATCGGCTGTTCGAGCGGTACGATCAAAAATGGCATCTTCCTGCACATCAAAGAATACTTCGCTGCGCACCCGGTTGCTTTCATAGCCACTAAGGTCGAGTTGAATCAGCTGCAATGTACCGTCGCCACAAACCGTTAGAAAATCATTGTCAGCAACCGGCAGGATGACAGCACAGCCAGGTGTCGAAATTTCATAAATGAACAGACGGTCAATAACATCTACGATCGATACCGAGTGTCCCGGGTTCATATTCAAGATCGCAAGGTGACGACCATTGCCAAGCAGGCCAAGGTGATTGCGCACCGACAGGCGCGCCATGTGGTTAGGTATGATGACTTCTGCAACGGGGCTGAGGTTGTCAAAATCGTAAATGGCAACCAGGTCAGTCCGTTCACCTCTAACGCCCCGGGACATGTAAGACTCGGTTGCGTAGAATTCGCGCCGGTCGTGGGACACGGTTACTGCCGGAGTCCGACGCGATAACGATAACAGTCCTTGCATTTCGCCGCTTTCAGCATCGAAAATGTAGCCACCATTGTTGGTTTTGGAGATGAACCAGTTGGTGCCTGGACCTCGCATGGTTTCAACGGAAATCTGTTCTGGCTGAATCTGGGCTGATGCGGTTGGCAGCAACAGACTCGTGAACAAAACAGCCAACGAAACAGCCAACAAAGTCGAGCGCATTGTTATTCTCCTTGTGGTCAGATTCATTGACCGAGTCTAGGGACTCTCTAATTAACTATGTATATGCTCTGCGGGAGTCTGTCGGGTGCTGTTGCTAGGCGTCGCGCGCAGGGAATGGCCCACCCCCTTGCCAAGCGCGACAACAACGCAACAGCACCCGACATGCCCCGCCCGAAGGGGCCTCCAGACGACCCCACTGCCTTCGTTGCTTTGCCTTGACAGGCCGACGCATGCCGGCGGCAAAGTGCCTCGTCAGTGAACTTGTCTGAAGGCCAGAGTATATACATAGTTAATCAGAGAGTCCCTAATTACCAGCCTACAGCCTGTCCATCTTTGCGATGATCCGAACCACCGCGGTACACGCCATTTACTGGATGATCTTCAATAATACTCTGTTCGGTAAACACGGGCTCAGGCAGTGCTGGATCCCTGGTAAACAGGATACCCTGATAGCCACCGACGCGACCGCCATTGACGCTCCGTACCTCATGGCCTCTGGCCTCCAGCGCGCGACCGGTCAGACTGTAAAGTCCGTGTTCCAGTGACAGAATATTGCTGTTCTGACTGTGGGTAAATCGAGCAGCATCGGTGGTCATCTGCACATTCATGCCGTGATCGATAACATTCACCATGTGCTGGGCATGGGTCTCCGGCTGCACTGACCCACCCATATTACCGAAGGTCATCAGCGGTTCCCCATCCTTCATGACAAAACCAGCGATGATGGAGTGGAACGGCCGTTTGCGGGGAGCAACCACGTTGGGGTGCTCTTCATCCAGGGAGAAGGCAACGCCCCGGTTGTGAAGGATCATGCCGTAGGGCGGGATGGTCGCGCCGCTGCCGTAGACGGAAAAAATACTGTGAATGAACGATACCATGTTGCCCCAGCGGTCTGCCGTGGTGAGGTAGATGGTGCCGCCGTCCAGGCCACCCTTGATTGAGGGCTCGGAGGCTTTGTGCATATCTATCCTGTTGCACAGCGTTTTTGCATAAGACTTGGAGAGAAGTCGATCTACCGGGACATTAGAGTATTTGGGGTCTCCGTTGTAAGCCTGCAGATCGGAATAGGCCAGCTTCTTGGCTTCTACCATAAAATGCCAGTAGTCCGGATTGGAAGGGCCCAGGGCGGCCAGGTTCAAGCCGTGTTCCGGAGCACAGACTTCCAGGATGTTAAGCATCTCCAGGGCGGCGAATCCCTGCCCGGGAGGAGGCAGCTGAAAAATATCGTAGCCATGATAATCGGTGGTAATCGGTTCCACCCATTCCGACTCGAACTCTGCCAGGTCTTCATGGGTCATGACGCCGCCTTCACTTCGTACCTTTGCAACGATGGCATCGGCGATTGGACCCGTGTAGAAAGCATCGCGCCCCTGTTGCTGAATCAGGCGCAGTGCATCGGCCAGACCGGGATTGCGGATCACACTGTAAAGGGGTGGGACCTCACCGTTGTCGAGAAATACAGCAGCGGAATCAGCATCGTTACGCAGTTTCTGTTGCACGCTTGCCAGGTCCTGGTGGCGGCGCTCAGCCTGTCCCCAGCCTTCTTCTGCGGTTCGAGCAGCGCGTTCAAAGGTTTCCTGGAAGCCCAGGGTGCCAAAGCGGTCCAGCAGGGCGGCGTAGCCGGACACGGCGCCGGGCACGGTTGCAGCATTCACGCCGGTGCCTGGAACACGTTCAACGCCCAGTTGTTGCTTGAAAAATTCCGGGGTCCAACCGGCCGGTGCCCAGCCTGCCGAGTTAAGGGCGTAGAGTTTTTTGTCCCTGGCGCTCCATACCAGAGCAAACAGGTCACCAGCCAGGCCGGTGTCATTCTGGGAGGTAACATCCAGCACGGCAGCTGCCGCCACTGCGGCATCGATAGCATTGCCGCCCTGCTGCAGGATTTCCAGTCCCGCCTGGGCGGCCAGCGGGTCACTGGTGGCCACCATGCCATGGCGGGCCAGCACTTCAGACCGGCCTTGTCCCAGCCAGCCTTGGCCGCGGGCACCCGGTGCAGCGACGATCGATGCAGCGGGATTGGCGCTGTCTTCGGTGGGGATGCCGAAGGGGTTAGCGGACTGGGCCTGCACCGCTAAGGGAAGTGCAAACAGGCTGCTTAACAGGGTGCGGAACAGGCGGGCAGAAATCGCGTTATGACGCGGAGGCAGTGCTTGGGACATTGATGGAATTCTCTAGTTGTTGTTCGATGAAATCGCTTTTATATGTCAGAGCTTGTTTGAATCTTACAGGTTTCCTGAGCGAGGTAAAGCCGTAACGCCCTGCATTCAAGAGGGGTTGTCAGTCAGCCTGGCGCAACAGTTTCTGGCGGTCAAAACGCTGCAGGATGGTGGGGAGGTACACCAGGTCGAGCACCAGGGCCAATACCACGATGGGAACCAGCAGCTTGGCGGATTGTTGGAAGTATAAGGTGCTGGCGCCGATCAGAATCGTTACTCCCAGTGCCAGCACTGCGGTAGTAACGATCAAAGCCGGCCCGGCGGTATCCAGTGAGTGGTTGAATGAGGTAGTGATCGACAATCCTTGTTCTCGCCCATGCAGATAGTGGGTCAGTAGATGTACGGTATCATCAACCACCAGGCCAATACTGATACTGAATAACATCATGACAAAGGGATCCAATTGTCCCACAAATAGCCCCCAGGCACCAAAAACCATGGTGGCCGGCAGCAGGTTGGGTATGACACTCAGCAGTCCAAAATAAAGGCTGCGAAATCCAACTACCAGAGTCAGAGTAATCAGCAGCAGGCTGAGGCTGTAGCCTTGCAGCAGTTCCCGGGTTACCAGACTGTCCATGCGGGCAAACAGCACAATCGGGCTGCCGTGAATAAGCTCTCCATCGCCGGCTGTTTGCTGGAACTGATCCGTGATCCGCTCATCCAGCTCAATCAGTTCCTCGTTAGTGAGCGGCAGGGCGTTGACGACCAGGCGAATGGTCGAATAATCCAAGTCGATAAAGCTGGCCAGTGGAAAATCCGGGAACTCGATATCCTGGTAAATACCCAGGTCGTTGGCGATCGCATACACATCATCTGGAATGGTGTAGTAGTCGGGATCCTGACCTCCTCGGGCCATGTGAATGGTCTTAACCACTTCCACCAGGCTACCGGCATTTTCTATTTCCGGTTGCTCGACCAGCCAGGCACTGAAGCTTTCCATCTGACGCAGGAATTCCGGTTCTATGGCAGCTCCCGGTTCACTTGCTCGCAATCCGTACGTCAGCGCCGGGCCCCGCTGTAGACGTCGGCTCACGAGGTCGTAGTATTCGCCTACCTCCGAGTCGGTTTCAATGAAGTCCAGTCGATCGAAGTCGGTGTCATTCAACGGCAACAACAGGAGTGTGAGAACGGCCATTCCGGTACAAAAAATGAACAGTGGCTTGTCGTGCTGCTGCCAGAACGGAATGACCTTTCTGATCAGCCGGGAGGGCAGCACGGCATCCATCGTTTTTCCGTGTGCCCGGGTTTTTACCGACACCCAGATCAGCAGTGCTGGCAAGAGTGTAAACGTAAAAACAAACGCGAAACCGATGCCCAGCGCTACGATACGTCCGAAGTCCTGGATGGCGGGCGATGAACTGAGATTCAGTGACATGAAACCTATGCCTGTTGTCACCGTGGCGAGCAGGACAGGCTTCAGATTGTAGCGAATACTGAGGTCCATCGCTTCTATGTAACCCAGTCCCTTGAACAGCTGCTGTTTATAGACAGAGATAATATGCACGCTATGGGCGACCGAGATGATCACCACTACCAGTGGCGCAATCACCGAGATCGTATTGAAGCCCGTATCGGCGTAGCCAATGACGCCGATCGTGCAGATAATGGAAAGCAATGCCTGACTGAGGATGCAGGCGCCAAAGCTGATGGAGTGAAAGCAGTAACAGATGGTCAGTACACAGATCAGGATCACTATGGGGAGCAGAGTGGTCAGATCATCAATCATCGCATCCTGGGTTGATTGTTCGAATAAAACGTCGCTGTTCACATAGATGTTTGTGTCTGGGTGGGCGTTGCGCAGTGAATTCAGCAATATCAGTAACTGGTCTGCCAGTTGCAGGCGGCTAGCCTGATCACTGGTGTCCAGTTCGAAAAAGACAGTCGCAAAGGTCAGATTGCCCTGCTCGCTGAGGAACGTGCCTGCCAGCAGGGGATCCTGCAGGGCCAATTCATGTAGCTCAGCCAGTTCCAGATTGGAGTATTGTTCCGACGGACGTTCAAACAACACGAAATTGCGCTGCGGTGATCGATACTGCAGGATCGAAGACAGGCGGGTGGCGCCTGGCAGTTGTGGGTAGCGGGTGTCCAGTTCGCGGAGGGCGCTCAACAGCGCCTGGTTGAAGATCGAGCCTGCTCCGTCACTATTGGTCAGTGCAAAAGTGGCTGTGAGTGAAGAAGGAAACCGCTCCTCCATATCTACCATTTCGTCGAGATAGGGATCGCTTTCGCTCAGGAGTTCGCCAACGGAAGTATTAAAACTGGTGGACAGAATGCCTATGCCGCAGATCAACCCAACTAGCAGGCTTAGTACCAGCAGGGTACCGCGCCGTCTGGTTAGCCACGAGCTGTTTGCCTCGGTATGTTCTTCAATCATCTGACATCAGCCTTCTGAATAATTGCTGCACAGCTCGAGCCAGCTGTCTATGCCACTGCTTCTGTATTTCTGTCGGTGCAGGACAAAGTAAAACTTACGCTGCCAGTTTCGATGGGGAGCCTCCAGGAGTACCAGCGATCCGCGTCGGAATGCGTCTTCGAGGGTGAGCCGTGACAGGCAACCGATTCCCAGATTTGCTTCGACGGCGCGTTTGATTCCCTCCGTATGCTGCAACTCCAGTAGTAAATTGAGGTTGGATAGTAACCCTGTCATGGCACGATCAAAAGCCTGGCGCGTGCCGGAACCGGTTTCCCGCACAATCCATTTCGCCTCGAGAAGATCCGAGTCAGTCAGAACCCGTCGCTTGGCAAACGGGTGGCCTGGCGCACAAAACAGCACCAGTTCGTCATCACGCCAGGGCAATACCTCGAGATCAGGATCCTGCAACTCTCCCTCGACCAGCCCGACATCAAGCTCAAAGTTGTGGATCCTGGCTGCTATGGCTCGGGTATTCTCCACGTTCAACTCAATCCGGGAATTGGTGTGTAGAGACATAAACCGGGCAATTATTCCCACGGCCAGATAGTTACCGATAGTCAGGGTTGCCCCTACTTTGATGACACCGAAGTCTTCACTGGAGGTGAGTCTGCGTTCGAAATCTTCAGCCTGAGCCAGTAAAGCCTCCGCCCGCGGCCGCATCCGCTGACCCAGTTCGTTGAGTTGCAGTCGTTTGCCAACCCGGTCAAACAGGTGGATACCAAAGCGCTGCTCAAGCTCTTTCAAGGCTGTGCTGGCGGCAGACTGAGACAGTGCCAGGCGGTTGGCAGCCTGGGTTACGTTTTCGAAATGGGCAATAGACAGGAATACTTCCAGTTGTCGTAGTGTCAGCTTCATAGGGGAGTTACCTGGTTAAGCTGATTGGATTATATATCTATAAAATAGATTACATATATATAAAATATCAATTTTACAGATATGAGGCCACGCTCTAGACTGCTGCAATCTATTTCGCCAAAACCCTTTGGATAGAAAGATGGCAGCAATATCAAAACAGAACGTGACCAGTGTGCACCACTGGAATGATTCCCTTTTCAGTTTCAAGATTACCAGGGACCGCAGCTTGCGATTCGAAAATGGCCATTTTGTCATGGTGGGTATGGAGGTGGAGGGCCGTCCCCTGATGCGTGCCTACAGCATCGCCAGCGCCAATTACGATGAGGAACTGGAATTTCTCAGCATCAAGGTTCCCGATGGACCGCTGACTTCCAGGTTGCAGAACATACGTGTCGGTGACGAGCTGTTTGTCAGTAGCAAGCCGACCGGTACCCTGGTCGTCGATCATCTGTTGCCAGGTAAAAATCTCTATCTGCTAAGCACTGGTACCGGGCTTGCGCCGTTTATGAGCATCATTCGTGATCCGGACACCTATGAGCGTTTTGACAAAATTGTGCTGGCCCATGGTGTGCGCCGGACCAGCGATCTGGCTTATCAGGATGTAATTCTGGAGGAGTTGCCTAACAATGAGTTCTTTGGTGATCAGGTCCACGACCGGCTGATTTACTACCCGACTGTAACTCGGGAGGAGTTCAGCAACCAGGGTCGCCTGACGACTTTGATGACCAGCGGTAAACTGTTCAAGGACGTTGGGCTGGCGAATCCGGACCCGGATCACGACCGCTTCATGTTGTGTGGCAGCCCGTCCATGCTGAATGACTCCTGCCGGATACTGGATGACTGGGGATTCAGGGAATCCCGTCATGGCATTCAGGGAAGCTACGTAATTGAACGGGCGTTTGTGGAGTCCTGAGGGTCCCGATTGCAATAAATCCGGCAGCCAGTCTGCGGCCAGGGTAGAGGCGAGGGTAGAGGCGAGGGTAGAAGTCGGACAAAGTAGAAGTCGGACAAAAAAGGAGACAATAGCTGTCTCCCTTTTTATTTAGTCAAACCTGGTCAAAATTAATCAGATCTGCCCGACCTGTTTATTCAGGTCGTTATGTTCAGCCTTCCATCAGGTATCGAAAATGGCGATCAGGCAGCCCTTTGAATCCGGTATGTCGTCCATATTGACGGTTTTGCCTGCCAGCACGGCATTCAGCGCGTCTTTCAGGTAGTGCTCGGAAGCATTGTTCTTCTGGGTTTCATATCCCAGTTGATCGTTAATCGGACCTCGAAACAATACATCCCGAGTACGCGGATTGACAATGAAGACTTCGGCAGTCCGCTCGACACCCAGCGTTCTGGCCAGCACCTGACCTTCGTCTTTCAAAATTGGAAAGTCGATACCGAATTTTTCGGCTTCGCGAGTAATTGCTTCCGGTGTGTCCTGGATATTCGAATTGAAAGCCAGGAATTCGATGCCCTTGTCTTCAAATTCGGCGCGGACCTCTCGCAGGTTGGGTAGCGCAATTCGGGCGATCGGGCAGCCATTGCCCTGGACATAGAAAACGACAAATTCCCTGTCCTCATACATATCCAGGCTGTGGACGCTGCCCAACTGGTCGGTGAGGGAAAATTCCGGGATGGTTTTAAGCCAGTCGTCCGCCGCTATTGCCAGCTGTGCAGCCGCTGAAAGTAAACCGGCAATCAGAACCTTACTTGTCAAATTCATACAGCCTTCCTCCTAACTCTCAATCCTTAACTCTCAACTCGTAACTTCAGGGAACGCTCGCGAGTTTCGCCATGTTCGTGATGTTCGTAATTATTAGAGCTACGTTGTGGGGCGGCGACCCCTGCGCGACACAGAATACCGCTTATTCTACCAGCTGCTAAGCGTTTTTCGACTGCCTTTGTGAATATAGATCATGAATTTCTGGTGATTTGACTACTGCAATTCACTCATCCCGGTTCTATTGACGGATTTTTGCGATGAAAGAAGGGTGTGTGACGTGGGGGCCATGTGTTGGTTAAGAGTGCGCGCCGCCGAATGTCGCAAACCTGCCTCTCAACTGCGTTGCAGGCTTGTCGCGTAACAGCTGGACGAGTATCCTCAAGATCAGGTGTATCCAATTGTCCATTAAGATCGGGCACTTACTGCAAGTAAACTAAAGACTTAATCAAATATTGAGAATAGGAGGGCTGCATCCATGAAAAGCCTCTCAATCCTGAACTGCGTGGCGCTGTCGTTGCTCACTACACTGGCCTACGGCCAGGAATGGGAAATTCCCCGGACACCGGATGGCAAACCGGATCTGCAGGGAATCTGGACCAACGCAACTCAGACGCCGCTGCAACGACCAGCTGAGTTTGGCACGCGCGGCTATCTGAACGAGCAGGAAGCTGCCGATCTGGAGGCTTCCTGGCGCAATCGAATAGACCGTGCCAGTGCGCCCAGTGATCCTGACAGGGCACCGCCAGCAGACGGCAACACCGATCTTGGATACAACAACTTCTGGGTAGACCGGGGCACGAACGTCATTCAGATCGGTGGCGAGTACCGCACCTCGATAGTCGTGGATCCGGCGGATGGCCGGATTCCAATGCTCGAGGGTCGTCCCCGCAATGACCTTCTTAGTCAGTTCCGTGGGATGCCAGGGATTGACCCTTATCAGGGACCGGAAACCCGACCGTTGGGCGAACGCTGCCTTCTGTCCTTCGGTTCCAGCTCCGGACCACCGATGTTGCCGGTCATGTACAACAACAATTACCAGATTGTGCAGACCCCGGGTTATGTCCTGATCCTGGTGGAAATGGTGCACGATGCGCGCATTATTCGCATTGATGAGAACCATTTTGAAACTGATTTAGAGAAATGGATGGGCGATTCAGTGGGTTACTGGGAAGGTGACACGCTGGTGGTAGAAACCCGCAATTTTCACCCCCAGCAATCTTACCGCGGCAGCTCCGAACAACTGGTAGTGACTGAACGTTTCGAATTGATCGAGCCGAACAAGATCAGTTATGCATTCACGATGGATGACCCTTTGAGTTTCAGGAGTTCCTGGACCGGTGAGGTGGCAATGAATCGCCGGCCGGCTGGGGACCGGATGTATGAGTATGCCTGTCATGAAGGTAACTATGCGTTTCCAGGCATCCTGGGGGGCGCTCGTCGCCTGGAGGTTGAGTCCGGGAATCAATAGCTTACCTCATCTACTTTCATCTCCATAAACACGTATAGTGTGTCGGCGGTTGAATGCCGCTCGTACTGGCCAAAAAGGAATCAGGTATCCCATTATGTCTTCACGTAGCGCCAGATACTATATAGATCTGGTTTTTGGCAAACCTTATGTTGTGATTGCCGGTCTGCTTATAATCATGGCGTTCTTTGCCTGGCATGCCCAGGATTTTCGCCTTGATGCATCGGCAGATTCCCTGTTGCTGGAAGACGATCCAGACCTGGAGTTTTCCAGGGAGGTGAATCGTCGCTACGGTGTGCGGGATGCTGTTACTGTTGCCTATACGCCGACCGGGGACCTGTTCTCCCGCACAGAGCTTGAGAAGCTTGCTGCCCTAATAGATAACCTGCTGGCAGTAGAGCAGGTGCAGTCCGTTGACAGCATTCTTAACGTGCCGGTGTTTGAAGACACACCATTGACGGGAATTTCCGAGGACTACCTGACCCTGGTCGATGAGGACATCGACCTGGTGGCGGCCCGCGAGGAAGTCATGTCCAGCCCGGTGTTTCGTAATGCCGTGATAAGCCCGGACGGCAGCACTGCAGGACTGCTGGTGAGCTTTTTCGTCGATGAAACTTCCCGGGAGCTATTGGTTCGACGCAGTGAACTGCGCAGCAAGCGCGGCGACGGAACTCTGACTGACGACGAGGCGCTGGAACTGGCGCAGGTGGAGTCCGACTACGATGCCTACAGCGTCATCGTCGCTGATCGACAGCATGAAACCATCAGCACCATCAGGGAAATTCTCGACAGTTATCGGGACGGTGCGACCATATATCTGGGCGGTGCGCCGATGATTGCCGACGATCTGGTGACCTTCGTGCGTGGTGATCTGAGCAGTTTCAGTTTCGCGGTGTTGCTTCTCATCGTCGTCGCCCTCGGTCTGATATTCCGTAAGGCCAGGTTTGTAGCCCTGCCCCTTGCCTGCTGTGCGGTCGCGGGTACGATCATGGTAGGAATACTGGGGCTGATGGACTGGCGGGTCACCGTGGTTTCCTCCAACTTTATTTCACTGCTTTTGATCATCACCATATCGCTGACCGTGCACCTCATGGTGCGATACCGGGAATTACGTGCGACCCGCCACTATTCCAACCATGACAAACTGCTTCGTCACGCGGTGCTCAGCATGTATCGGCCCTGCCTTTACACGGCACTGACAACTGCAGTTGCGTTTGGATCCCTGATCGTCAGCGGTATCCTTCCCATAATCAATTTTGGCTGGATGATGATGATGGGGGTGGCGACAGCCTTGATTGTCGCGTTTACCCTGTTTCCTGCAATCATGAGTATTCTGGAACGGGACGACACCAGACTGTCCTCGAACCTGAAACTGAATTTGACTTCGGCGCTGGCGAAGCTGACCGACCGGCTGCGTGGCAAGGTGCTGGTCATTTATGCATTGATAGCAGTATTCAGTGTCATAGGACTTACCAAGCTTCGGGTCGAGAACAGCTTCATCGATTATTTCCGTGAAGATACGGAGATTTACCAGGGGATGTCATTATTTGACGATAAGCTGGGTGGCACTCTGTCGTTCGACGTGGTCGTGGATTTGCCGGAAGTGAATGATGAATTCGATGACGGCTTCGACGATGGCTTTGATGACGGTTTTGGATTTGGTGATGAGCCGGGTACTGACGAGGACGCATACTGGTTTACTGCGCCCAAGATGGACCAGGTCAAGGCAATTCATGAATACCTTGATAATGATCTGCGCACGGGAAAGGTACTGTCGTTTGGTGCTGTGATACAGCTGGCAGAAAAGCTCAATGGAAATCAGCCCATTGATGGTCTGTTATGGGCGCTGCTTTACAGTCGTATACCGGATACCTTGCGGGAAACGGTATTGAATCCTTTTGTTTCCATTGACGACAATCAGCTGCGATTCAATGTGCGGGTGATTGAGTCGGCAGCAGACCTGAATCGCAATGAGCTTTTGCAGAGCATCGAGTCGGGTCTTGAGGAAGAGTTTGGATTTAGCCCTGACCAAGTACGCTTGACCGGTATTCTGGTGATGTACAACAATGTGTTGCAGAGCCTGTTTCAGTCCCAGATTCTGACCTTGGGCGTGGTGCTTTTTGCCATCATGCTCATGTTCATGACCTTGTTCCGTTCTCTTAAAATTGCCGCTATCTGCATCGTTCCCAATGTCATTGCCGCTGGCGTTGTCCTCGGCATTATGGGCTGGCTTAATATCCCGCTGGATATTATGACTATCACCATTGCAGCTATCTCGGTGGGTATTGGGGTCGACAATACCATCCACTACATGCACCGGTTCCGGCGTGAATTTCCGCGCTTCGGCAACTACCGCCAGACCATGTTTTTCTGCCACAACAGTATCGGTAGAGCTATGTATTTCACGTCAATGACGATAGTCGCGGGATTTTCGATTCTGGCACTGTCGAATTTTATTCCAACTATCGTATTCGGCCTGCTCACCAGTGTAGCCATGGTGGTGGCGCTAACCGGATCCCTTACATTACTGCCACAGTTGCTGATTACTTTTAAACCGTTGGGCGCGGAAACCGCTAAACAGTAGTCTTGTATGGCTGATCGCTGAAATCCGCTTGCGAAATCGAACGAATGTTCGATATAATTTTAACATCACGACATTAGATGCCCGGTGCCCACTGCTGGCAACCGGAACCTGAGGGGGGACATAAGCGGACTATTACTTAGTCCGCTTTTTTTTTGGATTGTCTTTAACCTGCCCGGCCTGCTCTATCACACCTCTTAACCCCTTACACTTTGTATGGGGATTGCTTCAAGAGACAATACGGGCATCATTTGATGCAAGGGCTACGCCGGACTCATGTCGTCGTCGACAAAAGCTATAGCTCCGAAGGCCCTGTTCAGAGCTCCACGGGAGCCCTACGTTACAACAAGAATGTCGGACGCCTGCTGAGGCAGATCATCAATAAGTGGCTGCTGAAGTTGGCCTTTACGTACTGAACCGGCAATCAAGCTATTCTGATCCTTTTGGTGTTTTTGATACTGTATATTTATACATGGAACGGTTGATCCATTCAAATTAGCAACACGTTCCTATAACTTAAGAATCCAATAAGAAACGACATGGAAGTCCGCCTTTAAAAAATAGCAATAGGAAGTGGCAACTTTGAACCAACAAGGGCAACAGGGCTATGAAAACGATTATCACTGAATTCAGTAGGATAGCAGGTGAAATAGAACGTCGTAACACATTCCGAGTTGGCAGCATTTACCTCATCACAGCGGCAACGCTGTCCGCCCTCGCTGCAGATTTGTTCCCCGCATTCGGAATCTCCGACTTGACTGTTCGAATCACGGTAACTGCGCTGTTTGTGGGCCTTCCGTTTGCGCTGATTCTCGCCTGGATATTTGAATTAACTCCTGAAGGAATTCAAGTCGATGCTGGATCTGCATTGGAGCAGGACACAATAGCTCTGTTTTCTGAACAGGACGCACAATTGAATGTTGTCATTAAGAAAGAGGGCCGGCGGGAAACTATAGGCTTCAATAACGGTTTTACAATCGGTAGAAGTCATGATGCCGACATACATGTTGATGACCCGTCCGTGAGCCGGCAGCACGCCAGAGTGTTTTTCTGTGACGGTTCCTGGGTGCTGGAAGATCTAAATAGCCGTAATGGTACCAAACTGAACGGCAGGAGAGTCAGCAAGTCCCAACTACCAGCTTTAGCAGAAGTCAATCTCCCTGGAGATGGACCGGTGCTTACAATCAGAACTATTGAGCCTGCTTTGGACAGAACACGTCTTGTAGCTGTGCCTCCTGTGCATTCGCATACAAAAGCACCAGTTGCGTGTCGCAACCTCTAGTGAGATGTCAATTCCCTTAGGGTTTGGACAGAATGCTCTTCTGTCCAAACGCTTTCGCAAGCGTGCTATCGGATGGGAAGCTTCTTTGAGGTGAGCACAGGATCACCCGTAACTTTTAACATTGTCGCAATCAGAAACTGCACGAGATATCCCGGTTTTGTCTCTGTTAGTAGGGATTTACTGCGTGATAGATTCAGTTAAACCCCAACTGGTCAGATATTGCCGGACCAACTTCTGGCTTTGGCATTCAGGCCGAATCGAAAAGTCTAAGGTGTTAAGTAGCAATTTTGGAGAGTAGAGGAGTAAATTTGGTACTCTGGAAAATCAAGATATCAGGCGTAGATCAGTTAGGGAATACCAAATCTCAGTCGGGATAAACCAGTAACAAGAGAATGGAGAAGCCAATGTTAATGAGAACGAAAATTAGGCAATACATCGTTGCTATAGCTTTTTCGGCATCGCAGGAACAACCCGGGGACAAGAAAACCGAAACAACGATATTACGATTCAACCGTCCCTGGCCTTGAATACCATGCCCATACCGCCGCTGGCGATCAGCTTTTCCAGGACAAACCGATTCTTGATGATCGCGCCTTCAGTAGGTTCGGGTGACGGTTCCAACGAGAATTCCCCGGTCGGCCAGGCCGAGGCCCTTGAACTCTTTACGGCAGAGATGTTGACCACCGCTGGCTCGTCTGACTGTTGAGCCGAATCGTGAGAGGAGATTGATGTTTGCTTTTCAGGATCGGCTGCAGAATCGACTTTGACAAGTCGGGTGCCGGTTGTCGATTCAGCCAGCTCGGATTCCTGGGAACTTGCCATGTCGTGGTTCGCAGGTGGAACAGGGCGCAACACGGTCTGATCAGAATTTACGGAGGGCGTCTCGTCAGACGAGCCCCCGGGGGGTGTGGCAGGTGTTTCGTGCGCCGCCTCCCCAGCTGTCGTAATAGACTTGAGCAGGTCGTTGTGAGCCTTGGGGGCAAATCACCAGATTTCAGCAGGTTGTTTAGTGTGGCCAGGATGTATTCCCGCTCCTCGGTGCGCAGTGGCCCCATGGATTCCAGTGCGACTCTCAGGCCTTCGGGAGAGGATTTGCCACTGAGTAATCTGGCGACGGATTTCTCAAAGCTTTTCATTAAATTGATTTAAGCTCATTCCGGCTGATAGGTGATCGTTTTCTTACCCTTAAGGTCGTCGGCTGGTTTGATCGTTGGCGATATCGATACCTCAACCTGCATATTCCCTTAGAAAGTGCGTTGATTTTATTCGCATTTTTACCGAATTCTATATGAAAACACAAATCGATTAAATTTCATACGAAAGTAAGAGGTGTATCGGCGTGCTGAACTGCTCTGGTTAGTATATCGACCGAAATCCAGATGCGGCGGCCGCGGAGAAGGCACAGGCCAGGACATCCGACACAGCGGCTATAGTCTGCCGTAGTCGCCGCCTGCCGACCACCACGCCGTCATGACCTGGACCCAGAGCCTTAGAACGGCTTGTTTGTATACTGGTGTGAATTATTGATTTCACTGGTGAGCTAAGAGGGGCTAGATCTTTCGACCGTCTGAAGTTCAGTCTGCTTTTCTCTCATTCTTGCTGTGACAGCCAAACCATTGCTTGTCCTTGAACCCCGACGACTTGTGTTTTATTCTGCCGGGCGTTTCGAAGTCAGCTATGACAAAACCTGGCGATCAGTCAGTTCTTTTGGTTCAGAGTTATGTAGCACTACCGGTGCAGTTAGTGAGCAGTTTTCATGGTGTCATTGCTGGGAAAGTTGAAAAGGTCGAGGTGGAGAGGATTCCTTCTGGTACCCGTCGCCATGGCAATGATAGCCTGCAGTGAGGAGGAAAGCGGGACAATCGAGCTGACTTATGTACAGGCCTTTATGCAGGATCCGACGGCACTGGCGCGCGGCGAGGCATTATTCCAGGGAAGCTGTGCCGGCTATTGCCATACTCTGACGCCAGAAGAATCCGAAGCCTCGTTTCTGTTTGACTGCGAATGGGACTATGGTAGTGGTGATGATGAAATTTTTGCCATTATGTCCGACGGAATTCCAGATACCCGTATGGTAGGATTCGGTGACAATTTTCCTGGTGGCGATGAAGACAAGTGGAAAATCATTGCCTTTCTGCGGACGAATCAGCAAACCTGTGAATAGAGGTGCTGCAGAATATATCTGCAGTATTTGCATACACGATCTTTCAGTAGATTTTTTTACCTGTTAATTTGATGGAGTCAAACTATGGAAAGCAGGAGTTCTCAAGGCCGGGCTACTCAAAACGGTGAAGACGAAAAGAACAACAAGGAGAAGAGGAACTACGGTCGGGCTTTCATCGATGAAAAACTTTTTAAATCGCGAACACTGACAATTTTCGGTGAAGTCAACGAAAAGCTGGCGCGTAATGTCACGGAGCATTTACTGGCCCTGGCAGCGGAAAGTGATGATCCCATTACGATGTACGTGAGTTCGCCAGGTGGACATGTGGAATCCGGTGACGTGATTTACGACATGATCAAGTTCATCAAACCGGAAGTGCGAGCCATTGGTACAGGGTGGGTAGCCAGTGCTGCCACCACAATTTTTCTGGCGGTTAAGAAAGAGCATCGTTTTGCGTTACCCAATACGCGTTTCCTCATACACCAGCCTCTGGGCGGTTCCCGCGGGGTCGCCACTGATATTCAGATCCAGGCTGAACAGATCGTCCGCATGCGTGAACGGATCAACAGGCTGATTGCTGATGAAACTGGTCAGCCACTGGAGCGGGTCGCCCAAGATACAGACCGCGATTACTGGATGACAGTAGAAGAAGCTATCGACTACGGTATCGTCAACAAGACAGTCCGCTCCATTGACGAAGTGAGCTAACGAGCCTTAATCGGTGATACCATGCAGATTTGCTGGTATCACTGATCGGGCTGGCGAACAAAAATCGCCTGTTGACCTTTCGCCAGCGCACAGACCACCATGAATTCCGGTGCGCAGGTGGCGGCTTCGACTACCGCAATTCCATCACCCATCAGTCTGGCTAGTAACATGGCTGTGGCGCCCGCGTAGCTTACTTCAACAGTAGCCTCACTACCGCTGACGCTTCCCGGCTTCGATCCCCATACGAAGCCCAGGGATTGGACTTCGCCCACCTGAAAGACTCCATCCTGAACGGTGACCGCGACACTGAACAAGGTGCCCTGAGCCAACCACGTACCGTTCCAGTTGGCGGTCGACATTTCATCGTTGCCGGTTTGCGAGTATGTAGCGGCCGTTAGCAGGCAAAGGCAGCAGGCAGATAGCGAAATCAAAACGGGTTTGAGTAAAGAAATCATAGGTAATGGTTTACGTTATCCAAATGTCAGTCCAATGCCAAATAGCTGCCCATGAAAAATAGTCACCAGGCTGTAAAGCATGAAGCCACCTACCAATGCAGCCGCATCCCAAAGCAAAGAAGGCTTGCCTGATTCAGTTGATCTGGCAGCTGCCAACGTGCTGAATTTTATGACTGCCCACACCATCAGGGTGCCAAATAACAGCCCAGATGCCAGATCACCATTGGCCCACAAATGGGCAGCACCCCAGATTGCGGTACCCAGGAGCATTGGATTCAGGGTTATACTTCGCAGATGCGATAGAGGCAGATTGCCGGCAACCACCAGTATAAATGCCGGTAACATGGCGAAGTGGGTAATGCTGCGGAGCTCATAACGAGGCTCATAGATCATGATGAAGGGCGATGCGGTTTTGCCCCAGACAATCAGAATCAGGCCACTAAGCGCGACCAGTGAAAAAACGCCTTTGTAGGCATTGGTGCCCAATCTGTTGACTGCGAATTCTCTCAGTTTCAGTTCGCGCAGCAGGTGAACGCCGACAAAAAGCGCCAGGCCCAGGATCAGTAAATACATCTTCACAGTCGGTAGGTTAGTGATGGTGCTGGGAGTTTAGCACGACGTTATAAATAACAACCAATCTTGAGGGTCACCAGATGAAAATTCATCTTTTTGCACTGTACGTACTGATTTTATTGCTCGCGGGTTGCGTCAGTGAC
>Ga0209273_10001069_pt1 | contig 27490 bp, 19 predicted proteins | sample tdAd471_FD_187126 | JGI IMG/M metagenome (GOLD analysis project Ga0209273, IMG submission 187126) | Marine sediment microbial communities from the Atlantic coast under amendment with organic carbon and nitrate - tdAd47.1 (SPAdes)... | ecosystem: Environmental > Aquatic > Marine > Coastal >...
TAATTGTGGATTGTTCGTCCAGTTGATCACATCGATATTCTCATTGCCCAATTCGCGGACAATCCCGTGGATTCTAGACCCTTTCATACCAACACAGGCACCTACGGGATCAATTCTATCGTCATAGGAGTCCACTGCGACCTTGGCTTTTTCACCAGGGATACGAACTGCCTTCTTTATGGTAATCAAGCCATCGAACACCTCTGGGATTTCCTGGAAGAACAATTGCTCCAAGAAAAGAGGTGACGTTCTGGACATTATGATGGAGGGCTTGTTGCCTTTAAGCTCCACACTTTCTATAATTCCACGTACGTTGTCTCCTTTGCGGAAAAAGTCGGATGGAATTTGCTTTTCTTTTGGCAGAATGATCTCGTTCCCTTCATCATCCAACAAAATTACGGCACGGTGTCTAATATGATGCACCTCGGCCGTATAAATTTCACCTTCCAAGTCCTTAAACTGCTTGTAGATGGTGGTATTGTCATGCTCGTGTATCTTGGAAATCAAATTTTGACGCAATGCCAAAATAGCCCTTCTTCCAAGATCTATCAATTTAACCTCTTCCGAAACATCTTCCCCTACTTCAAAATCGGGTTCAATTTTTCTTGCTTCGGTCAACGAAATCTCTTCATTTGGCTCTTCTACTTCGCCATCTTCCACAACGATTCGGTTTCTCCAAATCTCCAAATCCCCTTTATCCGGGTTGATAATGATATCAAAATTGTCGTCAGAACCAAATTTTTTCTTGAGCGCACTTCGGAAGACTTCTTCCAAAATCGCCATAAGGGTCACCCTGTCAATAAACTTATCGTCCTTAAATTCCGAAAAGGATTCGATGAGCGCTAGGTTTTCCATTTTCTACTACAATTAAAATTTTAATTTAACTTTTGCTTCTTGAATATCAGAAAATGCGATTTCCTGCTTTTTCTGCACTGTAACTTTTCCTTTACCTACCGGTTTGGGCTCACGTGCCTTCCATTCCAAGGTAATACTATTTGTCGAGGTCGCTACCAATGTTCCCTCCAATTTCTCGGAGCTGGTCCTAACCTGTAATTTTCTTCCAATATTTTTATTGTACTGACGTGGCATTCGCAGTGGTGAAGCAGCTCCAGCAGAGGTAACTTCCAGAGCAAAATCCTCTTCTTCACGATCCAAATTATGCTCAATCGCCCTGCTGACGTTCATACAGTCCTGCAAGCTAACACCTTCATCTCCATCCAATACCACCTTGATGCTATTGTCTCCGCCAACTTTGAAATCAACCAAAAACAGGGAAGAATATTCTTCCAAGGCCTTGTTAAGCAATTGCTCCACTTTATCCTTCAACATAAAAAATCAGTAATAAAAGAGGGGACTCAAGGTCCCCTCATGAATACTTTTATATCCGTTCAGTTTTGCAAATATACAACAAATAATATCGCATCTGCAACCCATTTTAAAACAAATAAAGTGCTTTCCTTACCTATTTTTCAGTGAATTACCCTTGGCTTATTCATCACAAGCAGTATAAATAGCTGTCAATGGCATCTTCAATTAAGTAGGAGCAAAAGCGACAATCCTTACATATTTATGGGGTTAACCCCCGTTTTACCTTCTTTCACAACAAATATTTTGAACCTAGGTCATCCCAGTTAATTTTGCAACCAATCAACTTAAACACATGGGCAAAACCTCGTTCTCCAATAAGAAAATGAATCATTTCCCAAATGGATGGATGCTGATCTTGGCATTTTTTCTTTTAGGAACATTCCTTTCGTTTTCGCAGACAACTACTATTTGGAGCGAAAATTTCAACAGCTATGGAAATGGGACCGAAAATGGAACTGCTACTGGGCCATCCTCATCCGGCTGGACAACAACGTTGACAGGTGATGTTTGGGTTCAAGGAAACCGTCTTGAAGCCAATAATTTACCCTCCGAAGGAATTTGGCAAACGAGTCCCATAAATATCTATGGATACCAATCTGTTAATTTCAGTTTAGATGTGGCCACTCAGGCACAAACACAACAATTTGAGGCAGGCACCGATTATTTTATTGGAGAGTACCGAGTAGATGGCGGTTCTTGGATCGAATTTGAAAATGCATCAGGGGATTCCAATCCTTCTGATCCGCTAAATTCATCCTACACTGTCAACCTCCCCACAACGGGTTCAACACTAGAAATCCGGATACGATTTTACAATACCGCAGGCAACGAATATTATTACATCGACAATATCGATGTACAAGGAACCCTTGATCTTTGCAATGGAGAGGTTGACTTTGAATTTTATGACAGTTCACCATCTGGCAGTACGGTCGATAATATACCTACTTCAGGCTTCCAAGGTTCTGGTACATTTACAAGTTTCGATGTAGACGCCCTTCAAAATCAAGAAGACCCTGGTGACACCAATAATTTCAGTATACGATATAGTGGATACATCCAAATAGATACCCAAGGCTCCTACACTTTTTACACCTCATCCGATGATGGTTCCAAATTATTTATTGATGGCACTGAAGTTGTCGATAATGATGGTGCCCACGGCAATAGGGAAAGGTCCGGAAATATAACCCTGACTGCAGGGTTGCACGATATAACCGTGCTGTTTTTTGAAAACAGTGGAGGAGAAACATTGACCGTGCAATATGAAGGACCGTCCATATCCAAACAAAACGTACCGTTTTCAATTTTATACTCCACTTGTAGTGCTTCCAGTGCCGACCTTGACGGGGATGGCGTTGACGATGTTACGGACATTGATGACGACAACGATGGTATTTTGGATGTGGATGAATGTGGCGGAGCCAGCGGGAACTTTGTGCAAACAGCAACCAATGTTCAGTTTTTCAATAATCCTTCAAATGCAGAGGGAGACCCCGGCACTACATACGCTTCAAATTCAGTTTCCACCTATGAGGGTCAATCTATAATATCATTCCAATTTGCCCAACCAATTCCCATAGGTACCACTGTTAGCGTATTTTTATCGGCAGCCTCTGGCACTTCGGATATGCAAATTCAATATACCAATGGCAGCTTTTTAGCAGGTGCCGGAGGTATTCCATCCGGTTCAATAACAGAAATAACTTTCAACGTGTCGACCAGTAATTTTCAATCCTTTAGGGTGATTGCTTATCAAACACGTGCGCGAGTGCATGGTGCCAGTTACGGAGGTTCTGTGGATTGCACCACCGTAGATACAGATGGTGACGGCATACCCAATTACCAAGATTTGGATAGTGATGGCGATGGCATACCCGATAATGTGGAAGCACAAGTATCCTTGAGCTATACAGCACCATCTGGAAATGATGCGAACAACAACGGACTGGACGATGCTTACGAAAGTGGTGGGATTTCAGCCGTGGATACCGATGGCGACGGAACTCCTGACTTTATGGATACCGACAGTGATGATGACGGGACACCGGATACAACGGAGGCAATCCTGACACTTTCTGGTTCGGATAGCGACAATGATGGACTGGACAATACTATAGATACAACAACGGGCTATGGCGACCCGGGAGGTGATATTGACGACCCAACCAACACAGCGGGCGGTTCATTAATGTTACCCGATTCTGATGGTGATCTTGGCTCAGGTGGTGATCTTGATTTCAGGGACGATACGTTCGATGATAACGAACCTCCATCTATCACTGCTACGGGAAATCAAATATTTTGTCCAGGAGACACGATTCCTGTGGTGGACAGCGTTGAAATTACCGACCCTGACAGTAGCACAATGGACGCCGTCTATGTACAGATTACTTCAAATTACGATGTTTCCGGCGATGTTTTGAGTTTGACGGGGACACATCCGAACATAACGGCCAGCTATGATACTTCCGAAGGGAGACTATTCTTGGAAGGGCCTGCCACCTTGGCCGAATTTGAAGCGGCCATTAGTGCTGTAGTTTTCCAAACTACCGCCACCGTTAGCAGTGGAGATACCAGAACCTTTTCCGTGGTGTTGAACGAGGCTAACTACTTAGAATCAACAGGACATTACTATGAATATGTCCCAGCAGAAGGAATTACTTGGACAGCAGCCCGAGATGCCGCTGCCTTGAGAACCTTTTATGGACTTCAAGGCTATTTGGCGACCATTTCTTCACAGGATGAATCCGATCTTCTAGGGTCACAGGCACCGGGAGCAGGTTGGATAGGCGCAAGTGATGCCGCAACCGAAGGAGATTGGTATTGGGTTACCGGTCCGGAGGCAGGAACTCTTTTTTGGAGAGGAACTGCCGGCGGAACTGCCTTTGCTTATGAATTCTGGAATTCTGGTGAACCGAATCAATCTGGAGATGAAGATTATGCCCACATTACGGCACCTGGTGTTGGATTGCCAGGGTCCTGGAACGACCTTTCCAATACCGGAGCAGCTAGTGGCGATTATCAACCTAAAGGTTATTTGGTCGAGTATGGCGGTATGGCAGGCGACCCACCTTATCCCGACTTGGCAGCAACAACTACCATTACTGTAGAATCAACCGCACCAACAGCCAGCGCTCCGGCCCCAATTTCGGTAAACTGTGCTGCGGAAATCCCTACACCGGATGCAACCATAATTACGGACGAAGCTGATAATTGCGACCCAAGTCCAACTGTAAGTTTTGTAAGCGATGTAAGTGATGGTGGAAGCAACCCTGAGGTCATTACCCGAACGTACAGAATCACTGATACTGCCGGAAATTCTTTGGATGTAGAGCAAATCTTAACTATCAATCCATTTACCATATCCACGCAACCTGCCGACCAAACCGTTGTAGTTGGGAACAATGGAGCCTTTTCGGTTACCGCGAACAATGCAGACACTTATCAATGGCAGGTAAGCACAGATGGCGGAAGCAACTTTGCCCCTATTGTTGATGGGGCTGAATATTCGGGAACCCAAACAGCAAACCTAACGGTAACCTCCCCGGATTCCAATAAGGATGGTTATATCTACCGTGTATTGGTGTCCAACTCAAGTGGAAGTTGTACTCCGCTGATATCTAATCAAGCAACCTTGACCATGAAAGCGGGCAGAGTGGTTACTAACCGAGGTATTACCTACAGGGTTAACAAAAACTAGCCCACAGTAGAAAAATCTAATTCAGATTGTTCCTTGTATTTGCGCCCAGGGTTTAGATGATTTAAAGGTATGCTAAATGAAACCCGGCATAACCCTTCAAAATCATATCTTTAGTGCATGAAGCTTTTTCGAAATCCGAAACACAATCATTACCTAAAGCGCATCTTACCTTTCGGGATTATTTGGCTTGTATTAAGTTGGTTTATTCTGCTTATCGAGTCAATGGCTACGGAATATCAGAATCAACGACCGGAAACTGACATTACCGTCACTTGGGATGTTCTTCTATTCGCCTCTCTTGCAGTTTTTTTAGTGGGAATTGCTGTTGGCGCCGTGGAGATTCTTTGGTTGGACAAGCTTTTCAAACACAAAGCATTTTGGCAGAAGATCTTATATAAAATGGGGTTTTACCTCTTGTTTATGCTCGTCATAAATCTAGTAACATTTCCCATTGCGGCAAGTATTGAACTTCAATCCTCGATTATGGATACAGAGGTGTGGAACAAATTTTCAAATTACATCATTAGCCCAACTTTTTTGAGTACCATGGTCTCACTTTCCTTTAGCATTTTTGTTTCGCTGCTCTACTCTGGAATTAGCGAGCATCTGGGACATAATGTATTGCTCAATTTTTTTTCGGGCAAATACCATCAGCCTAAAGAAGAGTCCAGGGTGTTTATGTTTTTGGATATGAAATCATCCACATCGCTTGCGGAACGGTTGGGACACAAGAAATATTTTCGCTTTTTAAGTGACTACTATAACCAATTGTCCAATGCCATCATTCAATATAATGGTGAAGTATACCAATATGTCGGGGATGAAATTGTAATCACTTGGAAAAAAGACGATGGTTTGCAAAATCATAACTGCATTCGTTGTGTTTATGCCATGAAACAAAGTTTACAAAAGAGGTCAACCTATTTCGAAGAAACCTATGGAGTAATGCCCTCGTTTAGGGCTGGGTTACATTTAGGTCGAGTGACCACCGGTGAAATAGGCGCTCTTAAAAAAGAAATTTTCTTTACTGGCGATGTACTGAATGTTACCGCTCGCATCCAAAAATTATGTAAGCCCTTAAAACAAGATATAATTGTTTCCCAACAACTAGCCGCACAGTTAATGACTACGGAGTTCAATTTTGATTCATTAGGCAGCTTTGAGCTCGAAGGCAGAAAAAAATCCGAGAGCCTTTTCGCCCCTAAGCCAACTTCTCCCGTTTTGTAGAGTCAGTCCAGCGTATCGGCTTCAAATGCGTTATAGGAATAATACTTTATCCTGCTATTCAAATAAGACCTAACTTCGGTGCAGAATAATGACACTGGAAAATAAAGTCCAATTGGTTGAAGGTTTATTTGATCGGTTGGAGAAAGAAACAAATCAATTCCAGCAAACATCTGGAATTAGCTGTGTTTCTGGCTGCGGAAAATGCTGTACTCACCCCACTATTGAAGCTTCTCCTTTGGAGTTTTTACCCTGGGCATTTCATCTATTTTTATCTGGAAAGGCCGAAGACATGCTTGTCAAGTTAGATAATGAGCCGGGGGCATCTTGCTTTTTGCTGACTCCTGTTTCCATTCTTAGCAAAGGGCATTGTGGAGATTATAAATATCGCGGTTTAATTTGCAGGTTGTTCGGCTATGCCGCCAATAGGGACAAGTTCGGAAACCTGCGATTGGCGACCTGCAAAATCATCAAGGAAGAACAGGCTGAAAATTATCACGCGACCAACGAAGCAATTGCCAAAGGCTTGTATGTTCCTGTATTTACCGATTATTACATGCAATTGAACCAAATCGACTTTCATTTGGGCAATAAAATAATGCCCATCAACAAAGCACTTAAAGCAGCCCTGGAAGAAGTCTTGCAATACTACACCTACCGACCGATTCCGAGCTCTGAAAAACAATGCATTTAACCAAGCAAAGCGCACCCTACAATCCTTATTCTCTAAAACAAGGACCTCACTTTTTCGCAAAAAAAATTAATAAGGGTTCACTTGTTAATCTTTTATAAAATGAAAATCGTTTCAAATAGTTTTTCCTACTTTGCCAATCCTAAAATTCAAAGCGAACCAACTATGATCAAAAAACTTCTGATTTTTGCAGCTTTTTCACTTTTCTTGTCCCACACTTCAAGTGCCCAACTTTTTGGAAAAAAAAAGAACAAAACCAAGAATGAAGCTACCAAAGGAGCATCAAAAAAAGACAAAGGCGACCTTAAAAAGTATAGTGAGGTAATCAATGAAGATGCCGTGACAGATGACGGCCTTTTTAAGGTGCATAAAATCGATAAAGATTATTTTTACGAAATTCCATTTCAGTTGTTCGAGAAAGATATGTTGTGGGTGAGCCGTATTTCACAAATACCCGACAATCTTGGAGGCGGCTACGTTAATGCGGGATCCAAAAGCAATGAACAGGTAGTCCATTGGCAGCGGTATCAGGACAAAATACTGCTTCGGGTAAAATCCTATACCAATATTGCCGACAGCGCAAAGGCCATCAGTAATTCTGTTAAAGTAAATAATTTTGAGCCCATTCTCTTCGCTTTTGACATTAAGGCGTACAACCCGGATTCCACGGCCGCGGTCATCCAAGTGGACGAACTTTTCACCACGGATGTTTTGGCCATTAGCGGGTTGTCCTCACGACTCAGAAAACGATACAAGGTCAGGAAATTAGATCCATCCAGAAGTTTTATCAACTCCATCAAAAGTTTTCCTGAGAATATTGAGGTCAAACAAGATCTGACCTACGATGCGTCCGAACCACCTTCCTTTTCCGATACGGGCTCTATAAGCCTTCAGATGAACCAATCGATGATTTTGCTGCCGGAAAACCCAATGACTCCGAGGTTGAACGACCCTAGAGTAGGCTTTTTCACGGTATCTCAGATAGATTATGGCAGCCCAAAGTTAAAAGCTGATGAAAAACGATATATTCGAAGATGGCGATTGGAACCCAAAGACCCGGAAGCCTACGCCAGAGGAGAGTTGGTGGAGCCCGTTAAACCCATTGTCTATTATTTGGACCCGGGAACGCCCGAAAACCTTCAAAAATACATTAAACAAGGCATAGAAGACTGGCAGAAACCTTTTGAAAGTGCTGGTTTCAAGAATGCGATCATCGCCAAAGATGCCCCTACTCCCGAAGAGGATCCTGAATTTAGTCCAGAAGATATTCGTTACTCGGTAGTGCGCTACGTGGCAAGTACCACCCGGAATGCCACAGGACCCAGTGTATCCGACCCACGAAGTGGGGAGATCATTGAAAGCGATATCATTTGGTACCATAACCATCTGCGCAGCTACCGGAACCGATACCTTTTGGAAACTGGGGCCGCAAACCCGTCCGCACGTACCTTGGACACACCGGATGAGGAAATAGGTGAAATGATGCGTATGGTGATAGCACACGAAGTGGGACACGCACTTGGTTTCCCGCACAACATGGCCGCGAGCTACGCATATCCTGTGGACTCCCTAAGAAGCGGCAGTTTCACACAAAAGAATGGGATTGCCGCAAGTATTATGGACTATGCCCGATACAATTACGTTGCCCAACCTGGTGATGAAAATATCCGTTTCATCCGCCAAATGGGGCCGTATGATCATTATGCCGTCAACTGGGGCTACCGTTGGTTGCCCAACATCACAGCACCAGAAGATGAAAAGGACATCCTGAACTCTTGGGTTCTGGAAAAAGCGGACGATCCCAAATTCAAGTATGGCAAACAGTCCAGTTATTTTGACCCGCAATCGCAAACAGAGTGTATTGGTGACGACCCCATCAAAGCAAGCACCTACGGCATCAAAAATTTAAAATATGTAATGACCCAACTCCCTTCGTGGACATCGGACCAAACCAACGATTATGATGATTTAGAGGAGTTATATGGCGAATTATTAGGTGTTTTTAACAGATATGTTCGTCACGTAAGCAGAAACATTGGAGGCATTTATGAAAACACCAAAACTCCAGAACAAGTTGGCACTGTTTATTCCAACCTAAGTGCAGAAGAACAACACAAATCAATGCAGTGGTTGCAGGAAAATATATTTGACACCCCAAACTGGTTGATTGACACGGCTGTTTTACAAAATATAGACCATACCGCTTATTTTGAGAAAGTACGAAGGGTACAGGCCAGACAATTGTATCAGCTAATGGCATTTGAAACTTTGGGAAGATTAATTAATTCCGAAACCATTGATCATGATAACTACAGTGCCTATGAAATGTTGAGTGATTTGCGAAAAGGCATTTGGAAAGAGGCCTATCAGAATAAAAATGTTGATTTGTATCGTAGAAACCTACAAAACACTTATTTGGAAAGAATGGCATATCTACTAGAGGATGAAAGTTCTGCCAGCTACGATATCGAAACATCGGATGTCAGGGCTTTGGCGAGAGGCGAGCTCAATACACTGAAAAGAACCTTGAACAGGGCTAAGAATACCAACGTAAACACGATAACAAAGTATCATTATGAAAATGCCATTGCCGAAATCGAAGATTTGTTTGGTGATGACCAATAGAGTTTAAGCACCAACCACAGGTGCTAAAAAAAACACTACCCTTAAAAAAACAAGCCCCGCAAATGCAAATTTGCGGGGCTTTTTGTTGACCCATTAGGACTCACTATATTTTTGAATTCGTTTGAATTATTTTTAATAATCTTTATAACAGGTAGTTACAAACCACTTTAAAAAGATGATGGAAGGTAAAACTCATTTTTATACAATTGCCGCCCCCATTCTGCCCCCTATTAAATCAAAATTCACCTCGTTGCAAAGGGTTGGTGGTAATGTCTTCTTCTTGTTGCTTTATACAAGGCATTGGCCACGGCGGCAAAAATCGGTGGAAAGGTCGGTTCTCCCAAACCTGTGGGATCAATATCACTCTCAACAAAATGAACCTCGATCTCCTTGGGCGCTTCGGCCATTCGGATCATCCGGTATGCATCAAAATTGGATTTTTGCGGAACGCCATTCATAAAGGTCAATTCCCCATAAAGCGCATTGCCTATACCATCTACAATACCACCCTCGGCCAAATTGGTTGCGGCATCCGGATTGACCACTATCCCACAATCCACCGCACAGGTCACTTTTTCCACCACTGGTTTTCCATCCTTTATTTCCATATCCAAAACATGTGCAGCATAAGAGTTATGACAGAAATAGGCGGAAACACCCCTGTTCCCATTGGAAGTATCATTCCAGTTGCTTTTTTCCCTTACCAATCGAAGCACCCCGGCATAGCGGTCTGGATCGTAATCATTGTTTTTTCCAACGGGGTTTGTCTTGGCCCTATCCAAAAGCTCCAACCGAAATGCAATCGGGTCCTTACCTGCCACTTCTGCCAACTCGTCCAAAAATGATTGTTCCGCACTGGCCATAAAATTGGAACGGGGCGCCCTAAAGGAGCCTATCGTAATGTTGGAATCCACGGACCAGCTTTCCGCCAAGTAATTATCCACGGCACCGGCGGGAAAACGGTTGGCGAACAACGGACTCTCTGGAATGCCCCCTGCATTGACATGAAATGCAATAAGATTGTCGTCCGCATCCAAGGCAGCCCTGTATTTGGCCTGGTACGTTGGTCGATAAATACCTCCCGTCATATCATCCTCTCGGCTATAAATGAGCTTTACGGGAGCTTTGACCTGTTGGGATATGAGCGCAGCTTCAATGAGCCAATGGGCATAGGACCTTCGTCCGTACCCACCACCCAAACGGGTCATTTGGACATCGATGTTTTCCACAGGGATACCAAGCCGCTTGGAGACGGCTTGCTCGGTAAGCTCCGGTTTTTGCAAGGGTCCTTTGAGCATTGCCCTATCGTTGGTGACATGGGCAAAAAAGTTCATGGGTTCCATACAGTTATGTGCAAGAAAGGGAGCGGTATAGGTTCTTTCAATGACCTTATCGGCATTTTGGAAAGCCGATTCCGGATCACCATCTTTTCGGACCTGTGTGCTTTTTTGAGCAGCCATTTTTTCCATGAGCTCTCCATGGTCCGTACTATTTTCCAGGCCGGAGGGAATGGTCAATATAGTCTGGGAACCACCATAAGGCACCCGCTCTTCGGTATAGGTTTCAAAAGGCTCCCATTCGACCTCCACGGCCTTCTTGGCATTCATGACCTCCCATGTGGAATCCCCCACAATGGCAACAATCTCTAAAAATGTACAGGTATCAAAATGTTGTCTGACATAATCATCATGAAGCACCTTTACGGTAAACACATCCTTTATCCCCGGCATGCGCTTAGCTGCAGACCCGTCCATTGATTTCAATTGGAGACCAAAAGCGGGAGGATGTACAATCATGGCGATAAGCATATCCTCCTGTTGGACGTCGACCCCGAACAACGGTTTTCCGGTAACAATGTCCAAGCCATCCACATTTTTTTGTGAAGTACCTATAATTTTAAAGTCAGCGATTTCCTTGAGCTTGATGTCTTCAGGAACTGGGATTTGGGCCGCTAAAGAGGCCATATCCCCATATCCGGCGGATTTACCACTTAACCTATGGTGCAACACCCCGCTTTCCGTACTGATTTCCGACACCGGCACCTGCCATTGTGCCGCTGCGGATTCCTTGAGCATGTATCTAGCGGATGCCCCTGCGGTCCTAAGCCCGTTCCAGCCCCTGCGAATGGCCTGGCTTCCACCAAGAAACTGGAAGGAAAAGGCTTCGGTATCCAATGGGGCCTGTTCCACGATGACATCCTTCCAGTCCACATCAAGTTCCTCGGCCACGATCATGGGCATGGAGGTCTTTACATTCTGCCCGCCTTCCGGGTTGGGCGACATAATGGTGACAAGACCATTGTCCCCTATTTTCAAAAAACCATTGATCTTGAACCATTCCTCGGGCAGTTCGTTTACTTCTTCCGGGGTCAACTTGCAAGAGGCCAACCAATTGAAACTCAAAATCAGCCCTCCTCCGGCCATGGCCGAGCTTGTTATAAAGGAACGCCTATTGATTTTTGTACTATGTTGTTTCTCCATTTATCAAAAGTAAAAGAACGGTTCATCTGTTGGTTTTCAATCAAGAGCAACTTTGCCACTACCCCACCAGAGGCGGTTTGTCCGTGGCAAAAGGCTGGTGGTAATGCCTTCTTCCCGTCGCCTTATAAATGGCATTGGCCAAAGCCCCGAACACTGGGGGAAATGGTGGTTCTCCCAGACCAGTAGGGTCAATTTCATTTTGGACAAAATGAATTTCAATGTTTTTCGGTGCCTCGGAATGCCTTATGATCTTATATCGGTCTAAATTGTTCTGGTCGGGCTTGCCGTCCGTAAAGGAAAGGTTGCCGTACATCGCATTGCCGACACCATCCACAATGGCACCTTCGGCCATATTGGCCGCCGCGTCGGGATTGATCACGATACCACAATCGATCGCACAGACCACCTTTTCCACTTTGGGCGTATTCCCGTCCATGGTCACATCGACCACGTGGGCCGCATAACTGTTGTGACAGAAATAGGCGGATACCCCACGGTGCGTCCCTGAGGGTGCCTGGGGCCAATTCGATTTCTCACGGACCAGTTTCAGCACTCCCGCCAATCGTTCCGGGTCATATTCGTTTTCTTCCCCTACGGGATTGTCCTTAGCCCGCTGCAACAGCTCCAATCGAAACTCGATGGGGTCTTTTCCCGCGGCTTCGGCCACCTCGTCCAAAAATGCCTGTTCCACGCCCGCCATAAAGTTCGAGCGGGGTGCCCTGAATGCGCCAATGGTGATGTTGGAATTGATTTCCCATTGCTGTGCCAAATAATTATCGACCGCACCTGCAGGGAAACGGTTGGCAAAAAGAGGGGTTTCCGGTATACCGCCCGCCTTTACATGGAACGCGACCAGGTTGTTGTTCCCGTCCAGGGCCGCCTTGTAGTCGGCACGGTATGAGGGACGGTAGATACCACAGGTCATATCATCTTCACGGGTATAGACCAACTTTACGGGCGCCTTGGCCTCTCTGGAGATCAATGCGGCTTCCACGGCATAGTGTCCATAGGCCCTTCTTCCAAAACCACCTCCCATCCGGGTCAGTTCAATTTCAATTTTCTCTGCGGGCATGCCCAATCTGGCCGCCACGGTCGGAGCGGTCAAAACCGGGGCCTGCAAAGGACCGGCCAATTTCGCGCCTTCGTCGGTGACATGGGCAAAAAAGTTCATGGGTTCCATACAGTTGTGTGCCAAGAACGGACAGCTATAAGATCTTTCGATAATCTTTGCAGCTGTTTTGAACACCTCTTCCGGATTACCGTCCTTACGGGTTGTGGTCGAAGACCTTTCCGCCATTTCGTTCATTTGGGCGTAATGGTCCTCCGTACTTTCCAGACCGCTCGGGACATCCACTTCCATTTCGGTGCCGAACCGGTCCATTTTAAACTTCGAATCTGCGATGGGCTCCCAATCAACATTCAATTGTTTTTTGGCGTTCATGACCTCCCAAGTGGTTTTGCCCACAACGGCGACCAGGTCCGTGAACGCGTTGGTGTCAAAATAGCCCCGTGTAAAGCCATCTTCGAGTGTCTTTATCCTGAAAACATCCACAATGCCCGGCATAGTTTTTATCTGGGAACCATCAAAAGATTTCAATTGCAGCCCAAAAGCGGGGGGATGTACCACCATGGCCACAAGGGCACCATCAAACTGGTAATCCAGACCGAACAATGGTTTTCCGGTTACAATTTTGTGGTTCTCCACACTTTTTTTGGAGGTACCGATAATGGTAAAATCCTTCACTTCTTTTAAAGTGACTTCTTCGGGCACCTCTAGCTTTGCGGCCAGGGAGGCCATCTCACCATAACCCGCCGATTTATCGGAAGCGGTATGGCTAAGCACTCCCCCCGAAACCGTGATTTCTGATGCGGGCACTTGCCAAGTCTCGGCAGCTGCCGCAATCAACATTTGTTTTGCAGTGGCCCCGGCCATACGAAGGCCTTCCCATCTGCGGCGGATGCCTTGGCTACCACCGGTAAATTGCCATCCATAGTCCTCTTGGTCAAAATTGGCCTGTTCCACCAATACATCTTGCCAATCCACATCCAGTTCATCGGCCACGATCATGGGCATGGAGGTAATGACCCCTTGTCCAAATTCGGGGTTGGGCGACATGATGGTCACCAGTCCGTTATCGCCGATTCTTAGGTAGGCATTGATCTCGAACCACTCGTCTGGCATTTCCCGAGCGACCATTTTTTCGGCATCCTTGGGTTTGCAGGAATTCAACATGCTAAATCCAAGTACCAATCCGCCACTGGCGAGACTTGTATTTCTGATGAAGGCGCGGCGGCCCATTTGTGTCTTTATCTTTGCCATCTTCTGAATTTCTTAATGATTAAACGTTTTCCGAGTCAGCGGCAGTTTTGATCGCTTTTTTGATCCTTGTATAGGTACCGCAGCGGCAAATGTTGCCGTTCATGGCCATCTCGATCTCCTCATCGGTTGGGTTGGGATTCTTCTTGAGCAATGCGGATGCCGTCATGATCTGTCCTGCCTGGCAATAGCCGCATTGGGGCACATCAACTTCCAACCAGGCTTTTTGAACGGGATGGTCCCCATTTTCAGACAGTCCTTCGATAGTGGTGACCTCTTGATTGCCCACGGAAGAAACCGTCAGCATACAGGAACGTGTCGCCACATCGCCAAGATGTACGGTACATGCCCCGCATTGTGCGATACCACATCCGTATTTGGTCCCGACCATGTTCAAATGGTCCCGCAATACCCAAAGTAGGGGTGTACTTGGATCAACGTCTACCTTGTGAGTTGCCCCATTTATGTTTAAGTTGAATGTTGCCATATTTATTCTGTTTTGTTTGAAGTTATGAATTTTTGATTGTAAGGACTTACTGATTTCAAATATTATCCCTAAACCATTTTAAAAGTTTGTATCATTATTTCCTTATTTGTATTTCATCCAACCAAGATTCCAAAAGTTGCTCAACCTTAACCTTTCTATCTCCCTTAATCGCAAGGTAGACCCCATCCCGTTCACTACCCCCTCTTACTGAGAATACCTTTAAGACCTCGCTCTCCGGGCAAAGTTTCCTTATTGTTTTAACAGTACTCCCCAAACCATAACCTCCATTGGTATTGAAAGGAGCAATTGTTTTTCCTCTGATATCCTGGTGATTTAGAAAACTCTTCATTGGGGGTGGCAATTGCATTCCCCAAGTTGGAAAACCAATAAAAATAGTATCGTATTTATCAATATCAACCTGTGTCTTTAAAATGGGGAAATAACCAGTCCTGTTTTCTTCTGCTACTTGATCCACGATTGCCCTATAATTTTTGGGATAGGGATTTTCGAGTTCGAGAGCCACTAAATCACCTCCTATCCTTCTATGAATAAGTTCGGCCACAGTTTTGGTATTATTAGTTCTGGATAGATATAGAATCAGGATTTTTTCAGACATATTTTCACCAGTCTGTGCAAAACAACAGGATGAAAGCATAAGAAAGTAAACCCATAACATTCTCATCTGTATTCAAATTTTAATTTTCTGGACTCATTAATTTACTAAAGGTCAAATCACCAAGCTTCCAGTCATTATTTTTTTTAACATAAACTTCGGTCACCATAAAAGGGTTCGTTACTTCATTTGGACCTACAACTGCCAGCAACGTTATGCGGTTCCAAAGGATAACGGTATTGTCATTCAGAACTTCAATCATTACTTCATGTATATCGGCCTTTTTATAGTGAATAAACCCGCCTTTAATGATATCCAATTCGCGCTCCTTGCCCCAAGTACCGCCCATGTGCACAAATTTGGCCTTGTCGTGGAAAAGCTCATCGAGCTCATCCGTATTCCTGTCGGCCATCCATTGCCATTTTTGAGCAGAAAGTGCTTTTACCTCTTCTTCCAGTTCTGTTTGTGCAAAACAAGCGGGAAACATCAGAATCGAGAGGATGAATCCAAAAAAATGTGCTTTTATGTGCATGGTATTTGTAATTATTAGGTTGTTCTAATGTTCAATTTTATGGGTATCGCGAACACTGCTGAAGGTCAGGTCCAACAATTTCCAATCACTTCCTTCTTTCTTGTAAAATTCGGTAACCGTAAATTCATTGGACACATCATTCCCTCGTACATGCGCCACTAAAGTGATTCTGTTCCAAAGGATGGCGGTGTCATCACCAAAAACCTCAACGGCCACATCGTGCACATCTGCTTTTTTGTACCAAATGCTTCCTGTTTCGATAATACTAGCTCCCTGTCCTTTTTCCAAGAACCGCTCATGTGTACAAATTTGGATTTCTCGTGAAAAAGAGATTCCAATTGGTCCACATCCTTATCCGCCATCCATTGCCATTTTGTTTTGGAGAGTTCCTTGATTTCTTGTTCAACTATAGCCTCTTGCGCAAAAGACGATACACTTATCATCATTAAAAAAAGGCCCATTAATATTGCTCTCATTTCAAAATAATTTTTAGGTGTTTGTACTCAATATTATTTATTAAAATTTCAACGTCCTGATACGATTTACAGCAACAAACCCATCATTTTTCAAACTTAAACATTAATTCTAGTGATAAACCGACCCAGATTACGGATATACCTACCGTAACTACAGAATTCAGAAAGGTTGTTTGATTTGCTGATGACCAATAGCTTATATTTAACTCAAATTTTTGACTTATATGCAAGAAAAACTGGACATCAATACGGTAGGTGATTATCTCGCTTTGAGAAAACAGGAAGTCTTGCATCCTTTGGTCGGTATAGTCGATTTTAACCAAGTTGAGGAAAAAGGGAAGACTATTAAAGGATATAATGCCCTACACTTTAATTGCTATGCAATTTTTATCAAAGACACCAAGGGTTGCAAAATAAAATATGGGGGCAGGGACTATGATTACGATGAAGGCACCTTGGTTTTTATTGCACCCAACCAGACCATTGGTTTGGGAAACTATTCCCCTAATTTCAAACCCAAAGGATATGCAATGCTTTTTCATCCCGATCTATTGTTAGGCACGGAATTGGGGCGCAAAATCCATTCCTACAGTTTTTTTGCATATTCCAGTAATGAAGCGCTTCACCTTTCTGCCAAAGAACGAAAGATACTTTTAAGTTTGCTCGAAAAAATACAGTTTGAATTGGAGCAAAACCTTGACAAGCATAGCAAAAAGCTGATTGTGGCCAACATTGAACTATTTTTGGACTATTGCACTCGTTTTTACGACCGCCAATTCTTGACTCGTGAAATTGAAAATGTAGGGTCTTTAGAGAAATTTGAGAATCTGTTAAACGAGTATTTCGAATCTGACAAACCACAAAAATTTGGCACCCCATCCGTGGGTTACTTTGCAGAACGTTTGCACCTTTCTTCCAATTATTTTGGTGATTTGGTAAAAAAAGAAACCGGTAAATCAGCCCAAGAATATATCCAAAACAAACTTATCGAAGTGGCCAAGGAAAGAGTATTTGACCCCAATAAATCGGTCAGTGAAATAGCGTACGAGCTCGGGTTTAAATATCCACAGCACTTTACACGGCTTTTTAAACAACGTGTGGGACATTCACCCAGTGAGTTTAGAACCTTGAATTAATTTGCTGTTTCTACTAAAAAAAGCCTCTGAGTTCAGAAATTAAAGAACATTATGTAGAGGTTAACGTACAATAGGCATAGAAGAGTAATTAAAAAAGAGGAGGGCAAATAGGGGTCAAAGAATTTTTTGACAAAACACAAGTATTTGATATACTGTGTATTATATATTTGTCAAAATCAAAAATATAAATCTCTATAAAATTATAAACCCCTTAAAATAAATATTTTAAGGGGTTTTTGTTGACCCACTAGGACTCGAACCTAGAACGACTGGACCAAAACCAGCTGTGTTGCCAATTACACCATGGGTCAGTGCCATATTTGAGCGTGCAAATTTAAAACAAACTTTGGTTTCAACAAATATTTTTGACAAGAATGCACGCTATTTTTGTTTATCAAGGGTGTTAAAGGTTTTCCAAAAAGGGTTAGGCTTCTGTTCTAGATTTACTAAATTCGCCACAATTCGGTTAATAACCAACTCTATGTTTGCAAAAGACTTCAAAAAATGGGACACCATCCTTGGGTGGGTTTCCTTCGCCATCGCGTTTATAGTTTATGCCCTGACCGTTGAACCCACAGGAAGTTTTTGGGATGCAGGGGAATACATTTCCACCTCGGCAAAATTGCAGGTTGGGCATCCACCAGGGGCTCCATTGCTTCAAATGATAGGGGCCTTTTTCGCCATGTTTGCCTTTGGCAATGAGACCAAAATAGCACTTATGGTAAATGCCGTTTCCATCGTTTCAAGTGCTTTTGCCGTATTGTTCACCTTTTGGACCATCACCAATCTGGTGGGGAAAATGGTTTCCAAAAAGAGTGAAATCACCAATAGCAAAGCTATTGCCATCCTTGGAAGCGGACTTGTGGGCGCGCTTGCATTCACTTTTTCCGATAGTTTTTGGTTCAACGCCGTGGAGACCGAAGTGTACGGTATGGCCAGTTTGATCATGGCACTATTGCTATGGTTGGGTCTGAAATGGACCGACAATCTCGGCGACCCGAGGGGCCACCGCTGGCTTATGCTCATCTGTTTTGTGATAGGTCTTACCTTCGGAATCCAGTTTATGGGCTTTTTGGCAATCCCTTCCATAGGCCTACTCTACTATTTCAAAAAATATAAAACCACCACAGTAAAAAACTTTCTGCTCGCCAACATTGCAGTGATTGCAGTTCTTATTTTGGTCTACAAATTCTCTTTGACCTATGTTTTGGAGCTTTTTGGTTGGAGCGAAGTGTTCTTTATCAATGAAATCGGGCTTCCTTTCAATTCAGGTTCCATCATTATGGGGCTCATCTTTGTCGCCGCTTTCTATTTTGGATTGAAATACACCAGAAAACACAATTACTACAACGCCAACATTATTGTGCTTTGTCTCATGTTCCTGTTCCTAGGGTTTTCATCTTGGTTGATGCTGCCCATTAGAGCAAACGCCAAAACCGTTGTAAACGAAAACAATCCGGCCGATGCCAGGGCCCTGTTGGCCTACTACAATAGAGAGCAGTACCCTGGTACGGACAGTCCCGTTTATGGAGCTTATTACTCGGACACCTTTGCCCCTGCCGGTGAGGACAGGGACGATAGCCCCAAGTATGAAAAAGACTTGGAATTGGGCAAATACGTCATCGTAAACCATTATAAAGGTGCAATCCCAGGACCCAATGAAAAGCATGTGGGCATTTTGCCCAGAATGTGGAGCGATCAACATGCCGAAAACTATATGCGTTACTTTGGCGCCCTGGAATTCAGGATAAAATCGGAATACATCTCCAACAGCGATCTCAGGGACGCGGTAAATCAATTTAAAACAGCCTATTCCCAAGGAGAACTGGATACGGAACAATACATTCGTTTTTTACGTGAGTTTGGAGAATACATCGAGGTGCATCCCCCAACATTGGGACAAAATCTAGAGTACCTTTTTGATTTTCAGTTCAGTTATATGTACATGCGCTACTTTATGTGGAATTTTGTCGGAAAGCAAAATGACAAACAAGGGAGATACGATGAAAACGGAAATTGGCTGAGCGGCATCAATTTTATCGACAATATTCGATTGGGAAGTCAAGAAAACCTGCCCAGCGACTGGAAAAACAACAAAGGTCGGAACACCTATTTTTTCCTGCCTTTACTGCTGGGAATCTTGGGCATTGTGTTTCAGGTATCCAAAAATCCCAAACAGTTTTGGGTACTGTTCGTATTCTTTATGTTCACTGGACTCGCCATTCAATTTTACACGAACCCTTATATCTTTCAACCACGAGAAAGAGATTACTCCTTAGTGGGGTCATTCTATATCTTTTGTATTTGGATAGGAATCGGGGTATACGGACTGTTTGAAGAGTTTAAAAAGCTGATTTCGGCAAAAATCGCGGCACCTGCCATTACAACCCTATGCCTATTGGCAGTGCCTTTATTGATGGCATTCCAAAATTGGGACGATCATGATAGATCGGATAGATATACCGCACCAGCAACTGCAAAAGCCTATCTCGACTCCTGTCAAGAAGATGCAGGTGCAATATTGTTCACTATTGGGGACAATGATACTTTTCCCATTTGGTACGTGCAGGAAATTGAAAAATACCGAACCGATGTCCGAGTCGTCAACACAAGTCTTTTCGCCACCGATTGGTACATCGACCAAATGAAACGCAAAGCCTATGAAAGCGACGCGATTCCATCGCAACTTACGCACGACAAGTACAGCTATGGAACCAGGGATGCGGTTTATTACAATAATGCCGACCAAGTTCTTGGAAGCCCCGTTTCCCAAAGACGGTGGTCAATTAAGGATTTTATTAATTGGGTTGGCAGCGACAAACCAGAGACAAAATTTAAGTTCATTTTAGAAAGAGGCGGTGCTGATTTGAGCAATTACTCGGAAAGCACCTTGGACATTGTGTATTATCCTACCAATAAAATCAGGATTCCGGTCAACAAACAAAATGTGCTGGAAAGTGGTTTGGTCAAGGAAAAAGATTCCGCGCTGATTGTAGATTATATTGATATTGACCTACCACAGAGCGCTCTTCCCAAAAACAGGATATTAATGTTGGATTTGATTGCCAACAACGATTGGAAGCGCCCTATCTATTTCTCCGGGGGAAGTTTTGACAGTGCCGAATACATTTGGATGAAGGATTATCTTCAGCTTGATGGCTTAGTGTACAAACTGGTACCCATTAAAACCCCAAACCGAAATTCCTTTGAAATGGGCCGTATTGATTCCGAATTGATGTACAACATTGTAAAAGATTGGGATTGGGGCAATGCAGGAAGTGACAACATTTACCATGATCCACAAACACGTTCACAAGGCCTCTCCTTTAGGAGCAATTTGGCCCGCTTGATGGAAACCCTGATCGAGGAAGACAAAATAGACAAGGCCAAGGAAGTGATCAACATTGCCATGGACAACATGCCCATTGATCATTATGGTTTCTATGCCTTTGTAGAACCATTTATGGATGGCTACTACAAAGTAGGTGAAACCGAAAAGGCACGTGAACTGTTCGGAAAGCTCAAAAAGGTATATCAAGAGCACTTGGAATATTATGCCAACATTCCTTTGGATGAACAATACGATAAAATTGACGACATCCTATCCGATATGCAAGCCTATCGCAGAAACATTGACATCCTCATAGAAAATGGCGACAAAGAACTCGCAGAGTCTGAAACGGTTATTTTCAACGAGTATATTGATATGTTCTCGCAGTTTGTGGATGAAGAAGAAGATATGTTGGACGAACCTATGCCCTTAGATCCGGATATGGAAGATTCCATGCTGCTGGATACCATAGAAAGTGTTCCGGATTCAACACTTCCTGAAGAATAAAAAACATAAAGAGCCTGTTTAAAATATCGATTTTCGTCAACCTGAACTTGATTCAGGTTCTCATAGCGATTTGTTTATCAGTATGATGAGATTCTGAAATAAATTCAGAATGACGTGTTTCAATGCTTTATAGCCTCTTTCTTTATTGGATATATTCGTTTAAGATACCGATAAGTGTATTCGCATCCTGCTCTCCACTTTGTCGCCAGACCATCTCGCCTTTTTTGTAGATCATTAGAGTGGGCAGCCCCTTTATGCGGAGCGCTTGGGAAAGTTCCTTGTTCTTGTCCACATCAATTTTTATCACTTTTCCCTTATCCCCAAGGGCAGCGGCCACATCACTCAAAACAGGATGCATGGAAGTGGACTGCTCGTTCCATTCCGCATAAAAATCTAACAATACAGGGACTTGTAAATCTATAAGTTCACCAAATTTGGACATGTATTCTAAGGTTTACAGTCAAAAATAAGAAAAAATGTGAATGTTTTTACAGCCTTTCAATCCTTTAGTCCATACTGTGGAAAAACTTAGGTCAGTCTCTTCTTTTTGAGCGTAATCACCGAAATCTCGGGCCAAATACCAAAACGGCCAGGGTAACCAATAAATCCGAATCCTCTGTTAACGTTGATGAACTGTTCCATTTCCTTGTAGATGCCCGCCCAGTATTTATAGCGCCATTTTACAGGACTCCATTTTACCCAACCAGGGATTTCGACCCCAAACTGCATGCCATGGGTGTGCCCGCTCAAAGTCAAATGAAAATGGTAGTCATCATGTATCACCACATCTTCCCAATGCGAAGGGTCGTGGCTCAATAATATTTTAAAGTCTTCTTTGGAAACACCTTCTTTGGCCTTTTGTAGGTCACCTGCTTTTTTAAATCCACCACGTCCCCAATTTTCTACACCGACCAAAGCAATTTTATGTCCGTCTCTTTCTAAAAATCGGTTGGAATTGAGTAATAAATCAAAGCCCATTTCCTTTTGCATAACTTTGAGGTCCTCCAAGTTTTGTTCCTTCTCTTCCTCAGTGTCCCATACGGCATAATCTCCATAATCGTGGTTGCCCAAAATGGAAAACACCCCATCCTTGGCATCCAAACGGGAAAAGACATCTTTCCATGGCTCTAACTCATCCGAACGATTGTTTACGATATCACCTGTAAAGAAAATCACGTCGCTCTTCTGCTGGTTCACAAGGTTTACACCATACTCCACCTTTTTATAATCATCAAAACTGCCACTGTGCACATCGGATATCTGGGTTATTTGATAATTGTGGAACGCGTCGGGAAGGTCATCAAACTCCAACTCGTATTTTAAAACCTGATAGTTGTATTTTCCACGGTACATACCATATAGCAACGCCCCAAATGGTAGAGCCGCTAAACCAAGGGCAATACCACTAATGAATTTTCTTCGTGAAGGAAAATAACCTGCATCAGGATTGGAAACTCCAACAACTTTGTTATACCCGTAGCCAATTACACGTACCACATCTTCCAACAACAAGAAGAACCCCAACACCATGGCCAATAAAAAGAAAGCAGCAAAAATGGTCCCAGCGATAGCGGCCGTACCTTTGAACCCATCTCCGGGATCGTAGGTAACCACTTTGATGGTCAAAAAAATTAAGGCGCCCAAGAATACCACAATATAAGCCCATTGCATTAGCGGACTCTTGAACAGCGTACGGAATGCTTGGAAACCATACGCGGCCACTACTAGATAAAGAACTGCCAAAATGATAAATCGGGACATACAATTTTTTTACAAAATTAGCGCTAATCTGCTATTTAGCAGTGCCTTTTAATTTTATTTAACGGCTTCAACAACAGAGGCAAGCGTTTCCAAGCCAGAAATGGCCACCTTATCTTCCACCAAATGTTTTGCAGAATTCATACTGATTTTACCTTCTAACGAAATATGCTTTCCAAAAGAAGTACCCGAACAATGGATGGCGCGCAGACCAATATCCTTAAATTTTGATGCATTTTTAGGGGAAACCCCTCCACCAGCCATGATGGTGAGCGATGTTTGTTTTTGCCAAGCGTCAAGATGGTTGATTCCTTTTTCAGCTGATGGCGCTGCACCGGAAGTCAGAACAGTCTGTACACCAAGCTCTTCAAGCTGCTTGATGGTTTCCAAAGGTTCCGCCACCCAATCAAAAGCACGATGAAAGGTAAAATGCAACGGCTTTGCCAAATCCACCAACGCTTTGGTTCGTTCCACATCCACCGAAAAATCATCCATCAAAATACCAGAGACAATACCGTGCACGCCTAATGTCTTGCAAGCCAAAATATCAGCTTTCATCACCTCAAATTCAGTATCCGAATAGGTAAAATGACCACCTCTAGGGCGAATCAAAACGTGAAGAGGGATTTGAAGCTCCTTTTTCACCAATTGAATCAATCCAGCGGATGGCGTTACACCCCCTACTCCGAGTTCCGAACAAAGTTCAATTCGATGTGCTCCTGCCCTTTCTGCATTCCTTGCCGATTCCAAAGAATTGGCACAAACTTCTACTAGCATATTGTATCTTTATAACCCTTAAAATTAAACATACCAACCCATGGAACGACGCAAATTCCTTAAAAATTCCAGTCTGTCTGCCGCTGGACTGGTTTCCGCCTCCACACTGGTCGCTTGTAAAACCGAGCCAAAGCCCGAAACAGCCCCAGCTGCAACGATTCCTACCCCAAATCCTATAAAACCCATCGTAGTTTGCACTTGGAACTTTTTCAATGCATCGGAAAAGGCATGGGAAGTCTTAAAGTCGGGCGGTAATGCCCTGGATGCCGTGGAGCAGGGCGTTAGGGTAGAGGAAGCGGACGAAACCAATGAGACGGTGGGCAAAGGTGGTCGTCCCGACCGTGATGGCAACGTGACTTTGGACGCTTGTATTATGGACAAGGATGGAAATTGCGGCTCGGTGGTCTGCTTGCAAAACATTGTACACCCCGTTTCGGTGGCCAGAAAGGTGATGGAAGAAACCCCACACATTATCTTGGCGGGCAAAGGCGCGGAGAAATTTGCTTATGAGCAAGGCTTCAAAAAAGAGGATTTGTTTACCGAGAGTACTCGAAAACAATATGAAGAGTGGTTAAAAACCTCCAAATATGAGACCACCATTAATATAGAAAACCACGATACCATTGGTATGTTGGCCATAGATGAAAATGGTGACATTGCCGGAGCCTGTACCACAAGTGGAATGGCCTATAAAGTAGCTGGGCGTGTTGGCGACTCCCCTATAATTGGTGCTGGACTGTTTATCGATAATGAAGTGGGTGGTGCCACCGCAACAGGTGTAGGCGAAGAAGTGATACGTACCGTGGGTAGCTTTTTGATCGTGGAATTGATGCGTCAAGGCAAAAGTCCGCAAGAAGCCTGCGAAGAAGGTGTAAAACGCATTATGAAGAAAAATAAGGGTCGAAGAGATTTCCAAATCGGATTTTTGGCCATCAATAAAAATGGGGAAACTGGCGGCTACTGCGTGCATCCCGGGTTTACCTATCGGGAGTTTTCCGATAATGGGCACGAAAACCGAGAAGTCGTGAGCTTCTACGAATAGATATCAGAACCAAGAGCGCTACGCTTTTAGAAAAAAGATACAAGACCGCTTCGCTGATGGACATTAGATGTTAGACCGCTTCGCTTCTGGAAACAAGAACCAAGACGTCTTGACTCTTGGCTCAATAAGAATTTGCATACATTCAATAAAGTCATTTCAACAATGAAATCAAAAGAACTTATCAAGTCACTAACATTCAATCGTCTGTTAAAAATTTCAATTTTCAGCAGTCTAGGATTTAGTGTACTTTATTTTGGAATTGGAACAATCATGATAATTGCAGGCGCAAAAGTTCCTATTACACTAAATGGAAATCAAACAGAAGGAATAATAGGTTTTCTGCTCCATCTAGCATTTTTACCCATTTACTTCATTTTGATTTTTTTATTCGAATTTATAGTGCTGGTTTCTGGAACATGGATTTCAAAAAGACCTTTTTTCTGTAAATGAAGGATGATTATTAAGCAAAAAAAGAAACATCAAAATTAGAAGAATATATTATATATCTCTTGTCTCTTGATTCTTGGCTCTATATTCTAGGCTCTTTTGAACAGCAATTCGTACTTTTAAACCTGCCTTTTATTATTGCTTATTGAACATTGCTAACTGACAACTGAAAAATACATGTCCGAACAAAAACGACTTTTTTTACTTGACGCCTACGCACTTATATTTCGTGGTTACTATGCCTTGATCAAAAATCCACGAATCAACTCCAAGGGAATGGATACTTCCGCAATCATGGGGTTCATGAATTCCCTTTTCGATGTAATCAAACGTGAACAACCCGACCATTTGGCGGTTGCTTTTGACAAAGGAGGCAGTGTGGAGCGTACCGAAATGTTTGAAGAATACAAAGCCAATCGAGATGAAACCCCTGATGCCATCCGTATTGCGGTGCCGTATATCCAACAAATTTTGGAGGCCATGAAAATTCCTGTTGTGGAATTGGAAGGCTACGAAGCCGACGACCTTATCGGAACCTTGGCCAAACAGGCCGAAAAAGAAAACTATAAAGTCTTTATGGTAACCCCCGACAAGGATTTTGGTCAGTTAGTGAGCGAGAACATTTTTATGTACCGTCCAGCCCGAATGGGCAACGGCATTGAGATTTGGGGCATACCCGAGGTACAAAAACGCTTTGGGGTAAAACGTCCCGAACAGGTAATCGACTATTTGGGGATGATGGGCGATGCCAGCGACAATATCCCTGGACTTCCCGGAGTGGGCGACAAGACCGCCAAAAAATTCTTGGATCAGTTCGATTCCATGGAAGGCTTGCTGAGCAACACCGACCAGCTCAAGGGCAAAATGAAGGAAAAAGTGGAAGAAAATGCCGAACTAGGACGACTTTCACGAAAATTGGCCGAGATCAAAACCGATTGCGAAGTACAATTCCATGCGGAGGATTACGAAATGTGTCCGCCCGATGCTGAAAAAGTACAGGAAATCTTCGAAGAATTGGAATTCCGTAGGCTGAAAGATCAATTTATCAAAATATTTTCGGGCGAAGCGGAAGCCAGTACCCAAGTAACGAGCACCAAAACAGCCAAAGAAGAGGCCAAGGTAGCTGGTAGTGGGCAGTTTACCTTGTTTGGTGGAGACCCATCCGAGTCCGCAGCCACCATCAAAGATGTAAACAGTCGCTTGACCATCGGAGATGTGCCGCATTTTTATCAGAATGTTCAAGATGGTTTGGGTATGGAACTCTTTTTGAACATGTTGATGAAGCAGCCCTCCGTTTGTTTTGATACCGAGACCACTTCCCTAAATCCTTTGGAAGCGGAACTGGTGGGCATCGCCTTTAGCTGGTCCCCCGGCAAGGGATTCTATGTTTCCTTTCCCGATAATGAAAACGATGCCAAACCCTTGATTGAAAAACTACGTCCGTTTTTTGAATCGGAAACCATTGAAAAGGTGGGGCAAAACCTGAAGTATGACATCAAAGTGATGCAAAACTACGGGGTGGAGGTAAAAGGCAAGTTGTTTGACACCATGTTGGCCCACTACCTCATCAACCCCGATATGCGCCACAATATGGATGTACTTGCGGAAACCTACCTCAACTATACGCCTATTTCCATTACGGAACTCATCGGAAAAAAAGGCAAGAACCAACTCAGCATGCGTGATGTTCCTTTGGAAAAGCAGACAGAATATGCGGTGGAAGATGCCGATATCACTTTTCAATTAGGGTTAAAATTCACACCAGAACTCAAAGAAGCCCATACCGATAAATTGTTCGATGACATTGAGATTCCTTTGGTTCGTGTATTGGCCGATATGGAATTGGAAGGCATCAATTTGGATAAAGATTATTTGAACGGCCTTTCCGAACAATTGGACATCGATATAAAAGAACTAGAGCAAAAAATATATAAAGAGGCCGGTGAAGAATTCAATATTGCCTCGCCAAAACAGTT
>Ga0209273_10001070_pt1 | contig 27456 bp, 14 predicted proteins | sample tdAd471_FD_187126 | JGI IMG/M metagenome (GOLD analysis project Ga0209273, IMG submission 187126) | Marine sediment microbial communities from the Atlantic coast under amendment with organic carbon and nitrate - tdAd47.1 (SPAdes)... | ecosystem: Environmental > Aquatic > Marine > Coastal >...
GGTAACGGGCGCGGGGGTTCCGGCGTGACAGACAGTGATGGCGGCAGCTATTCCGATCCCGTCGGCAACGGACGGGGAGGTAGGAGCACTGGCGTTACCGATAGAGATCCGAATGATCCCGTCGGTAACGGGCGCGGGGGTTCCGGCGTGACAGACAGTGATGGCGGCAGCTATTCCGATCCCGTCGGCAACGGACGGGGAGGTAGGAGCACTGGCGTTACCGATAGAGATCCGAATGATCCCGTCGGTAGCGGGCGCGGGGGTTCCGGCGTGACAGACAGTGATGGCGGCACCTATTCCGATCCCGTCGGCAACGGACGGGGTAAATAGAAACTGATGGCGTTTGCATGTTTTGACCGGGCGATTATTGGCTGTTTTGAGCATTGGCCCTGCAGTTGCATGGAAACTGCCGGCCTACAGAACGGGATGGCTTAACCGCGTTCAATCCAATTCGCGGGTGATCTCGCGCAACAGTTCGATAGTCTCAAAAGTCAGATATGGTTCTTCAGCTTCCGGGTTAGCGAAGTCATTGTAGGCAGACAACTTCACGACCACGGTCCCCCGTGTGGGATTCACGAAGATGAATTGGTGGTAGACCCCGAGAGCGGTGAATTCACCTTCATCGCTTTCCGGTACCCACCATTGCAGGCCATAGCCAAGGGGGAAGTCGGAAGCGGGGTTGTCCGCGCCAGGCATCAAGTGTGGTGCATCGGGCGTGACCGAAGCCAGGACCCAATCGGTCGGCACAATCTGCTGCCCATTCAATACGCCGCCCAATCGGAAGGCCTCACCCAGTTTGGCGTAATCGCGCGCGGTGACATTGAGGCCGGCAAAGGCCATCTCCATACCCTCATCATCACGGAGCCAATAGGCCGGACTTTCCGCGCCCAACGGGGTCCACAGATTCTCCTGCATGTATTCGGTAATCGATTGACCCGTCGCGTTTACAAGCAACCAACCCAGTACTTGCGTATCAGTGGAATTGTAGCGGTTGTAGGTGCCGGGTTCGAATTCACGCATCAGCGTGGTCGCAAATTCGTTCATTGAGCCGCCAATGGCGAAAGTCCGTCCGAAGCGATTGATGTCAGAATTGGGATCTGAGTAGTCCTCATCCCATGACGCGCCGGACGACATTTGTAGAATGTCTTTGATGCTGACGCTGTCATAGGCGGAACCAGCAAGTTCTGGCACATAGTCAGTTATGGGTTCGTCGATTCTTTCGATGTGTCCTTGTTCAACAGCGATGCCTACGAGCGCGGAAATGAAGCTCTTGGCGACTGACATGGACAGCCATTGGACGTCGCGTCCGCCGGTAAGCCAATAGTCTTCAAAAACAACATTGCCATTGTGGATGACCAGCAGCGCGGACGTGTCGGTCAACGCCAGGAATTCTTCCGTATTGAAGGTCCGTCCCTCATAGCTGAAGCTCTGCGGCAAAGGAATGCGTTCCCCTTCGCCAAACTCAAAGACTTCTTCCGCGGGTTCAAGGCGAGAGGAGGGGAACATCTCATAGAGGCGATTGAAATTCGCATATTGCTCGGCTCCGGTGAAGAGCGCCGCCACCGTCGTCGCCCTTTCAATCCGGTCCTCGAACAAGAACCAGAGAGCGGCAGCCCCAACAACAAAAGCGGCCGTAAGGGCGATGAGTACCTTCTTCACGCAAATATCCCCCGAAGTGTGTTGAGTGAATTTAGTTCCGCGAAGCCCGAAAGCCAATATGGTTAGTGTCTAGGCCCGCATCTCAGGTCACCCACGCGCGTGAGCTGGCGATATTGGTCCACTCAACCCTGCGCATGGGATCTACGACTTTGGGCTTGGCGGTTCATCCGAGGTGCGGGGTGGTGTTTGGTTATTTGTGCCAGTTTTGTTCCGGCCCTCGGTTCGGGCTTGTTTGCCTACTTGGCTCACAAGGGCCGTGCCGCCCCCAAATCCCAAAATGGTTCACAACCGCTTGGCCGCTGTTAATGGAAATTAACAGGAAACTGTGGCGCCAACCATTCGCTGGGCCCAATATGCCCCTTGTTTCAAAGCCTTACGGGAGGGCAAGGCGTTCCGTCACCCATTTTGTTAACAAGTGTAAACGGCAGAAAACTGCAAAAAATTTGTCATCCAGGTCTGTCATTTAACTTAACTCTATTTTAACTTTGAGCCATTCGAGGCGATCAATCTGTGGGATTGGTGAGCCACATAAAGTGAGCGAATCTGCGGCCCGAGCGCGCGCGTGTGTGATGGGGGCGTTCTTCCCCGGTTGTAACGGCACTGTCTCAGATTGGTTCAAGCAGAACTCGGTAGGAGTTGGGTATGGCAAACATCGATGGTGACGCGACCGGCGCGTCGGCGAATGACGTGGCGGATGATGCCACGGCAAAAGCCGATGACGTGAACGGGACCAAGCAAACCGCAACATCAAACGATCCATTTTTAATGGCGCAAGCGGATGTCGCAGCGACAAATCCAAATGCTCTTGTGCAGGGCGTTTATGATGCGCCCACAGGTGTCACACTCGATGACATTGATACGCAAGGCGCCGATCTGCTTGTCACCCTTCCCACGGGTGACGTGCTGCGGATTGAAGATGCCGTATCGCAATTCGGCCAAGTCGAGATTGCTGGCGTCCTATTCAGTATTCCTTGGGAAATTATCCCGGGCGCACCGGGCCTGGCGTCAGGCGGCGGCAACTTCATCGTTGATCCTGGCGAAATTGGTCCGGCCATTCCGATCAAACCGCTTCTCGGCCCAACCGAACTGGCATTTGGTCTGCCTGACGAAGAAGAGATCTTTCTTCTCGACGACACCGAGCCTGAAATTGGCGAGGTGGACAACACGCGCGTTGATGAAGACGGTTTCCGTTTCGCGAATGTTGACGTGCCGTTGCCCACCGAATTTGATGGAGATGAGAACCTCACCGACACAGGCAACATCACGGTCAACTACAAGTCGGATGTGCCCGGCGATCTTGATGCGGCGCTGGTGCTCGATGATCTCGATTCTTACGACGGCCAACTACAAACGCTTGATGGACATGATGTGGTGTTCGCGCTGGAAAGCGGCGATCTTGTGGGCCGTTCGGCGGGGGATAACTCGGAAGTTATTCGCATCTCGCTACAGCCGGGGCCGGACGACCTCGGTGCCGGTTTCTTCACCTACACTTATGAAGTCACGCTGAGCCAGCCGGTCGAGCATCCCTCGAACGACACCGAAGATATACTCACGCTCGTCGGCATTCAGTTCACCGCAACCGATGAAGACGGCGATTCCGTCTCCGGCACCACTGATGTTGAGATCATCGACGACGTGCCGCACGCCATGAACGACTGCTTTGTTCAGATGGGTGAGCAAGACGAGAAGTATCCCGAGAAGGGCCCGCAGCCGAACCTTCTTCCGCCCGATTGGATGAACGGCGAGAACGAAAGCGTTTCCGGCAACGTGCTCGAAGACAATGGCTATGGGCCGGATGTCATGAGTGCCGACGGCGAAGCCGAACCGGTTGCCACGCTTATCGGCAACTCACTTTCGGGTACCGGCAACCTGACTTTCAATGGCGATGGCTCGTTTGAATATGAGCCCGGCGCCGGTGAAGAAGGCGACGTCACATTCCAATACTACATCACGGATGATGACGGTGACCGCAGCACGGCGACGGTAACGATCAAGCTGCAAGACGATTCTGAACCCGCAATCGATGCATTTGGTACGGATGTAGATGAAGACGGCCTTGGCGATGCCAATGCCGATGATGGTCTTCCTACCGAATCGAGCAATGGCGATTCTGCCACCAACACGGGCTCGATCTTCGTCAGCTATGGCAATGACGTTCCGGCAGATCTCGACGCGGCGATCGTCCTGAACGACTTGGCTGCGTATGACACTGAGCTCACATCAGGTGGCCAGCCTGTCGTCTTTGCCATAGACGGCGGCGATCTTGTGGGCACCATCGATGGTGGGTCGACGGAAGTGATCCGCATTTCGATCACAAACTCGACCGACAATGGCTTCGGCAATATCGAATACGAATATACCGTCACGCTGAGCGAAGAAGTTGATCATCCTTCGAATGACAATGAGGACTCGGTTGTCCTCAATGGCATTCAGTTCACAGTGACCGACGGTGATGACGGTGATACCGCTACGGGCACCGTTGACATTACGATTTATGACGATGTCCCCGAAGCCAAGGACGACAGCGAAAGCCAGATTAGCGAAAACGAGTCTGTCACCGTGGACGTCATGGCAAATGACGACGAGGGCGCGGACGGTGTTGATTGGACCGACCCAACGAAGGTGACGTCATTGAGCCTCTCTGGTTCCGGGACGCTCACCTACAACAATGATGGTTCATTCACATATGAGCCCGCCGCCGGTGAAGACGGCACAATCACATTCGACTACACCATCGAAGACGGGGACGGCGACAAGTCCACCGCGACGGTGACGATCGAGCTGGAAGATGATTCAGAGCCGCAAGCTGAAGCCGGCGGCACAGAAGTTGACGAAGATGGTTTCGGCTTTGCCAATGTGGACTTGCCTACAGGCCTTGAGACGGATTCGACCGAGTCACTTACGGACACGGGAACCGTCTTTGTTGATTATGGAAACGATCTGCCGGGCGATATCGATGCGGCCTTTGTGCTGGACGACACGCCTGGTCTTGACGGTCAGCTCTTCTCCGATGGTCAGACCGTTACTTTCCTTCTTGAAACTGCAACCGGTGACCTCGTGGGATCTGTCGATGGCGGTTCAACGGAAGTCATCCGGATCTCGATCACGGATTCCACAGACAATGGCGATGGGTCGGTCGATTACGAGTATACGGTCGAACTGAGCGAACCTCTCGACCATCCGTCAAACGATGAGGAAGATTCGGTTTTCCTCACTGGGGTGCAATTTGCAGCAACTGATGGGGACGATGGTGACACCGTCACGGGCACGTTCAGTGTCGAGATTGTCGACGATGTTCCCACGGCGAACGATGACGGCGAAAGCCAGATTAACGAAAACGAGTCCGTCACCATAGACGTCATGACAAACGACGTTGATGGCGCCGATGATGTGGACTGGACTGACCCAACAAAAGTGACGTCGTCGAGCCTCTCAGGTTCCGGTACGCTGACCTACAACAATGATGGTTCATTCACTTATGAGCCCGCGGCTGGTGAAGACGGCACGATCACTTTTGATTACACAATCGAAGATGGCGACGGCGATAAGTCCACGGCCACGGTGACGATCGACTTGCAGGACGATAGCGAGCCCACCGAGACTTCGCCCAACGCGGAAGTGGACGAAGACGGCTTCGGCTTTGCCAATGTTGACTTGCCTACAGGCCTCGAAACGGATTCGACCGAAGATACGACTGACGTCCAGACGATTCAGATCGATTATGGCAACGACGTCCCGGCCAATGTTGCTACGGCGTTCACATTTGACGATCTTCCCGCCTACGACGGCCAGCTTGTGACGCTCGATGGTGACGACGTTGAATTTGCTATTGAGGGCGGTGATCTTGTGGGTCGCTCTGCGGGCGACAATTCCGAAGTGATCCGCATCGCGATTACCGACATCACCGATAATGGCGATGGCACGGTGGATTATGAATACACAGTAACGCTCTCTGAGCCCGTGGAGCATCCATCAAATGATACCGAAGATACGGTAACTTTGTCCGGCGTCCAGTTCACGGCTACCGACGGCGACGATGGCGATCAGATCACCGGGACATTTGATATTGCAGTGGTGGACGACGTGCCCACCGCAAATGACGACGGCGGCTCGCAGATTAACGAGAACGATCCGATCACCGTGGATGTCATGACGAACGATGTTGATGGCGCCGACGATGTGGATTGGACCGATCCCACGAAAGTAACGTCATCGAGCCTCTCTGGTTCCGGCACACTTACCTACAACAATGACGGTTCATTCACGTATGAGCCTGCGGCCGGCGAAGACGGAACGATAACGTTCGACTACACCATCGAAGATGGCGATGGCGATAAATCCACTGCGACAGTCACAATCGATCTGCAGGATGACAGCGAGCCGACGGAAACGTCACCGGATGCCGAGGTAGACGAAGACGGCTTCGGCTTTGCCAATGTGGACTTGCCTACAGGCCTCGAGACGGATTCAACCGAAGATACGACCGACGTCCAAACGATCCAGATCGATTATGACAATGACGTGCCGGCCAATCTTGCTACGGCGTTCGCATTCGATGATCTCCCTGCCTATGACGGCCAGCTTGTAACGCTCGACGGTTTTGATGTGGTCTTTGCCCTTGAAGGCGGCGATCTGGTGGGCCGTTCGGATGACGATGCTTCGGAAGTTATCCGTATCGCGATTACGGACATCACCGACAATGGCGACGGCACGGTGGACTATGAATACACCGTGACGCTTAGCCAGCCGGTGCAGCACCCAACCAATGATAACGAAGATTTTGTCACGCTGACCGGGGTACAGTTCACCGCTACCGATGGTGACGATGGTGACACCGTTACGGGTACATTCGATGTCGATGTTTACGACGATGTTCCCACCGCAAATGACGACGGCGGCTCGCAGATCAACGAGAATGATCCAATCACCGTGGACGTCATGACAAATGACGTGGACGGTGCCGACGACGTTGATTGGACCGACCCCACCAAAGTAACGTCGTCGAGCCTCTCTGGTTCCGGCACACTTACCTACAACAATGACGGTTCATTCACGTATGAGCCTGCGGCCGGCGAAGACGGAACGATAACGTTCGACTATACCATCGAAGACGGCGACGGCGATAAGTCCACGGCCACGGTGACCATCGATCTGCAGGACGACAGCGAGCCGACGGAAACGTCACCGGATGCCGAGGTAGACGAAGACGGCTTCACGGCCACGGCCAACGTGGATGAGCCCACTGGCCTTGAAACTGACTCCACGGAATCTGTAACAGATATCCAAACAATCCAGATCGATTATGGCAACGACGTCCCGGCCAATCTTGCTACGGCGTTTACATTCGATGATCTCCCAGCATACGACGGCCAACTTGTAACGCTCGACGGATTTGATGTGGTGTTCGCTGTTGAAGGCGGTGATCTCGTTGGCCGTTCGGATGACGATGCCTCTGAAGTTATCCGCATCGCGATTACCGACATCACTGATAATGGCGATGGCACGGTGGACTATGAATACACCGTGACGCTTAGCCAGCCGGTCCAGCATCAAGACAATGACAGTGAAGACACCGTGACGCTAACCGGTGTTCAGTTCACGGCTACAGATGGTGATGATGGTGATCAGGTCACCGGGACCTTCGATGTTGCGGTGGTGGACGACGTTCCCACAGCGGTGAATGACACGGATTCGACCGGCGAGGACACGGCGGTTACGACAGATGTGATCGACAACGATATCATCGGCGCGGACGAACCGGGAACGCTGATCGCGGCAACGCTCACCAACACACTATCCGGTACGGTTTCGATCAATTCCGCGACCGGTGAGGTGACGTACACACCAACCGCCGGCTTCGAAGGTGATTCGACGATCACCTACACGATGGAGGACGCCGACGGCGACAAGTCGACGGCAACCTTGACGATTACTGTTTCGCCGGACTCGGAACCGAGCCAGGAAGCGGCGGATGCCGAGGTGGACGAAGATGGCTTCACCGCAACAGCGAACATCGACTTACCCACGGGCCTTGAAACCAATTCCACCGAATCTCTCACGGACGTTCAGACGATTACAATCGACTATGGCAACGATACGCCCGGCAATATCAACACGGCCTTTACGCTTGATGATTTGCCTGCCTATGACGGTCAGCTGGTCACGCTTGACGGCTTTGATGTGGTCTTTGCCCTGGAAGGCGGCGATCTAGTTGGCCGGTCGGATGACGATGCTTCGGAAGTCATCCGGATTGCGATCACCGATGCCACGGACAATGGCGATGGAACGGTGGACTACGAATATACCGTCACCTTGTCGCAACCCGTGCAGCACGGCACCAATGACTATGAGGATACCGAGACACTTTCGGGTATCCAGTTCACCGCTACGGATAGCGACGGCGACAGCGTTACCGGCACGTTCGACATCGACGTCGTAGACGATGTGCCCACCGCGAACGACGATAGCGAAAGCCAGATTGACGAGAATGACCCGATCACCGTGGACGTCATGACAAATGACGTGGACGGTGCCGACGACGTTGATTGGACCGACCCCACCAAAGTAACGTCTTCGAGCCTCTCGGGTTCCGGTACGCTTACGTACAACAATGACGGTTCATTCACTTATGAACCTGCGGCCGGTGAAGACGGCACCATCACCTTCGATTACACAATCGAAGATGGCGATGGAGATAAGTCCACGGCCACAGTGACGATTGATCTGCAGGACGATAGCGAACCTACCGAGGAATCACCCGACGCTGAAGTGGATGAGGATGGCTTCACCGCAACAGCCAATGTAGATTTGCCCACGGGGCTCGAAACGGATTCGACTGAAGATACGACCGATGTCCAAACCATAACGATAAACTACGGCAATGACGTACCTGCGGACATCAACGCGGCGTTCACGCTGAACGATCTTGGCACTTACGATGGTCAGCTCGTCACGCTTGATGGCTTTGATGTGGTGTTTGCCCTTGAAGGCGGCGATCTCGTGGGCCGCTCGGATGACGATGCTTCAGAAGTGATCCGCATCGCGATTACGGATTCAACTGACAATGGCGACGGTACGGTAGACTACGAATACACCGTTACACTTTCTCAACCGGTGCAGCACCCTACGAACGATAACGAAGATTTCGTCACGCTTTCGGGCATCGAGTTCACCGCAACCGACGGCGATGATGGCGACAAGGTCACCGGCACGTTCGACATCGACGTCGTAGACGATGTGCCCACCGCGAACGACGATAGCGAAAGCCAGATTGACGAGAATGACCCGATCACCGTGGACGTCATGACAAATGACGTGGACGGTGCCGACGACGTTGATTGGACCGACCCCACCAAAGTAACGTCTTCGAGCCTCTCGGGTTCCGGTACGCTTACGTACAACAATGACGGTTCATTCACTTATGAACCTGCGGCCGGTGAAGACGGCACCATCACCTTCGATTACACAATCGAAGATGGCGATGGAGATAAGTCCACGGCCACAGTGACGATTGATCTGCAGGACGATAGCGAACCTACCGAGGAATCACCCGACGCTGAAGTGGATGAGGATGGCTTCACCGCAACAGCCAATGTAGATTTGCCCACGGGGCTCGAAACGGATTCGACTGAAGATACGACCGATGTCCAAACCATAACGATAAACTACGGCAATGACGTACCTGCGGACATCAACGCGGCGTTCACGCTGAACGATCTTGGCACTTACGATGGTCAGCTCGTCACGCTTGATGGCTTTGATGTGGTGTTTGCCCTTGAAGGCGGCGATCTCGTGGGCCGCTCGGATGACGATGCTTCAGAAGTGATCCGCATCGCGATTACGGATTCAACTGACAATGGCGACGGTACGGTAGACTACGAATACACCGTTACACTTTCTCAACCGGTGCAGCACCCTACGAACGATAACGAAGATTTCGTCACGCTTTCGGGCATCGAGTTCACCGCAACCGACGGCGATGATGGCGACAAGGTCACCGGCACGTTCGACGTTGCGGTATATGACGATGTGCCCACCGCCGAGAATGATACGGATTCGACCGCTGAAGATACCGCCGTCACAACTGACGTTATCTCCAACGATGTTATTGGTGCGGATCAGCCGGGGACGCTTCTCTCGGCGACGCTCACAGATACAACGTCCGGCACGATCTCGGTGAACTCGGCAACGGGCGAGATTACCTTCACGCCCACTGCAGGGTTTGAGGGTGATTCGACAATCACCTATACGATGGAAGACGCGGACGGTGATGATTCGACCGCCACGCTCACAATTACCGTCGCGCCGGACTCTGAGCCGACCCAGACCGCGACGAATGCGGTGGTGGATGAGGACGGCTTCACCGCAACGGCAAACGTGGACCTGCCTACGGGACTTGAGTTTGATTCGACAGAATCACTCACTGGCACCGGCACGATCCAGATCGATTACGGCAACGACACGCCGGGGAACATCGACACAGCCTTTACGCTGGTCGATACCGGTGCGCTCGACGGTCAGCTCGTCACGCTTGATGGCTTTGATGTGGTCTTTGCCCTTGAAGGCGGCGATCTCGTGGGCCGCTCGGATGACGATGCTTCGGAAGTCATCCGCATTGAAGTGACGAGTTCGACGGATAATGGCGATGGTACGGTGGACTACGAGTACACCGCGACGCTCAGCCAGCCGATCCAGCACGACACGAACGATAACGAAGACACAGAAGTGCTTTCGGGCATTGAGTTCTCCGCAACCGATAGCGACGGTGACAACGTCACCGGCACATTCACTGTCACAGTCTATGACGACGTGCCCACCGCCGAGAATGATACGGATTCGACCGCTGAAGATACCGCCGTCACAACTGACGTTATCTCCAACGATGTTATTGGTGCGGATCAGCCGGGGACGCTTCTCTCGGCGACGCTCACAGATACAACGTCCGGCACGATCTCGGTGAACTCGGCAACGGGCGAGATTACCTTCACGCCCACTGCAGGGTTTGAGGGTGATTCGACAATCACCTATACGATGGAAGACGCGGACGGTGATGATTCGACCGCCACGCTCACAATTACCGTCGCGCCGGACTCTGAGCCGACCCAGACCGCGACGAATGCGGTGGTGGATGAGGACGGCTTCACCGCAACGGCAAACGTGGACCTGCCTACGGGACTTGAGTTTGATTCGACAGAATCACTCACTGGCACCGGCACGATCCAGATCGATTACGGCAACGACACGCCGGGGAACATCGACACAGCCTTTACGCTGGTCGATACCGGTGCGCTCGACGGTCAGCTCGTCACGCTTGATGGCTTTGATGTGGTCTTTGCCCTTGAAGGCGGCGATCTCGTGGGCCGCTCGGATGACGATGCTTCGGAAGTCATCCGCATTGAAGTGACGAGTTCGACGGATAATGGCGATGGTACGGTGGACTACGAGTACACCGCGACGCTCAGCCAGCCGATCCAGCACGACACGAACGATAACGAAGACACAGAAGTGCTTTCGGGCATTGAGTTCTCCGCAACCGATAGCGACGGTGACAACGTCACCGGCACATTCACTGTCACAGTCTATGACGACGTGCCCACCGCCGAGAATGATACAACGCTTACCGAAGGCGATACTGAGGTAGTCGTGGATGTTATTGCCAACGATGTCATCGGCGCAGATCAACCAGGTGTGCTAACAGGCGCAACATTGTCCGATACGACTTCGGGCACGGTGTCGATAAATACGGCAACCGGCGAGGTTTCCTTTACGCCTGCAGGTGGGTTCGAGGGTGACGCGACCATCACCTACTCGATGGAAGATGCCGACGGTGATGAATCTACGGCGACCTTGACCGTGACCGTTGATGTTGACGACGAGCCCACACAAACGGCAACCAATGCCGTGGTGGACGAAGACGGCTTTACTGCTACTGCCAACGTGGATACGCCGCTCGCCACGGAAACGGATTCGACCGAGTCACTCACTGGCACGGGCACGGTAACGATCGACTACGGCGACGATACGCCGGGGAACATCGACACGGCGTTCACGCTAGTGGACACAGGCGCGCTCGACGGCCAACTGGTGACGCTTGCAGGAAACACCGTCGTCTTCGCGCTCGAAAGTGGTGTGCTTGTGGGTCGGGATTCGGTGACCACTGACATCATCATCACCATTGAGGTCACAAGTTCGACGGATAATGGCGATGGTACGGTGGACTACGAGTACACCGCAACGCTTGTGGACCCGATCCAGCACCCGGTAAATGACAACGAGGATTCTGATGTCCTCGCAAACATTCAGTTCGAGGCGACCGATAGCGACGGCGACAGCGTTACAGGCACGTTCGACGTCACGGTCTTTGACGACGTGCCGAACCTGCTCGTCGGTGACATAAATACGCTCACAAATGGTGGACCGGATAGTTCGTCCGCGACACTTACTTTCTCGCCTGGCGCTGATGGCCTGGGTGGCGCCACCTGGGTCGGCGCTGATAATACAAGTTCAACCGACACCGATGGCACCACCATTACAGCAGGTGGGGACCCAGTCCTCTTCGTGGGCTATGGCACCAGCACGCTCACCGGTTATGTGGATGAGAATGGCAACGATGTGTATGACGACGGCGTCGATACGAAGGTCATGACGTTGGAGTTAGATCCAGCTGGCGATAACTGGACCGCGGAACTTTTTGTGGGTGTCGATAACGGCACAGAAACCGATTTCGACCTCGTCACGGGGATCTCTGGCGGCAACAACAATACGCAAGCTGTGGGCTCTGACGACGGCGCCAACAATACCGATAACATCGATCTGATTATGGAAGCGGACCCGGGGACGGTGAACACATCGCAGGGTAATATCGGTATTGGCGGTAACTTTATCGACACGGGCGAAACCGTGAAAATCGAGTTTGTCTCGAATGCAATTGCGGATGGTGGTACACCCACTGGATTTGATTGGGAGGCGATTGTCGAAACCAACACGTTCCGTCAAACGGTAACGCGCGTGGCGGGCAACCAGGCCCAGACAGCCGAATTTACTGTCTCCGCTTGGGCAACCGATGGTGACCAAGACGTCTATGGCGACGGCGATGACACGCTGGTGCCCGTTGAGAACGTAATTGTCTACAATACCTCTGGTGTAATCATTCTGAATGTTGAGACCGCGCTGTATGACTCGATGGCCCCTAGTGGCGGCGGAGTCATTTACACAGTTGCGGTGAGCGAGGGGCCTTACAATTACGTTCTAACGGTCACGATCGACGCCGGTGGCGAGGTTTCGTTCACGGGTATGGCCGAGGGCTGGGACTATCAGATTGAGACCGACATCAACGACTTCTTCAGCGGAGTCACCGTTGCTGGTGATGCGGGCAGTGACTTCAACGTCGGTGCCTTTACTCTTGGCGTTGCGCGGGCAACCGATCCATTTGACATGGACTTCGATATTATCGGGTTCGACGATGATGGCGACGAGATCAGTCAAACGTTGACCATTCATTTTGACCAACCAGTTGAATCCCTTTTAGCACCTGCTTCAGCTTCAACCTCTAGCTTATCGGGTGAGGGTGAAAGCGGATTTGGCGGCACCACGGAATCGCCTGGATTTGCGGATACAGGTGGCGGCTTTGGCGAAGGGACGACCGGCTTCCTGTCGAACTTTGTCGCGGACGAGACAGGCTCGGAGCTGCATTTACTATCAGGAATGCTGGATCAATACACAGATGGGCTGTCGCTCTTTGCAAGCATGCCGGTCAATGTCAGCCTGATGGGAAGCACCGCAGATTCGGACTTCAAGAGCAGTTCGTTCGTTATTGACGATGCTCAACTTAGTCATGGGCTTGAGATTGATCTCGCCGGAAACCAATTCGGAGACCTTTTGGGTCCCGATGCCATCGATAATCTAAGCGGTCTCAGCACACACAATCTGCCAGGTGGCGTGGAGCTCGCGCTTTCCGACATGGTGGATGGGTCCGCTCAAGATCTTTCAAGCCTACTGGGGCAAATGCCTGATCTCGGCGGTATCGAGACGATGGCACAAGGCGTCGGCGAACTGACGTCTGTTGGTCCGCTGACAAGCGTGCCGAATATCGATGAGATCGTGTTCTACTAGCTTCATCCTTCCGGGAGCTTCGAGCCGGCCGCCTTTAGGCGCTGTCGCTTGGCGGATCATCGGGCGTCAATATTGTGGGCGCCATGCGGCTTGGCAAAAAGTTGGGTCCCGGCAATACGATTGTCACACTTCTATGCGACGCCGGATCGCGCTATGTGGGGCGGCTATATAAAGCGGACTATCTGGCGGCGCGAAACTTGCCCGTTCCGCCCTGGAGCGGTAAACCCCCGCACGCATCCATCGCCAAGTAAGGATCATGATGACCGACGCTACCACATCCGAAGCGGCACCTTTTGTGCGCGAAAAAGGCGCGTTCTATGAGTGCGAAGTATTGAGTGTTCAGCACTACACTGACACGCTCTTTGCCTTCCGCATCGAGCGGCCGAGCGCATTTCGCTTTCGCGCTGGCGAGTTTGTCATGATCGGGCTTGAGGTAGATGAGCGCCCGCTTCTCCGCGCCTATTCGGTGGCGAGCCCCGCTTGGGATGAGGAGCTTGAGTTTTACTCGATCAAGGTCCCGGACGGGGCGCTGACCTCACGGCTTCAGCATATCAAGCCGGGCGACGGCGTTTTGATGGGCAAGAAGCCCACAGGCACGTTGGTCGCGGATGCATTGCGCCCCGGGCGGCGTCTCTATCTGCTGTCGACCGGGACCGGCGCGGCGCCTTTCGCGAGCCTTATTCGCGAGCCAGATGTATACGAACGTTTTGACGAAGTAGTCTTTACACATACTGTGCGAACTCAGGCCGAGCTAACGTATACGGAGGAACTCGTCTCTGCACTGCAGGACGACCCACTGGTGGGTGAGCTCGTGCGCGATAAACTCATCTATTTCAATTCCGTCACGCGGGACGAGGGACCGCGCAAGGGGCGCATCACCGATCTCATTGAGAACGAAAAGCTCTTTGAACACATCAATCGCGAACCACTCGATCCTAAAGAAGATCGTGTCATGGTTTGCGGATCCATGGCTATGCTCGAGGACCTCAAGGCCATTTGCGAGGCGCGCGGATTTGAAGAAGGTTCAAACGCTAGACCCGGCGATTTTGTGATCGAAAAAGCATTTGCCGGCGAAGGTATTTGACTCGCTTCGCGCCTTGCCAGACCTCCACCCTTTTGCTCAGATCGCCCAACCATAGAGGGTAGGCGGTTTGAATATGAAATCCGATAAGAAATCAGGACGAGAGCCTAGTCTCCTTGAGGCGATCCTGCCCGTTGTGTGCCTTGCCATCCTCATGGGATTGGTGATCGCGACATTTGGCGACGACGCGACCGGGGGGCCGGCTCAACTTGCGCTTATATCGGCCGGAGCGATTTCCGGCGTGTTGGCTTTCTTGCGCGGTGTCAGCTGGAAAATGCTTGAAACGAGCGTTGTTTCCACCATCTCCAGCGCAACAATTCCTATGCTCATCTTGTTGTGCATTGGGGCGCTTATCGGTGTGTGGATGCTGGCAGGTGTGATCCCCACGCTTGTTTACTACGGCACACAGGTGCTTTCGCCTTCGATTTTCTACCCTAGTGCGCTGCTGCTCTGCGCCATTGTTTCGCTTGCCATCGGCAGTTCGTGGACCACGGCAGGTGCGATTGGCGTCGCGCTTATGGGGATTGCCGAAGCTACCGGTCTTTCGCTTGCCATGACCGCGGGCGCGGTTATCTCGGGATCATATTTTGGCGACAAACTTTCTCCGCTGTCCGACACAACCAACCTCGCGCCAGCGGTTGCAGGGTCCGAGCTTTTTGAGCACATACGCTTTCTTTTATGGACGACGGTGCCAGCGATTCTGATTGCGTTTGTCTTTTTCGTCGTGGCCGCTCTGATGACGGGAACGACGCCGGAAGCTGCGCAAGTGGGTGGCCTTATTGAGGCATTGGATGGAAGTTTCAACATCAACCTGTGGCTTTTTGCGCCGCTCATTATTCTGCTTATTCTAGCTCAGCGCCGCGTGCCCGCCTTGCCTACGCTTCTTTTATCGATTGTGATTGGCGGCGTATTTACCTTTTTCTTTCAGCGAGATGCGGGCAGTGACGCAAGCCAAATAATCCAGTCCGCCTGGCAGGTGGCGGCAAATGGATTTGAGGCTGAGACCGGACACCCCGTTGTCGATAATCTTTTATCGCGCGGCGGAATGAGCAGCATGCTCACCACGATCTGGCTCATCATAAGCGCCATGTTCTTTTCGGGCATGATGGAAGGAAGCGGGCAGCTCGCGCGGCTCGTGATTGCAATGACCCGCGGGCTCCAGCGTGCGGGTTCCGTAATCGTGGGGGCAGGACTTACGGCCTTCGCTGCAAATTTGATCGCATCGGATCAATACATGTCGATCGTCATCACCGGCCGGATGTATGCGGACGAGTTTAAACGCCGAAAACTTGATCCGGTAAATCTCTCGCGTGCGCTTGAGGATTACGGCACTGTGACCTCACCACTCATTCCCTGGAATACCTGTGGCGCGTATATGGCGGCCACGCTGGGCGTTGCGACCATTTCGTATTTGCCGTTTGCAGTCTTCAACTATGTAGGTCCGATCATCGCAATGATCTACGCGGCAACTCACTTTCAAATCCGTGAGGCAAAGGAAGACCCTCAGGCTGCCTAAGTAAGCCGAGAAATCGCATCGCGGAACGTGGCGGCGATGGCGCCCTCGTTCGCGTGGTGGCCGTCCTCGATCACTTTCTTGCCTCCCACATAGACGTCGCGAACAGGGTTTCCCGCCGAGGCAAAAATCCATGCGTCGAGGATAGCATCGTCCTTGCGCCCGGTAAGTCTTGGGTGCTCTGGGTCCAATACCACCATGTCGGCGCGTGCGCCTGGCGCAATCACGCCTGCATTGAGGCCCAGAGCGTGGGCACCGCCGCTGGTCGCGCGAGAAAAGAGCCCACGTCCAGTGGAACGGCCCGGGCCGTCTGCGAGCACATTGCGCCGCTTTCGTTTAAGCCGCTTGCCATACTCAAGAAGGCGCAGTTCTTCGGTTGGGCTCACAGAGACGTTGCTATCTGAACCGATGCCGAATGAACCATTGCAGTCAAGATATGTGCGGGCGGGAAAGATGCCGTCGCCGAGATTGGCCTCGGTCGTGGGGCATAGGCCCACCGCCGCACCCGTGGCGGCAAGAGCCGCGGTCTCCCTATCATCCATGTGCGTCGCATGGACCAAGCACCAGCGGCTGTCCACATCAAAGTGGTTGAGGAGCCAGGCCACAGGATGCGCGCCGCTCCACGCGATGCACTCGTCTACTTCCTTTTGCTGCTCAGCAATATGAATATGAATGGGTACCGTTTCGTCCATTTGGGCGACCCCGGTAAGCACATGGTGCAAGTCAGCTTCGGAAACCGCGCGCAGCGAATGGGGCGCAACGCCAATTCGTACATTCGGCTCTCGCTCGTATTGGTTCAAAAGATTGGCGATAATGGCGAGGTAATCATCCGGCGACTGAACAAAGCGCGATTGTTCGGATAGGGCAGGTATCTCCCCGAAGCCGCTGAAGCGATAGAAAACCGGCAGGTGAGTGATCGCAATCCCAACGGCGCGCGCTGCGGCAACAATCCGGTCCGACAACTCAGTGCGGTTCGCGTATGGCGCGCCGCCCGGCATGTGATGCAGATAATGAAATTCGCCCACCGCCGTATATCCGCCCTTGAGCATTTCCACATAAAGCTGAGCGGCGATGGCTTCGAGATCCTCTGGTCCGATCCTGTTCGCAAAGCGGTACATCACATCACGCCATGTCCAGAAAGAATCGCCTGCCGGATCGGCTTGTTCCGTGAGGCCCACCATCGCGCGCTGAAACGCGTGGGAGTGAACGTTCGGAACGCCCGGTAGAGCAATCCCTTTGGCTTGGCCTGCGGCCCCGGGGGCATCGGGTGTAACTGCCTCGATCGTACCGCTGGCGTCGATCTCAAGGGCAACATTTGCGGCCCAGCCGGAACTCAGTAGTGCTTTTTCAAAATAGAGCTTGCTCATGTTCTGCTGCCACAAGCTTCTGCTGCAGACGCCATATACGCGGTCAGCATTTGCCGCAACACCACACGCAACTGGTCAGCGCGTTCCTCAACGAATGTCCAGGGCGGTGCCTCTTCCATATATGCAGATTGCGCGAGTTCTACTTGAAGGGCATGGACGTTCTCATCAGGCCGCCCGTTTTTCCTCGTGATCCATCCGCCCTTGAAACGGCCATTTGCAACGAAACTAAATTGGTTCTGGCTCGCGCATGCCTGATTAACAGCATCCTCGATGGCGGGCCCGCAGCTAGCCCCATCATTTGTTCCCAGATTAATGGTGGGAAGCGTTCCATCAAAAAGTCGCGGAACTTGAGAACAAATGGAGTGGCAATCATAAAGAAGTGCGTAGCCGTGGATTGCCAGGGCCTGGCCGACCCTCTCCTCAAGCGCCTCATGGTAGGGCACAAAATAGGAGATCCGTCGTCGTTCAATCTCGGCTTCGGAAGGCCCGTCAACATCCTCATAGATCGGCTCGCCGTCGAAAGTCGTCGTGGGGCAAAGCTCGGTCGTTGCTTGCCCAGGATAGAGCGAGTGGCCCGCCGGGTTACGGTTTAGGTCGATCACATAACGGGACAGGTTGGCTTTAACGATGCTTGCGCCCAGATCTGATGCAAAATTATAAAGGCGATCGATCCACCAATCGGTGTCAGCGAGCGCTCGACCCCGGTCATTGAGCGTGTCCTCCACTTCTTTAGGCAACACTGTACCGGCGTGCGGCATGCTCAAGACCAAGGGACTGTCGCGTTTTGTGACGTCCAAAACCTGCACCTGGCGGTTCCTCTATCTTTTTTAGTTGACGCGAAATTAACCCTACGCCCTTCGAGCGATGGAGGCCAGCGACTAAGTATGAATGGAGAGTTAAGTTGGCACTGCCATCAGTTCACCTATTTCATCCGTATACGTTTGATTAACCGAGTTTGCAAAAGGCCTAGTGAATCATAGCAATCGCGGGCATTTTAATTGAATTAGCGCAAAATCTTTAGAGGCCGATAATTGCCCCTGAGATAGCTTGAATGCGAGGCAGTGCCCCATCCGGAAGGGCATCGCCACCTTGGCATGTGAGTTGTTTATGGCGTTCTTGGGGATCGACCTCAAAAGGCTTACCGCGGTCTTGCGCGGTGACAAGTTCGACGCCGCGGAAATCGATCCAAAAACGGTTCGGTTCCGCGACGTGGACCGTGAACGTGCGTTTGCCGAGGTACACTTTCGTCAACACTCGTTCTCAACGCTCTTCTATACCCTCCTCGGAATCGGCGTCTACATGGCGTTCGGCATTCTGGACGTCGTCTACTTGCCGGGCGAATGGCACGCGGTACTCTTTATCCGTTTGGGAACTTGCTTGCTGCTGCTCGCCTTCTTGACCGTCTGGTTTATGTTTGGATCCAAGATCGGTCAGCACATTGTCCCTTTCATTGGGATGTTGATCGCAGGGACCGGGATTATCCTCATGACGCTTGTCATGCCAGAGCCTAAGAATGCGACCTATTATGGGGGTTTGCTCCTGGTGGTGGCGTTCTTCTGCAACATGCCTTTGTTGCGGTTCTACCATGCGCTTGTGGTGACGACTTATCTGATCCTGGCTTACGCTTTGGTTGCGGCAGTGCTGAACCCGATCCCTGGGCCGGTTCTGCTAAACAACCTCTACTTCTTCATTTCGATGGGCGTGTGGTCGCTTTGGACCAACTACTGGCACCAGCTCTATGCTCGCCAGGATTTCTCGCACACCCGCAAGCTGAGGGATGAAGCGGCTAAGATCTCTGCACTCTTCCATGAGGCGGAAGCAGCCAACCGCGCCAAGAGTGAGTTCCTCGCCATCATGAGCCACGAGCTCAGGACGCCGCTGAACGCCATCATGGGTTTCTCGGACATGATGCGAACGGGTATTCACGGGCCGGTCGAAAACGAGGAATATCAAGAGTACCTCGAACATATTCACGAGAGCGGCGCACACCTCTTGCGTCTCATCACGGATATTCTTGATCTTTCAAAGGCCGATGCGGGCAAGCTTGAATTGCGTGAGACCTTTGTCGATGTGGGCGCAACATTGCGGGTCGTGGCGGATATGGTGAAGCCGCTCGCCGATAAGGGTGAACTAAGGCTCGAGGTCAAGGTTCCAGAAATGACGCCGATGCTGAAGGCTGATGAACGCATGGTCCGGCAGATCATGATCAACCTGGTCTCGAATGCGATTAAGTTCACACCCAAGGATGGAGCGGTCACGATCTATGCGCAGAGTGAAGATGATGGAGCGTTTACGATCACTATCGCTGATACCGGCATTGGGATCGAAGAAGCTGACGTACCACGAATTCTCGAGCCGTTCATTCAAGTGGATTCGGCGCTCAACCGACGCTTCGACGGGACGGGCTTAGGCCTGCCGCTATCCAAGAAACTTATGGAAGCTCACGGCGGCACGTTGTCGATTGCAAGTACTGTGGGCGAAGGAACGCAGGTGATGGTCACCTTCCCGCCAGAGCGAGTGGATGACACCGACGTCGTGCCCGGGCTCACGGTTTCGGGAAAGTAAGCGTAGGTGCTAGACCGGCTTGCGAACGCTTAACATGAGAACGTTCCGCGTTGCATCTTCTTCGATCTTGTATGCGCCGCCCAGTTCCTCACCGATCGCCGCCATCTCTTGATGGGTGCGACAGATAAGCGGCCAATCGGCGATGCACTCAGCCCGCCAACGCCAATTCTTGTAAGGGTCTTCAACGTTCGCGACCACCAAAAGACCGCCCGGCTTCACGAGCGAGTAAAGCGTTTTGCAAAAACGCATCGCCCGCAGCTCCTTGAGGTAGTCCATGATGCCCAAGGAATAGAGAATATCTTGAGGTTCAATCGCCGGCTTAATCGACCTTGGATTGACGAGCCGCTGAAACCCGGTTTGAAGGCATTGCACCGACACCAAGCCGCCGTGCCGTAGGGTTTCAGGATAGATGCGCTCAAATGAGACATTGAGCGCCCGGTCATCCTGATCGATGAGCGTGAACTTTGCCGGCCGGCTGATCGATTTTTTCAGCGCGACTCGCACTTCTTCCGAACTGCCGCAACCAATGCTCATGATCTTGAGCGGCTCGTGAGAAATCTCTTTTTGCAGTTGCCGCGTAAGAAGGTCGCTCATCATCGACTTGCGGGTCTCGATGCAGCGAAGGGCCGCGCGGCCCAATCGGTGCAAAAGCCGACCATAAAGTGTGTCGCCTTGGTCCGCATCTGAATAGACGTAATCCATCACGCCATAATCGCCGGGATAACCAAGCGGTTTCATGTATCCGCGGTTCCACACAGGACCGGCCATAAACTCCGGCGTTACAACCCGCTCCGTGAAGGTTTTAATCGCTGCAAATACCTCAGGATCATCGCCTACGGCCTCAACGATCAGATCAAGCTGATGGCAAAGTGCAAGCCATGGAGGCGTCAATTCGTTCTCGACCATATTGAGGAGCGCATGTTCTTCGGTGGGGTCGAGACCCGCGCTCTCCTCAAGCAGAGGCTTACATGAGCGCATGAGGTCGATCACCTCGGCACAGTGCTGACGAAAATCCACCGGCAAGAGCTGCAGCGTATTTTCGCGGCTGGTTCCCAAGGCATAAGAGACCAAGTGGCGCCGATGTTGCTCGCGCAAGTTGGCAATATTGAGATAATCACCTTCAAGGTGTATCCCGAGAATTGTACCGCTATTAATGGGCTGGTGCCGAACGATGCGGCCCTTGCCCTCGAAAAGGGTGCGCTCGCCATAGCGGAGCTGCAAGGGCGCACTCATCCCCACATCAATTGTGTTGTCATTCGCACCCACGACCGCAATGCCGGTCATGCTGAGATCTTTCAGCTCGAACTCATGGTTCAACATTTGGACGGCGGGACTGTGCATAGGAAAAAGCTCGCCCGCGCGAAAGCGTGGCGAGCGGTACCGGATGCGGGCATCCTCGGCACCATTCAAGTCTTCATACGCACTATACGGCACGATATTCACCGCGACCCCGTTCTTCCCGTTCCCAACCCTAAGGCGGTGCATCCAGAGTTACACGAACACCGGATGTTTACGAATGACTAACTTTAATAAAAACCTAATTTTGTGTGCGAAACGTTAATTGATTACGCCGAAGATGATTCGTTTGGGGCCTTAGGGGTCTGATGCCAGGAGTGCCATGCGTAAATCCATAAAGTCATTGATGTTCTTTGTGGTTCTGTTGCCCACGTTAGCCCTAACGGTTGGCATCAAAGACCTCCGCATTTCGGCTGAGACGCGAGTCCTGGCCGGACCGCACAACCCTGTGCGTCTTGAATTGGAACGTTTCGAGCAGCGCTTTGCCCAAAACAACAACCTTTTGTTCGTGGTGACGTTAGGTGAGAGCAGCGTTTACTCCGATGAAGGTCTGCGCGCAATTGATGAGATTACCCAGCGCGCCTGGAGATTACCTTACGCAAACCGCGTCGATTCCATCACCAATTTTCCCTTGATTGAGTCCTCTGCCGATAGCTTCGGCGTCACTTCGATGCAGGACCGAGGATTGCCGGAGACGCAAGCCGCGCGCCGTGCATTTCGTGCGGAGATCGAAGCCGAGCCATGGGCTGGCGGGCTTTTGGTAAATGACGCCGGCGATGTGGCAGCCGTAAATGTGCTTTTCGTTTTGCCGCCGGAAGCCACCAGCGAGATCGCCGAGATTATGGGCGCAGTCAGGGCTTTGACGTCTGACGTGCAGAGCAATTCCCCCATTGCAGAAATTCACGTGACCGGAAATGTGGCGCTGATGAATGCGTTTGCCGACAGCGCCCGCCGCGATATCCAGTGGCTCATTCCGGCATCGCTGCTGCTTGTTGTCTTGATCGCATATGCCTTTATTCGCGATGTCTGGCTTGTGTCGGCGGTGGCGGTCTACCTCTTCCTTTGTAGCTTGGGCGCTATGGGTGCCGCAGGTTGGGCGGGGCATTACTTAAATGCGTCGGGAGTTTACACTCTGAACCCGGCCACAGTAGGTGGGCCAATCGTAATTATGACGTTGGGGCTTGCCAGCATTATCCATTTTATCAGCAGTATTCAGACGGCGCGGGCCCAATCGCGCTCGGTACCCGATGCGGTTGATCATGCGCTTGCTGAAAACCGTTTCCCCATCACTGTAACGATCCTCACCACGGCGTTCGGTTTCATCAGTATGAATGCAGCGGCATCGCCACCCTTGCGCGAGCTTGGCAACATTGTGGTGGTGGGCTTGATTATCGCGCTGGCGCTGGCGCTATATGGGATGCCGGCGGTCTTGCGACATTTGCCCATTCGCGAGCGCGAGATCCCGTCACGCCGATGGCTTTCAGCAATCATTGCTTGGGTGATTGACCGAAAAGGCCTGGTCATTTTCGTTACAATCGGAATTTGCGCGGTGGCCGCCACAGGTATTAGTCGGATCAAGCTGGATGACGACTTTATCCGCTATTTTGATCAGTCGTTTGATTACCGCGTAGCGTCCGATATTGCCGAGGACCGGCTCACAGGGCTCAATCTTCTGGAGTTCGCCGTTGAGGCGGGCGAAGACCATGGGATCAATAGCCCCGAATACATGGGCTTGCTTGACGACTTTGCCGTATGGCTGAGAGAGCAGCCCGGTGTGGTCCACGTAACCAGCCTCAGCGACAAGCTACGTCAGATCCATCATGCGCTTGAGCCGGATGCTGCGCCGGGCGAGATGCCAGAAAGTCGCGCGCTCATCGCGCAGTACTTCTTGCTTTTTGAGTTGAGCCTGCCACCGGGCAACGACATTGCTGACCGCATCAATGCGGACCGGAGCGCAACGCGACTCACAGCTGCTATGCGGCACGTCACCTCTGCCGACATCCGCGCCCTAAATGAGAGGGCAATCGAATGGCTCGCCGAAAATAGCCCCGTAGAAGAACAAGCGGGCGGGCGCAGCATCAACTATTTCTTCGCCGCGCTGTCGATTGAGAACATTCGGTCCATGATTGGCGGTACCGTGCTCGCCCTGGTGCTGATTTCCTTTATCGTGCTGATCGCGTTGCAGGATGTACGCCTCGGCGCGATCAGTCTTGTCTCCAATGTGCTACCGCTCGTGGTTGGGTTCGGCATTTGGGGTTATTTAGTGGGGAAAGTGGGCATTCCCTCATCAGCTGTAGCGGCGATGACCTTCGGCATCGTTGTGGATGATACGATCCATTTGCTTCTTCGGTTCAAGCGGGCGCGGGCAGCGGGATTTGAAACCGAAGCCGCCATGAAGATCGCCTTTGTTGATGTGGGCCGCGCCGTTGTGATTACGAGCCTCGCGCTCACGGGCGGGTTCTTGCTGCTGACCTTTTCAGGCTTTGAGATCAACGCAAGCCTTGGTCTTTTCATTGGTATTATCGTTGTGTGCGCTCTCTTGATTGTGCTGACGCTTGTGCCGGCACTTGTCATGCTGGCATTCCGACGTCCGGATGAACCCGAGCTTGTTGAGATCAAAGCGCCAGCAGATCCCGAGCATTTAGGCGCCGATCACCGGCTCGCCGGCGATGGTAGTGCGGTGTAAGAGCCGCGCATGGCCATCATACCCAGCCGTGGCTGCATGAAGGACGCGGCGATTATCCCATAGAAGCAACATGTCTTTCGCCCATTTTTGGCGATACATGAATTGCGGCTGAAGCATGTGCAGGTATAGCGGCCCCAAAATCTCTGCCGCCTCTGCGTCCTCCATGCCCTCAATGCCAACCGTATAAACGGGGCTGATGTAGAGTGATTTGCGACCCGTAACGGGATGCACGCGGACCATGGGATGGGCGTGCCGCGCTTCTGCTTCTTCTGAAACAAGAATCTTCATCGAACGCTTGTGCCGGTCAGCAGCGAAGGCGCCTTTGGTGGAATATCCCAAGTTGGCGCTGTGAAACGCTCGCATACTTTCAAGCTCTTCTTGTTCATCTGGGCCTAATGCTTCAAAGGCAAGCGTCGCATCGGCGAAAAGCGTGTCGCCTCCCATGGGAGGGATTACTTGCCCGTGCAACAGCGTACCCGCGGGCGGCACGTCTTGGAACGACCAGTCGGAATGCCAGGACTCAGCGGCAAAGGGCGGGGCGGTTTCGTCAGCGTCTCTCTTGATCTCGATAACGTGCGGGTGGCTCTCCACGGGCTCGATGTACGGATCATCGCCAAACGGCCCGAATTGGGCAGTGACGTATTCAAGCTCGGAAAGCTCGAGCGGCTGATCGGGGAACGATAAAACAGGAAAAGCCGCCCATGCGGCGCGGACCTCAGCCCATGTGCCCTCGTCATCAAGCCCAGCGAGCGGGGCGCCCGTAACGGTGGCTGCAAAGGGCGCCTTTGTCTCTTCAACCACGATTGACGACATTTTTTTGGCCCCAAAAGAATTAAGAGAACCACTTTAAGAGCCAAGGTCGCCCTTGAAAAGATAGTGCTCTAGGATTGCCGGAATTCCGCGTGTGACAACAATCACTTGAAGCGCGCGATTTCCGCACAAGTTCCTGTACCATAATAGTGCCTCAGCAAGGAGCAGTAGCATGAGCGATCTAGGTCTAACACACATAGCTCTTCCGTGTACGGACGTGGAAAAGACCATCGCTTTTTATCGTGACTTTGCTGACATGGAAGTGGTTCACGATCGAGATAGCAATGGTACGCGCGTTGTTTGGATTTCAGACAAAACGCGCCCCTTTGTGATTGTGTTTCTGGAGACCTCAAACATACCCCATGTGTTGGGACCTTTTGCCCATTTGGGCGTGGGGCTTTCCTCTCGCGAAGAAGTGGACGCTCGCGTGACCCGCGCCCGCACCCAGGGGATCGAAGTGGAGGGCCCCCAGGATTCTGGCCCCCCTGTGGGCTACTGGGTGTTTCTCAAAGATCCCGATGGTCACACGCTCGAGCTCACCTACGGCCAGGAAGTCCATCTGACGGTGGCTGGGGCCTCTTGACATGTGCATGCCTGTGCACATATAGATCTCACCATGAACGCTGAACCAAACAGGATCAAAGCAGCTGATTGCTGCACCGAGCTTTTGGGCACGGACTTCCTCCAGGCCCTTTGCGAGCCTTCGCGCGCTGCAATTTTGCGCGCGCTGGTGCTTCGGGGGCGGTCGGATATCTCATCGCTGGCGCAGGACCTGCCCATCGATCGATCCGTGATCTCGCGCCATCTTCAAACGATGGAAAAGGTGGAGATCGTTCGTTCGGAGAAGGAAGGTCGACACACGTATTATCAGGTGAACGGTCCGATCCTGATCAAAGAACTAGAGAAACTCACTGAGGGGCTGAAGCAGATTCAACCGTTCTGTTGTCCTTAGAATTTTTTTGACCAAACATGTGCATGATGGTGCACGGATATGGAGACTAAAATGTCAGATCAACGCGTCCAACTCGCCCTCAATGTGAAAGACATCGACGACGCGGTAGAATATTACGGCAAGCTCTTCGGCGCTGAAGTGAACAAGCGCAAACCTGGGTATGCCAATTTCGCGATTGACGAGCCACCGCTCAAGCTTGTCCTGTTTGAAAATCCGAATGCGGATGAACGGATCAATCATCTAGGCGTCGAGGTGTTTGACCAAAAGGACATAGGGGCGGCCACCGACCGGTTCGTCAAAGCAGGCATCGCTGGTGAGCAAGAAATTGCCGCCACGTGCTGTTACGCCACGCAAGACAAGATCTGGAGCACCGATCCCCAGGGCCTTCGCTGGGAATGGTACAAGGTACTCGACGATTCCGAGACATTCTTCGGTGAGGAACCCAAGAAAGAAGAGGCGACCGAGCCAACTGGAGCGGGTTTGGGCTGCTGCTAGAAGAATATCCGCTCAACGGTCCAAAAAAGGCCGACGGCGGCAATCAGTGCGGATGCGGGAATTTGCACCCGCATCCGATACCAATCGCGGTTGTAGAGCCAATGAAGCAGGGCCCATAGCGTCACAAGCACAGTGAGCTGGCCAATCTCTACACCGACGTTGAAGGAAATAAGCCCAGGCAGAAACTGGCCTTCGGGCATACCAATTTCGGTCAGAACGCCTGCGAATCCAAGCCCATGCAGAAGGCCGAAGCCAAACACAACAAACGGTCGCCAGGGTGTCATGCGGTTAAACGCGATGTTTTCAATCGCAACGCCTGCGATTGAAAGCGCAATTAAAGGTTCGACGATGGCGCCCGGCACATTCACAAACCCCACAACGGCAAGACCAAGCGTTACTGTGTGCGCAACGGTAAAACTCGTTACCTGGATCAAGAGCGGTCTAAACCGCGTGCTGGCGAGGAAAAGGCCGCATACGAATAAAATATGATCCGTACCCTTTGGCAGGATGTGCTCATAGCCAATAACAAGATATTGGGTGACGGTCTCTCCTAGCGATAGTGCGGGAACTTCGTCCTGGGCTTCGCCCGGCGTGCGCTCGCGATCGGGGTCCTGACTGGGGCGCGGACGGCCATATTGTTCCTCAAGCTGACGGATAAGTTCGTCTTCGCTGGGGTGCGCCATAACAGTTGTCGGTGCCATGGCAATAGAGATCACCATGGCAATCAGCGCAGCTGTTATGAGGCGCACAAATCCCCGCAAACTTAACTCCTCAAAATGGGCCGCTCTGTTGCGGCGGCGATTGACATAACTCTTTTGCGGTCAGGGCGGTCAACCTATATGAATAGGGATAACCCCATGGTGATGGAGAGGTAACACCCCCATGGATGCTACGCATCAATCTGCATTTCGGGTCGAGGAT
>Ga0209273_10001072_pt1 | contig 27453 bp, 25 predicted proteins | sample tdAd471_FD_187126 | JGI IMG/M metagenome (GOLD analysis project Ga0209273, IMG submission 187126) | Marine sediment microbial communities from the Atlantic coast under amendment with organic carbon and nitrate - tdAd47.1 (SPAdes)... | ecosystem: Environmental > Aquatic > Marine > Coastal >...
AGGAATATTGGTGCCAGAACATGGTTGGCACGCTCGCCCATGTCAAAGCGACGGGCGCCTGGTTCGAATTCATCCCTATATTGAACCAGCCTTGAAAAATCCCGGCTACCTTCCCGGGTTATCCAGCCTGCCTCAATTGGAAAGCCGCCCTGGTGGCGCGGCGCTACATACATCAGGCTGATGCTATATGGCGCCATCAGCCACTTGTAGCCGGCAGCAACCATAAAATCCGGGTCGATGGCCTTAACGTCGAACGGCATTGCACCCAGCGACTGGCTGAGATCCAGCACCAGCGCCGCCCCAATGCGCTTGCAGGCACCCGACACCGCCGCAAGGTCGATCAAAGCGCCAGATGACCAATGCACATTGGCAACAGATACAATATCGATGCTTTCCCCTTCGCGCGAAATCATTTCAAGAATTGCGGTCGTCCAGTCATCATCTGGCGGCTGCGGCACAGCTATCACCTCGCCGCCCACTGCTTCTGCCCTTTCCTGCCAGGGATAGACGTTCGACGGAAACTCCTCCGATATCACAAGCACCTTGCCACCGGGCGCCAGAGGCAGGTTCTTTGCCGCGGTGGAAATGCCATAGCTCGCCGAAGGCACGATGGCTACGTCCGCAGCCCCAGCATTCATCAGAGCCGCCCCTGCCGCACAGACATCAGCCGCCGTATCAAAGAAATCGCCTTCGCCGATACGCCAAGGCTGGGCAGACTGAGCTAGCGCCTCCTGACCGGCCGCCACTTGCGCTTTGCTGAGCGGCGTCATGTAGGAAGCATTCACGTAACAAAGGTCACGCGGGATATCGAACAACTCTCGCTGCGGGGGAATTATCATTTTTTTGGCTCCTGTTTCTGGGCAGCCTAAGGGCTAGGAGAACAGAGGCCAAAATAAAATTTCGATTGGGACTGGTCAGGCTATCTAATGACCGCGGATCAGCCGATCATAGGCAATCAACAGCACACCAATAACAGACTTGGAAAAGCCTGCGGCCTCCAGTAGCCGGGCCATCACTTTCTTGTCGCCCTTATTCAGCCTTGCTTCCACGGCCTCATATGGGCGGTCCAGGAGGACTGCTATCGCCATGGTGAACAGTTTTACGTTCGAATTTTGCAGATAGCTGAGAAGAACGTCCGATGTCAGGCTGTTCACCTGATTGAGCTGCTGCAGATAGTTTTCTATCTCGCTCAACGGCGCCATCTCAAGCGTCCGCGAAAACACCTGCCTGTTGGCCATAGACGCCAGGTAAGACGCATAATCTGTAGCAAGGCCAAACTTTTCCGAAAGATACTCACCGTACCGCTTGGAAATCTTGAAAATGATCCGTTCCACAACGGAGGCTGGCAGGTCTGCGCGCTGGGCCAGCTTTTCCATCAGGGACCGCTCTTCGGGGAAACGGTCAACCACGCGGTTGCAGCTGCGCTCTGACAGTTCAATCGTATCGTTTCCAACCAGCGATTCAACGGCGCTTTTGCAGCCTACGTCGCTGATCGCATAACTAACGGCCTCAGGAAGGCCGATGCGCTGGGCAATGGCCTCCTGCGCGCCTTCACTGCAACTGCGGACGATATCTTCCAGGAGCGCGTCATCCATTGCCTGGGACGCCATCAGGAACGGCATGGACACCTGGTCGATGTCCTGTGCGAGCTTGGAAACCAGGTCCTTAGGCAGGAAACTGCATACCTGAAGCTCACGCGACAAGGCCTCGCGAACCGACACTGCAACGTCTTCCATCAGAATTTGGGCAAGCTCAAGCGCATCCGCTTTGTCAGCAGAACCATTTTGTTTGGCCAGGATCTTGCCAACCTTGCGCGCGATTTCGACGCGGGCGACCAGATCAATGTGCCTTAATTCTTCGACATGTTTGATGTTAACGCTCATTCGTCCTTACCCAATACAACCAACGACCCCATGCTCGCAGAGGCCCGCCTCAATAGAATGGCTGGCGCCCCAATAGCCTTTTTGGTGCAAAATTCCTAGTCAATTTTGACTTCCTTGAGGCCACTGGCAAATCTGGCTGCGTTGTCCGTGTATATTCGCTCAGACATCTTAATCATTTCTTGCTCTTCGGGCTTAAGCTGCCGAACAACCCGGGCGGGTGATCCCACAATCAGAACGCCTTCCGGGAACTCCTTGCCTTCCGTGACCAAGCTGTTCGCGCCAACAATGCTCCCGGCACCAATCTTGGCACCGTTCAGGATGGTGCTGCCCATGCCAATCAATGTATGATCGCCAATCGTGCAGCCGTGCAGCATGACCTTGTGGCCAACAGTTACGCCTTTGCCAATGGTGCAGGGAACCCCCAGGTCAGAGTGGATGACAGAATTATCCTGAATATTGCTGCCCTCCCCGACTGTTATCGGGTCGTTGTCGCCGCGAATGGTCACGCCAAACCAAACGCTGGCCTGCTTCTCAAGAATTACCTTACCGATCACGGCTGCATTAGGGGCAATCCAGACGCTGTCGTCGGCGCATTCAGGCTTCACGCCATCAAGTTCATAAAACATGCACAAAATCTCTATTGGGGTTTCAAATCACTAGCATTCCAAGTATCACGCTACTTTAAAGGAAACTGACCGAAAGCCCAACCTTGGATTAATGCTACCGGTCGCAAGCGAGCCCAAAATGTCAGATATCGAGAATACGGAAAACAAGGACACCGAATTGGGCTGGCGGGGCAACGCGCCGGTCTCGAAGGCGTTCGACGATGTCTATTATTCGGCAGAAAACGGCCTTGAAGAGACAGACTTCGTTTTCCTTTCCGGCATAGGAGCCCCCGACATATGGAAAGGCCGCGACCATTTTGTCATTGCAGAGACGGGCTTCGGCACCGGCCTGAATTTTCTCGCAACCTGGAAAAAGTGGCAAGAAAGTGGGGCGGAAGGGCGACTGACATTTATCTCGGTTGAAGGCTATCCGCTCTCAGAAGGGGCCCTTGAAGAAGCGCACGCTACCTTCCCGGAAATTGAGCCATACGCCGAACAGTTGCGCGCCGCATGGCCACCGGCGGCAACGGGCTTTCACCCGCGCGAATTTGCCAATGGGCAGGTAAGACTGATTTTGATCTTTGGCCAGGCCGCAGAGGCTTTTGCCAGCCTAAGCAGCAATGTAGACGCGTGGTATCTGGATGGTTTTGCCCCTGCAAAGAACCCGGACATGTGGTCTGACACCCTGATGGACCAGATCGCCCGCCTGTCGCACGTTGGTACGCGCTTCGCCACCTTCACAGCGGCGGGTTTTGTCAAACGGGCGCTCAGGGACCGCGGCTTTATTGTTGAGAAAACGCCTGGCTATGGGCGCAAGCGTGAGCGCCTGGTAGGAGAAGCGCAAAACCCTGCCCCAGTTGAGGCCCCCGCGCCACTAAGGCCAGAATGGGCTGCAACCCCCGCAAGTCCAGAAGGCACAGTCGCCGTTATCGGGGGCGGGATCGCGGGCGCCAGCGTCGCCTCCTCCCTTCAGGCCCGTGGCCGCCGCGTGACGCTTGTCAGTTCACCAGAATACAAAAGCGCCAGTCAGGTGCCTGCCGCCATCCTTTCGCCCCGCTTCATGCGCGAGCACACCCCTGCGGCTGAGTTTTTCACCAGTGCCTATGCCTATAGTTGCGCCTTTCCGGCCTTTGGCGAGGCCTGGGCTAAAGCGCCCGGCGTGCACCAATTACCCAAAAATGCCACTGATGCAGACCGGCTTGAAGAGATCAGGAGCGACCTGCACTGGACGGCTGATTGGCTTAAACCCCAAGATAATGGCTTCCTGCTGCCGCGCGGCGGGTCTGTGGACACCGCCAAGGCGCTCGAAGCCCTAACCAGCAGCATCCCTAAGGCCGAGATGGCCATCACCCGGCTTGAACAGGCTGGCCCCGTCTGGCGCCTGCACAGCAAAGACGGCCAGGTTCTGACCGCAGATATTGTGGTACTGGCGGCGGGCATCGACACAGCAAAGCTCATCAATGAGGCAGACTGTCCGGAGCTCAGGCCTAACCGCGGACAGGTGGAGGTCATTGGCAAAGATACGGCCACTGGCTTGCCCCCGGAAAGCATCGCATTTGGTGGTTATGTGACATCAGAGGCCGACGGCATGCGCACCATCGGCTCCACGTTCGACCGCAAGACAAGTGTCACTCCTTCCGATTACGAGCCATGCGATGAAGACCGTATACGTATTCTTTCGGTGCTAAAGGGAGCTACAGGTATCGAAATCCTAGACGAAGCAATCGAATACTCCTGGGCCGGTGTTCGCGCCACCACCGCCGACCATCTGCCGTTCGCAGGGCCGGTTCCTGTTGGGCATACTGCAGCAGCGCAATATGCCCCGCTTGCAAAAGACGCCAAGACCAAAGGTCTGGGCGAACCGCCCCTCCACGACGGGCTTTATATGCTCGTGGGATTAGGCTCGAAGGGCTACCAATACGGCCCGATTCTGGGGGATTATCTGGCCGCCATGATCTGTGGCGATCCCCAGCCACTGCCGGACAAGCTGGTCGCGCCCCTTCATCCGCTCCGTAACCTTATCCGTTCCATCAAGCGGAAACAGGGCTAGGCACGCTCCTCTTCATCACCGTCACCCTCCGTAAGCTGACAAGCAAGCTTCTCAAGCCGCGCCAATTGGTCCCGCTTGCGTTTGAGGAACGGAATGGTGGCGAAAGGAAACAGCAGGAAAAAGAGTATGGTTCCGGTTACCCAGTAGTTTAGTGTGGCCAGTTCCGGCGCATCGATTGAGCCATATCGCTCAATAAGCGACCAGTAGATAAAGCCGAAAGCCAGGATGCCAACCCCGCAACCCCAGTTGTTGACAATGATATAGCGGATCGACGACCGCGCACGCTTGATCTGCAGGTCAATGAGCGACTGTGCGGTGCCATCAGCCTGCCCCCAGGCCCCGGCCCGGACATAAAAGGCGGCCCAAAGCCCCAAGGCGCAGACCAGGAAAAGGACTATGGCCAAGGGTATGCCACCAACCTGTTTTGCCGCAGCGCCTGACAGAAGGTCCCAGCCAAACAGCCCCATGCCGGACAGGCATACAATCACCTCGAACGCGAAATTGACCCGCATACGCCACCAGACAAAACGGGCATGGCGGGCCATTTTGTCCATATCGATTTCCGGGCTTTGCTGCCAGATGTCCGTCAGGTCGTCCCAATCGGGCATGTTTTTTTCCATACTCATTGCCCTGCTTTCCCATGTGCTGCCTGCATGCTGTCCTTCAGCGCGGCTTTTGCCCTGCTGAAGCGCACCATGGCGTTGTTTTCACTGATCCCAAGTGCTTCCGCGATCTCCCGGTGGGAAAAGCCCTCAAGCGCAAGCGTCGTTACCTGCTTGAGCGGCAGCGGTAGACCCCGCACGGCAGACAGCAGCGCTTGCCGCTGCTGCGCCTTCGCCACGTCTTCCTCGGGCCCTGCCCGTTCGCTCGGCACCGTGTCATCCAGAACGGACTGGCGCGGTGCCTTGACCGCCCTTGCCACGTGACTGATGCATCGGTTCTGGGCGATCCTCGCGGCATAGGCCTTCAGGCTGCCGTCACCGCGGTATTTCTTCAGGGCCTGCCAGAGCGCCAGCGAGACTTCCTGCATCAGCTCTTCCTGCTGCGACGGATCAGCCTCATACGACGCCACGATCCGCCCCAGCATGTTGCCGTGCTCCTGCAAGATAGCCTTGATATTCACGCGGTGACCGCCCCCGATTGATCGCCCTATGCCTCAGACAGTATCTGTTCGCTGGAAAGCCGGCGGCTTGTCAACCACAAGCAGATGGCTGTGCCCACAATCGCGGACAGGAAGGCCGCACCTGTAACGGCCAGATCGGGGCTGCCGTCAAAGAATATCCGCCCCAAGCTTTCAACATCCGCAAAAATCGGCAGATATTTGGTTACGGCAGGCAGCTTGTTTTCGCCATACATCTTGGCGTAACCCACAATCACCGGCGCCATCATCATCATCGACATATAGGTCTGCCCTTCCTTGAAGCTTTTAGCATGAATGCTGACAGCAAGAAGGACGGACGCCACAAACATGCTGAGTGCCGCAAGCTCAAGCACCGCCAATATGAAGCCACCAACCGTAAGCTGCAGCTTAAAGGGCAGAACATCCGCGGGCACGAACTGCAACAGGATCAGGTCAATGGTCACGGCAAGCATGGTGCCGCCGAAAGAAAAGGTGGCTACCATGGCCCACTTGCCAGCAACCAGGTTCCCGGTAGAAACCGGCTGCGCCATCAGGGACTGCAGGCTCTGGCGCTCACGCTCACCCGCCAGCGCATCAAGCGCCACGCTCATGCCCATCACAAAAGGTGCTAACATGAACACAAGCATCAGGCTGTTGCCCAGCATCTTGTTGATAAAGCTTGAAGGCGCCAGGTCTGACCTGTTGACCACAATTGGGGCCATAAGGCCAAGCGGTACCCCGCGGGTGACAAGCCGCACACCCGCGACATGCTGGCCGTAAGCATCAAGTGCTTCCCGCACGTCATCGCCTCTGTCCGCCTGTTGGCGGGACGTTTCATCCACATACAGCTGAACCGGCACGCTTTCACCGCGGCCAAGTTTCACACCAAAGTCATCCGGCAGCACAACCATGGCATCCGCCCCATCTGGAAGACTTTCAGGCGTATCCAGGGACACCACCGGCATCACCTCAAGTCCCTGCTTTTCAAGAAAAGCTACCATGCCTGGCGCTTGGTCACTGCCAGACAGGGCAACTGTCGAGCGCGCGGTTTCCGCCCGGTCATCGGCCATCAGGAAGAAAATGAAGGCCATCAAAAGTGGCACACCAAACGCATAGGATGCGATGGCCAGCACCGCGCGCTTGTCGCGCAGCATGTCTTTCATTTCCTTGCGGTAAACGGTTCTGATCAGGCGGTTCATGCTGCTGTCCTCCCGTGTGCCGCAGTCAGCGCCACAAATGCTTCTTCAAGGTTTGGCTGGCCTGCTTCCCGGACAAGATCAGCCGGTGTTCCGTCGGCGCACACAACGCCGTCCGCGATCATCACAACATGGTCAGAAAGAATTTCCACCTCTGCCATCACATGCGACGACAGGAGCACACAGTGCCCTGCGGCCTTCAACTCCAGAAGGATTTGCCTGAGCATACGGATGCTCATGACATCAAGCCCGCGCGTGGGCTCATCCAGCACGATATTCTTCGGTTTGTGAAGGATCGCCCGGGCCAGAGCCACCTTCATGCGTTGCCCTTGGCTGAACCCCTCTGTACGGCGTTCAAGGATGTCTTCCATATGAAGTAGACTGACAACCTCCCCCACCGCATTTTCCAGCCCTGCGCCGCTCATGCCGTGGAGTTCAGCATAATATTCCAGATGCTCACGCGCAGTCAGGCGCGTGTAAAGACCGAACTGGTCCGGGAAAATGCCGAGAAGCTTCTGGGCACCGAGTGGGTCTTGCTGCACACAGATACCGTCCACCGTTACCTGCCCATGATCGGGCCTCAGAAGCGCAGCCACTGTCCGAAGTGTGGTTGATTTCCCCGACCCATTCGCCCCCAAAAGCGTTGTGATAGAGCCGTCCTTTGCAGTGAAGCTGACATCCTTTACAGCCTGCACCTCACCAAAGTTTTTTCCTATTTTATCAACGATAATCATGACTTACCCCCTAATTCACCGTGCCGTTCAGGCCGGTGACTACCGGCAGTCGCTTCAAATATCCCAAGCATTCTGTATCAAGTGCGCCGGCATCAAGAGTTGTGACAAACTCCTTCAAGAGATGCGGCATGCAGGCGGTGGCGCTGGTGATATGGCCGTTGCCGGCAACAACGATATGGCGCCCGTTCGGGAAACCCTGCAGCCAATGCTCGCCCATGCCGGGCGGGGTCACCGGGTCCAGGTCACCGCTCAAAATCAGGGCCGGCACATCGCTTGAGATAGGCTCGTGGGCATCCGGCGCACCAGGCAGGGCGTCCCAAGCCTTGCAGCCTGCCTGCCAGTAGCGGAAATAGCTGTCTTTCGCGAAACTGACGGCTGCTGCTTCTTGAAGCACACTCTGCCGGGTGCGCGGTACTTCCTCACCACACAGGATAGAAAGCGTTGCGCCCAGATACATGCTCTCAGACGCCGAGGCACCGCCAGTGTAAAGGGCGATGAGCGGCTCAAGGTTGCCACCATCGGCCGCATCAATCACATAAGGCAGCATCACGGTGGCATCAGCCGAATACATCACGGAACGAATGCTTTCCACCGCCATCACGAAGCTTATATCAAGCTCGAGCGGCTCACCCGAAAGCGGGTCATTGCCTGAATATCGCAGTTCTCCCGCCGCCGCCTTGTTCAGAAACGCAGACACTTGCGCTTCGAAGTCGGGATAGCGTGCAGCACAGGCCTCACTCTGGCGGCAATCTTGTGCAAGCATTCGCTTGGCACGCTCTGCGCTTTTAGGCGCACTTTCAAACAGCGAAACGTCAGGCGGCGCGACACCGTCTACGATAATGCTACGTACATGGTCTGGATGGCGTTTGAGATAAAGCCCTACCGTGCGTGTTCCCCAGGAACCACCCCAAAGGTTCAATTGTTCATACCCGAGGGCCTGGCGCACCGCTTCCATGTCATGCACAACATTTTCCATGGTGAAATGACGCACATCGATGTCATGCGCCGCGCGACATTCCCTGATAAAGCCGGTCCAGTCATCAAGGCTGGATAACATCTCGCCCGGCTCGACATCACAGTTCAGCGCATGAGACTTGCCCGTGCCGCGCTGGTCAACAAGAACAATGTCTCGCGTTTGGCGAATTTCCCGGAAGGCGGTTGACGCCAGGATACCGTATTCGCCCGCAGCCTGCCCCGGCCCACCAGCAAAAACCCAGATGGGGTCTGGCTCTGACCGGCTGCTTTTTGCCGGAATGACCGCTGCATGAATTGGTATCTGGGTGTCTTCTGGGTTGGCGTAATCAAGCGGCACCTCAATGGTCAGGCACTGCACACGCTGTTTGACACCCTTGATAAAGCACGGCTCTGTCACCGCCTCGCTACTGTTCTGCTGGGCGCCTGCGGGCAATAACGCCGCAAGCGCCAGCAGTCCTGCTGTCGTGATCTTGGATAAAGGATTCACCTTTTTCTTCCCCCCGTTGGTAGATTGGCCTGCAACGTTTCTAACGCGCTTGATCTTTCAGTCCAACGAGGTTGAGAAAACTTACAAGATTTTTTTCGGCTCCCCCCTTATCCCGTCCTGCGTGCAACCTTGTGGTTTTTAAGCACCTGATCTTTCTGCCGCCCCGCCAATTCTGCCAAATGATCGAACCTGTGCTCGAACGTACCAACGCCCTGCGTCAGGGACCTGAGTTCAATAATCAGGTCCTGCATTTCTGACGCTGGCATTTGCGCCTCAATCTGGTCCCAGCCGGGCCAGCCATCGCGGCCATCAAAGCCCATGATCTGGCCACGCCGAGAGCTGATCATGCCATTGATCCGGGCCATATAGCTGGCGGGCGCCATAACGCGCACATGCTCAATGGGTTCCAACAGCACAGGATCGCAGTCTGGCAACGCATCAGCCATCGCCATGCGACCGGCGGTCTTGAATGCCATGTCAGAGCTGTCCACACTGTGATGCTGGCCGTCCTGTAGAGTGACTTCCACATCCACAACCGGGAAGCCAAGCGGCCCTTGCCGCAAATATTCTTTCACGCCGGCCTCGACGCTCGGGATATATTGCTTTGGCACCGCCCCTCCTGTGACTTTCTCCTGAAACTCAAAACCTGCACCAAGGCCACGAGGCTTGACCTCGATCACCACATCGCCAAACTGGCCGTGGCCGCCCGACTGTTTCTTGTACCGGGTATGCTGAACCTTGTTTCGCCGAATGGTTTCCTTATAGGCCACATGTGGATCGGCAAATCTTACGTCCACGCCATATTTGTCATTCAGGCGCGTCATCGCCGCGCGCATGTGTATTTCACCCTGCCCCCACAACAGAAGCTCGCCTGTGTCTTCACTGTGCTCCACGTCAAAGGATGGATCTTCTTCCATAAGCTTCGTGAGCGCCTCAGAAAGCTTCGCCTCATTCTTGCGGTCGCTGACCACAATTGCGCGCGCATAAACGGGCTGCAACAGGCCGGGCTTTGGGGCACCCGTGCCTCCCAGCGTCTCGCCGGTTTTGACATCTTCCAATCGGGGAACGGCCACAAGGTCGCCCACATCGGCCATTGTCGCTTTCTTCAGGTCTGTCCCTGCTATTCTAAAAAGCCCACCAACCTTGTTGCCGCCCACATGCAGCCCCTCTGTTACCGCGCCCTTGAGGACACGCACAAACGATAGCTTGCCCATATGGGGCAAGTGACGTGTCTTGAGCACATAAGCAGCTATTTCCTTGGTTTTTTGGGGCATCATGCGCTTGGAGGCCAGTTCAAACCCCGGCATTTCATGCCTTAAGGCCTTCATCAGCCGCTTCAGGCCATAACCCTGGCTGGCACAGCCCATAAGCACCGGCATGATGCGACCAGTGCGCAGATCGTCAGCCAGGTCCGTGAACACTTCATCACTTGGTGGGTCCACTTCTTCCAGTAGCTCTTCCATCAGGTCGTCGTGGAAGTCTGCGAGAGTCTCCAGCATATGGAAGCGGTCTTCCGCTATCTGCTCCAGGATGCTCTCGGTCCCGTTCTTGATCTCTCGGCTGCCGTCCATGCCATAGCTGTATGCGCGCTTTGACGCCAGATCAACAAAGCCTGTAATCGCGTTTCCGTCGCGGATTGGCACATGCCTGAGAACCGCAGGCAGGGCGCTTACCTCGTCCAGAGCTGCGGCTATTTCGCGGATATGCACATCCGAATGGTCAAATTTGTTGATGAAAAGAAGGTGCGGGATGCCTTCAGCCTCAAGCTCATGCAACAAGGGGCTCAAGGCAAAGATTTTTGCGGGCTCGGGTTCCGCCACCACGACGGCCACATCTGCTGCATGCAGGGTATTGCGCGTTTCCTGCAGGAATTCGATCGAGCCGGGACAATCCAGGAAAATATAGCGATCATCTAGGTAATGGACCGAGGCAATGTTGGTATCAACCCCCATGGAAAGCGCTTTCGCCTCCACACTGTCGTCACCAAAAACCCGCTCGCCATTTGCCCGGCGGCGGGTCGTTTCAGTCAAAAAAAGAATATTCTCAAGAAGTGTGGTTTTACCGCTTGAATAGGGGCCCACGAGCGCAACCACCCGCGGGCCGTGTAGAGTGCCATTGGCCATCTGTCCCTCCGTCCCAAATATTGAAGGCGCCGGGCGAAACCCAATGTTTCACCAGCGACCGAGGCACAGGCATGTTTGTTCTTTGTAAGCGGATGACCAGCCTATCAGAGCACAGGCGCCACATCAAAAAAACCGAAGCAGTCCATCTTCGCCGTCGCAACCCCTTGTCCGGCCAACATAATTTATTAGGTCAGATGCTCTGCCCTTTGGAGGGATCGGCATGAAACGGAAGCCCGAGTCGGCCTGCCTCGCCTGAAACAGCTTGACCCAAAGGCCCTGACTATTCATGTAGAGGAAGTCTTTTTTTGCACGATGAATGTTCAGGAGTGAGACCAGATCATGGCAGACCAAACGGTTGAAATTGTTGAAGTTGGCGCGCGCGACGGGCTGCAAAACGAAAAAGTCATGTTCTCCACTGAACAGAAAGTGGAGCTGATCACTCGCGCCATGGATGCCGGACTGAAGCGGCTTGAAGTTGCAAGCTTCGTGCACCCCAAACTGGTGCCCCAGATGGCCGATGCTGAAGCGGTGATCGCCGACCTGCCGGATATCAAGAATGTCGAATATGTAGGCCTTGTGCTGAATAAACGCGGGCTCCTGCGGGCGCTGCAAACTCGCGAGGGCAACAAGCGCGGCGTTGATGAAGTCGGCTGTGTGGCGACGGCTTCGAACACATTCGGCGAAAAGAACCAGGGCCAGACGCGGGATGAGTCTGTTGCTGTCAGCAAAGAGATCATTCGGCTCGCGACCCAGGAGGGGCTGAAAGCACAGGTGACGATCTCGACAGCCTGGGGCTGCCCTTTTGAGGGTGAGGTTTCCCCACAGGTTGTCGTTGATATGGCAAAGGAGCTGGCGGATGCCGGCCCACGGGAGATTGCCATTGCGGACACCATCGGCGTGGCCGCGCCAGTTCGCGTGCGTGAGATTTTCGAAGCCGTCAGGGACGCCCTGCCCGGCATGCCGCTTCGGGCCCATTTCCACAACACGCGCAACACCGGAATTGCCAACGCCTGGGCGGCTTATGAAGCAGGTGTGCGCATATTGGACAGCTCGGTCGCCGGCCTTGGTGGTTGCCCTTTTGCGCCGCGCGCCACCGGCAATATCGGCACTGATGATCTTCTCTATATCCTGGACCGCTCAGGCATCACGTCAGGCGTCGAGCTCGACAAGATCATTGCGCTCGCTGCCTGGATAGAAGACGTGCTGGGCCGCCCGGTGCCTTCCATGGTTGCGCACGCGGGCGGATTTCCAACACCCCAAGCTTAAGCTCAATGAGGCCTAAGTCCTAAAAGGCGATATAAGCCCACAAAGCCATAAGCGGCAGGTTGCTCAGGAAAAAGATCTTGAAGCGCGTGCGCACGTCATTGCCCGTGACATGCACCAGCGTATGCACAAGCCTGAGCGCCACATAGGCCCACGCTAGGCTCAGGGTGACTGTGTCTACTTTTCCCAGCATCCCAGCGGCGATACAGGCCGGGTAAAAGAGCATTGGCATTTCAAACAGATTGGTCAGGTTGCGCTGAGCCGTTTGTACGCCTTCCGGTTCCGGGCTTTCGCCCCGGAAGGTTTTGAAAAAGGCCAGATTTGTTGTCTCGCCTTTGCCAATGGCTGCAAAACGACGTTTTGCAAGAAGCACGACGACGCCGAAGGTCAGCGTCGCCATGCCCAGCATTGGATAGAAAATTGCTTTATCCATCTATGGTCTCCCCCGTTCTGGTGTGCCGCTTTACTTTGCAGCGGCAAACAGTTTCGATTGCTCTTCCTGAAGCCGTGCCAGCGCCCGTTGAGCCAGCGCGCTATTGGGCTTGAGATGAACCGCCTTCGAGTAGTCCTGCTGCGCGTCTGTATAGTCGCCTTTTGCCTTCAGGACATTGCCCCGGTTCACATAAGCGCGCCAGAAATGGCGATCTTCAGCGATGGCACGCGTACAGGCCTCTTCAGCACTATCCAGCTTGCCAAGGGCATAGTCAACGGCACACAGGTTGTTGAGAAGCGGCACAAGGCGTTCCTTGCTCAGGTTGGTCTTCGCCGCCCGGTGGAAATATCTGGAAGCGGTCTCAAGGTCGCCTTCCATCATGGCGTCGGTGCCGCGTGTGATGTTGCGGTCGGGGCCAGCATAATAGGTTTGTGCGTTCGCTGCTGCGGAAAAACTTGCCACTGCCAGCACTGCACCGGCTACCAGAGTTTTACTTGTCGTCCACATTTCATGTCTCCTCGTCTAAAGTCGTGACGCAGGCCAATGGGGTTCAGGGAGGTTGGGCCCGGGTCATAAGGCCTATATGTGGAATTCATTTATGGATGTAATTGACAAATTATGTAGATTGGCTATTCATAATTGAATTGCATAACTCGAACGCGGAGCCTTCCCCATGCTTGATTGGGATGATCTGAAATATTTCCTGGCCATGGCCGAACAGGGCAGCCTGTCCGCGGCTGCACGTAAGCTGAACGTCAGCCAACCCACACTTTCCCGCCGCTTGACCGCCCTTGAAGAAAATGTCGGGGCCGAGATTTTCTCGCGCACCCGCACCGGGCTTGAAATGACAGCTCTTGGCGAGCAGATGATGAACCATGCCCGCCATATGCAGGATGATGTGCACGCCATTGAACGCCTAATTACGGGGCACGACAGCAGCTTACAGGGTTCCGTTATTATATCCTGCACAGAGGCTATCGGCTCCTTGTGGTTGGTGGAAAAGCTCCTTGGTTTCCGCAAACAGTATCCTGGCATCACTGTCGATGTGAAAGTGGACAATGCGGTCTCTGACCTGTTGCGGCGCGAGGCTGATATCGCCCTCAGGATGTTCCGCCCCGTACAGAACGACCTGATCTGCAAACGTACGGTTTCCATGGCCTACGGCTATTATGCCCACAAGGATTATCTGGCTGAGCACGGCACACCCAAATCCATGTCTGATATGAAGAAGTTCGATTTCATTCTGCCGCATGACGAGATTTTGGCCTACACATCAACCGAGCACCGCAAGAGCATCGGCGCCCCCAAGGGTGCCGCGTTCAGGTCAAACAATCTGATTGCCCTCGCCGCTGCCGTTAAGGCCGGCTACGGCATTGGGGCATATTCCTGCCTTGCCGCGGCAAACGACCCAGACCTTGTGCGCCTGTTCGACGACTATGTCGTCTTCAGTTCCGATATCTGGCTCGTGAGCCACACGGAACTTCGGCGAAGCGCGCGCATCCGCGCCATGTACGACTATCTGGGCGACATTTTGCAGAACAATGCCGCCGCTTTTGCCGGAGCAGCCTGACAGCCAAAACCCGAGCCTGAAAGCCCAAGGCTGTTGAACGCAGTGACAACATGACCTAAAGATCATCCCAGACAAGTTTTATGTATACCATTTCTGCTTACCTCAGGGGGGAACCGACATGATGTTGAACAAGCTTTATGCCCGCCGCGACCGCGTCGCAAAAATGCGCCGCACCGTGGACGTGGGATGGATCATGAAAGCCCCCAAGGCCGGTGTGGTTTGGTATGAGCCAGAGCCCTTCCGTCAAAACTTGCCAGAGGCACCTGATGCAAAGTCTGTTCAGAAATGCCCAGGCGCAATTGATTTCGACAGCCGTCATTTCGTTGTCAAATGCCCTTATGACCTGCACCTGCGCCTCACGCGGTCACCGGACGGCAAGCCACAGCTCCTGAATGTACAGGGGGCTAATTCGGCCGTGCGTTCGAGCGTCATGAGCCAAATCATGCTGATGCACCCGCAAAGTGAATGGCGCCATCCCGAAAGACCGCTTCTGCAGTTTGTGACACCCTATGTCTTCATTTCGGACGAACCGGTGTGGATCAACCAGCTGCCGCCCTATCTTGACTATCTCAAGACGCGCCGACCCGGCCTAATGATCGCCGGGCGTTTCCCCATTCATATCTGGCCCCGCCCGTTTATGTGGGCATTTGAGTGGCACGATGCCTCACAGGACCTGATCCTGAGGCGCGGCGAGCCATGGTTCTATGTGCGTTTCGAAACACAGGATCCAACCCAGAATGTTCGCATTTTCGAGGCAGAGCGCACGCAGGAGCTTGACGACTATATGCAGTCGGTTCTGGATGTATCCAATTACACCAACCGTACATACAGCCTGTTCAGGCAGGCGGAAAACCGTCGCCCTGAACACCTTCTGGTGAAAAAGAAGTAATAGCCGTTCTACTTGATGCGGTAACTGGCAAGCACCTCGTTACCCTTGCCAATATAGCTGACTTCGCTAAAGCAACCACCGGCCATTGTGATGCCGCGACCATGCTTTTTCGTGTGGCCGTCTTCTGCCGAAGTGAAAGCCTGATGGTCAAATCCCTCACCCGGGTCGACAATACGGAACAGTATCTCTGTTTCTGATCGGCGGAACTCCACCGTCACATAATTTTCGGCGTAGCCCGGCAGGGAACGCCGGTATTTGATTTCGTCTGTAAGGCGGCCCTTTTCAATCAATTGGCCCTTTTCCTCATGCCCGATGGCGAGACAGCCATGCTCCACAGCATTGACGAACAATTCCGTCAACCCCAGTGCGACCGGCACGGGCTCAGCGCATGCTCCCGCCAGGAGGGCTGCCAGGTTTTTGGCTTCTTCGCGGGTACGGAAGCGATATGTGGCAACGTCAACATCACCAACATCAGAAACCTTTTTGCTAACAGCATCGGCAACCGACAGGCGCAACATATAGTCATCGATTTCTGCACGGACGGCGCCCCACAAGGCATCCGGCCCCTTCTCCAGGCTGATGATGCGGCTGACATTGAGATCGAACCTTAACTGCTTGAGGTCCGGCTCCGCGTCAATGTCTGCAAGAAGAACGATCGGGCCGCCTGCTGCTAGAAAATCGGCACCAAGTGCCCGGCCAACCGCTTCGGCGCCCTCCCTGCGGGCTGTCTGGGCGTCGGTGATGAAACCCAATGTCGGTGCTTCGCCCACCATTGCGGCAGCCAGTTCCTGGCTATCTGAAACGCACATACAGTCAAATTCAGGAGGACGTGCCGAAGCAACCATTTTCTCCAATGCGCTGTTTTCAGCCGCCATCACCAACACACGCCCCTTAACAACATCGTGCGCTGACGTCTTTGTGCGCTTCTTTTCCGGCGCCCGGTGCATCGCCACAGCCGTCAGGTCGTCCGGCAACTCCCCCGGCAACTTGGCATAAAAGGAACTAATCAGGCGCTCTACAAGCTTATATCGGCCCCCGGCCTTCGCTTCCTGTTCCACTTCTTTGATAAAGCCGTCTTCGCCAAGGAAAGAACCGTCCGGGCCCGCAGCCTCAAGGAGCACATCCGAGTAACAAAACAGGGTTTCGCCAGGTTCCAGCCGGTCAGTTTTGTTCTCATATCCTGGCCTGCTGATGATACCGACAGGTGTTCCTGCGCTATCGAGAAGCCTGACTTTGCCCTTCACATTCACGATCATGGGGCGTGGCGCACCGGCACCAGCATAGACGATCTCACCAGTACGGTGGTTAATTACCGCATAGAACATCGTTACAAAATGCCCAAGCGGGAACGTAGGTTTCAACGCACCATTAAGGCTGGTCAGAAAAATAGCTGGATCATCGCGGTACATCTCGAAACGAGACATCGTGGCATGAAGGCGGAATGTATTAAGCGCTGCCCCTACCCCATGACCCGACACATCAAGCACAAACACGCCGAACTCGTCATCTGAAAGCCTCCAGCCGCCCCACAGGTCGCCCCCCAGTTCAAACGATGCCCGATAGTGGGCCTCAAATGACACATCAGAGGATTCCTCAAGCTCCTGCAGCGTATCCTCGTCGGGCAACAGCGAATGTTGCATGTCCCTTGCCATGGACAATTCAGTATGCATTCGGCTGTGGAAATCACTCAGGTTCTTGATCAGGAACTTGTTTTCAAGGTGCATGCATACTCGAGCAAGCAGTTCCGGTTGGTTGATGGGCTTGGAGACAAAATCGGTAGCACCGCTACTGAAGACCTTCACCCGCTCTTCCGGCGTTTCAGACGCTGACTGGACAAGGATTGGCAGACCACTGGTTTTCGGGTCTGCCCGCAGTATCCGACATACTTCATAGCCGGTCACTCTGGGCATATTGAGATCCAGGATCAGCAGATCGGGCGGTGTGTTCTCGATAAATTCAAGTGCTTCCTGACCATCTTCCGCATAGAAAAGGTGGGTAAAACCGGCTTGCTCCAGGCACCGTCCTATAATCTGGCGCATGATTGACATGTCGTCCACGATCAAGATGGTCGCGCCTCGAATTTCGGCTGCGACTTCCTCAACCCTGCCGGGGATACCTGTATTATTGGCGCTGTTCAAATTGACTGCCCAGAATTTGCGGCATGGGGCCGCATCAGGACTGCAATAGATCAGAAAGCTTGGTCAGTTTCAGCATGCTGGCGACATGACCTTGTGCACCGGTAACAGACAGTTTCCAGCCGGAAGTGTCAGCTTGCTCTTTCGCGATGAGAAACATCCCAAGGCCCGCCGAATCGACCATATCCACTGCTGAAAGGTCAAATACACAAGACTTGATGTCGCGATCCGCCAGATCCTTCAACAACTGCCGGAACGCAACATTTTCAGAAAAAGTGATGTCGCCCGTGAAGGTCGCCGTGATAGCGCCATTATCAGAGTCTTTGATGCGGTATTCCATAAAATCCCCCTTCGGTCCACAAACCGAGAATTAAAGTAGCAGACAACAAAGGTAAGACCCGAGCCGTCAACTCATTGGAAAACACCCAACCCAAGGTCAGTATTATGGCGCTAAACTTTAATAATTCAATAAGATAGACGACTAAATGCACCGAACATGCAAAACGCCTCCCCAGCATATCCGGTCCGGCAACAGGCTAGACGCGGCGGCGTTTGAAGTCACTGATGATCTCGGCAGCAGCATTGTGCCCAGGCACGCCCGTTACACCGCCGCCTGGGTGCGCACCCGAACCGCAAAGATAAAGCCCCTTCACCGGCATACGGTGATCCGCATGCCCAAGAACCGGACGCGATGCGAACAGTTGGTTCGGCGTCAGTTGACCGTGGAAAATATCCCCGTCAATCAGCCCGAACTTCCGCTCCAGGTCGAGCGGGGAATGGATTTGTCGCCCTATCACTGCCTTCTTGAAGTTCGGCGCATATTTGCTGACCGTATCGATGATCAAATCGGCCACGTCTTCCCGATGATCGTCCCAGCTTTTGCCGTCGGGCAAATGCGGGGCAAACTGTTGGCAGAACAGGCTGGCCACATGCTGCCCCTCTGGAGCCAGCGTGTCATCCAGCGTGCTGGGGATCAGCATTTCCACAATCGGTTCCTTGGACCAGCCCTGAAGCTGGGCATCCAGAAAGGCCTTGTCCAGATAGTCCATGCCCGGCCCGATCACGATGCCTGCAGAATGATGCGGCGCCTGCCCCTCCGAAGGCAAACAGGTGAATTGCGGCAGTTCTGAAAGGGCAACATTCATCCGGAATGTGCCCGACCCGCTTTTCAGATGTTTGATGCGCGTCCCAAAATCGGTTGGCACCAAGGCAGGGTCCACCAGTTTCCCGAACAGCAGCTTGGGCGCCACGTTGGCTGCAACCGCACGGGCCCTGATGACAGTACCATCTTCAAGGGCAACACCACAGGCCTTGCCTTTATCCGTGATCACTTCCGCAACCGGACTGTCCACGCGAATTTCTGCGCCGGCTTCCCGGGCGGCATTCGCGATGGATTCACTAATGGCGCCCATGCCGCCAATTGCATGGCCCCAAACGCCTTCCTTGCCATTCACTTCACCGAAACAGTGGTGCAGCAGCACGTATGCTGTCCCAAGAGCGTTGGGGCTGGTGTAGGCGCCAACAATGCCGTCGAAGGCAAAGGCGGATTTGATCATGTCGTTTTCGAAATAGCGATCCAGCATGTCGGCGCAGCTTTGCGTCGCCATATCCAACAGCAGGCGCTGGGCCTCAATCGGTTGACGGATGGCGTTCAACCCCAGGGTCGCAGCCTTCATCAGATCGCGAAGGCCACCACCGGCGTTTGGCGGCGCCTGCAAAAGCAGCCGACGCAGCTCATCCGCCACCATGGAAATATCGGCGCTGTAGCGATCCAGGGCTTCGGCATCATGCTGGGAAAAGCGTGCGAATTCCTTCTTCAGTTCGTCGTGATCGTAAGAAAACGCCAGGTGGTCTCCGTTTTTCATCGGGAATATGTTCGCCAGTTTGCGCTCAACAATCTTCAGGCCATGCCTGTGCAGCTCAAGATCTGCGATTACCTTGGGGTTCAAAAGGCTGACAGTGTATGACGCGGAACTGTTGCGGAAACCCGGATGGAACTCCTCCGTCACGGCAGCGCCGCCCAGCATTTCCCTGCGCTCAAGCACAACCACCTTGAGGCCTTTTTTCGCCAGATAGGCTGCACAGGTCAGGCCGTTGTGACCACCGCCAACAATCACTACATCATACATACTTACTCTCCCTCAAAAATATCCCCCGCAAGCTGGGTACGACACTCCATGCGCTCGGGCAATGGCAATTTTTCCGCAGCTGGTTTCCGGTTGCCAAATCTATCCTTCACAGCCGCGCGGCTTTTCGCTACAAGCGGTTTAAGTTTCTTTGTCAATTAAGGTTTCAGCCAATGAAGACCGTCTTTGTTATGATCAAATGTGAACTGGGCCGCACCTATGATGTCGCTGCCCATCTGGCGGACGAAATCCCGGAAGTTCGCAGCGTCTACTCCACGTCCGGCAACTATGACCTTCTGGCCCAGTTCCAACTGGGTGCAGATCAGGAAATCGGCCGTTTCATTACGCAGGAAGTGCAGACAACCCCCGGCGTCAAGGACACCTATACGATCATCGGCCTGAATGCCTTCACTGAAGATTCCGTCGGCACAGGGCCTGACCCAATCTGATTGCAGGCTGACCTTCAGACAGGTTTAAAGGGGCGCCCTTCGGTGCCCCTTTTGTTTGCTTCCCAGGCCTAGTCGCAGCCGTGCACGCAGGCGCCGCCGATATAGGTGGTCGTTACCTTGATATCGCTGATTGCCTCTGGCTGCACTTTGTAAGGGTCAGCATCCAGAATGATGAAATCAGCTTCCTTGCCCACTTCGAGCGACCCACGAATGTCGTCCTGCCCCATCAGGTAGGCACCATTCACAGTCAACGCCCGGATCATGTCGTCCACAGATACGGCTTCCTCAGGAATCCATGGCTGATCATCCGCGTTTTCCGGGTCTTTCCGAAGCACGGCCACCTCAATGGAATGGAATGGATTGCTGGTGGAAACGGGCCAGTCGCTACCCCAGACGATACGGGCATCTGCCTCGACGAAGCTTTTGGCCGGATATAACCAGCGGTGCAGCTCTTCCTGGAGGAAAGGCTCTGTCAGGTCAGAGATATAGGCGTCGCGGAAGTGCCAAAGCGTTTGCATGTCTGCGGTTACGCCAAGCGGGCCAAAGCGCGCAATATCTTCGGGCTGTACGATCTCCAGATGTGCCAATTGATGACGGCGGTCGCGCTCACCGTTGGCCTTTTTCGCCGCCTCAAGCGCGTTCAGGCCGACACGCACGGCGCGGTCGCCGATCGCATGCATATGCACCTGGAAATCTTGTGCTTCAAGCTTTGTCGCATAGTCGCTCAGCGCCTGTTCACTCAGGTTGATCTCACCCGCATGATCAGGGCCAAGGGGTGCATTAACATAAGGCTCCAGCAGCGCTGCGGTATGGTTTTCCGGCACACCGTCAACGAAAATCTTGACGGCTTCAGCGTCCAGGCGGCCAGCAGACCGCGCCCGGAACTGGGCCCGGCGCGAAACCAGCTTATCCACTGTGGCCGCCGCATTCTCCTCCGTCACCACGGACGTCACCATCTCTTCCGCTGCCAGAAGCGACAGGCGAACGCGCTGTGGCAGGTCATCCCTTTCCGCGACAGCCAGATATGCCTGCTCGTTCACGTCAGCCATAATGGCTGCGTCGATCGTGGCTGTGATGCCGTGCCCGGCCTGATAGGCCATGCCTGCCTCAAGGTTCTTGATCACATCATCAACGTCGGGCGTTGGGAAAATATGCATCACAAGCCCCTGGGCACTTTCCCTGAGCGTCCCTGTGGCATTACCGTCGGCGTCGCGCTCAATGCGGCCGTTCAGCGGGTCTTCCGTATCTTTTGTCACACCGGCAAGTTCCAGAGCCTTGCTGTTGACCCAGCCATTGTGGCCGTCAGCGGCCCCAAGAAAGACCGGCCTGTCCGGCACCACTGCATCCAGAAGTTCCTTAGAAGGGTTTGCATCCGGGAACAGATTGAGTTCCCAACCTGAGCCCATGATGGCAGGCAAATCGGGATGCGCGTCGGCATAGACCTTGACCGCCGCGACAATCTCTTCGGCTGACGTCATCCCCTGAAAGCCAAGGCCCAAAAGGGTTCCGCCACCGTCCGGCAAGTGCGCGTGGCTATCGGTAAAGCCAGGGAACACAGGCTGACCATTGAGGTCAATCCGCTGGGTATTCTCCCCCGCATAGGGGGCTGCACCAGCACTGCTACCGACATAAACGATCTTGCCATCCCGCACGGCCAGGGCCTCAGCCACACTGCTTTCGCCGTCCACGGTATAGATCGTACCGCCGGCGATAATCAGGTCAGCCGGCTGCATGCCTTCTTCAGCCTGCTCCCCGCAAGCCGCAACCATCAACAGCGCGCCAATCGGCAGTAGCTTTTTCATCCTCATTCCCCTTGATAATGTGATCACATTTAAAAGGAACGATATCGAAAAACCTGTATTAATGCAAAAGATTATCTGAGTAATTCAGGAGATATATTGAAAAATCCAGCGCCCACAGCCTGACCAATTCGTCAGGATTGTGATCACTTAATAGCCCCAATAAACAGCTATGCTTTCACGATGCCAACCCGGTCGATCTGCCGGTGCAGGGACACCACCCACAGAAGCACCAACACCATAATCAACCCACCGGCCAGAAGCGGCAAGCCATTCAATTCTTGATTGAGAAGCCCCGCAGCCAGCGGTCCGGTGGAACGCCCGAGCGACTGCATAGACTGGAACACCCCCATCACAGCGCCGCGCTCAGTCGGCTTCGCCCGGTGCGATGCCAGCGCCGACATGGACGTATTGAAAAGCGCGGTGCCCACGCTTGTGGCGGCAATGCCAATGAACACAAGGCCGGCAGTGGGCACGATCAAGATCAGGAACAGGCCCAGCCCCATGAAAAACACCCCTGCCCGCGCCAGCGATATTTCGCCGAACCGGTTGTTCAGCCGCCCAATCAGGCCGCCCTGCACCACCATCAGCACCAGGCCGATCACCAGAAAGAGCTTGCCCATATCCGGTGGCCCCCAGGCGTAACGCGTTTCCATGAAGTAGCTGAGCACCGATTCCATCATCGAAAGCGGCACAGTGAACATCAGCATCATCAGACAGATCTGCATCAGGATCGGGCGTGTGCGGATGCGGCCGAAGGCCTCAAGACGGCTGATTTGCCCCCGGTCTTCTTTATGATCTGCATGGCTTTCCCGGAAGCGAACCGCAACCACCAGCGCCCCAGTGAGCAATAGCCCCGCTGCAATCGCGGCGGATACGGATATGGTTGCCGTGGCTGCATCACTTCCGCCCACGACACCACCCAGCGGCGGCCCAAGAGTGAAGGCCAGCCCGATTGCCGCGCCCATCAACCCCATGCCTTTGGCGCGGTTCTCCGCGGTCGTCAGGTCGCTCACCGCCGCCATCACCACCGATGTATTGCCCGAAAATATCCCCACCAGTGTCAGGCCCAGCAGCACAAGTGCCGGCGTGTCTGCCATGGTGGCCAGAAACAGGTAACAGCCAGATGCGCCAAGAAGCGTGATGATCAGGATCGGCCGACGCCCGAACCAGTCAGACAGTCGCCCCCACACCGGGCCGATGATAAACTGGGAAAGGCTGTAGCTGGCAAGGATCGGTGTCGCCTCCGCCTGACTGGCGCCAAGGTTTTCCAGCACATACATGATGGAAGGTAGCAGCATGGCAAAGCCCGCCATCACAAGAAACACGACCAGAAACAAAATAGGCATAGTCTATCCGATTGTTGCGCCGCGCCGGGCCAGAAAAGGATTTCGACCGGTTTTAAGCCGTGAGCACCAATAACTCAACAGCGGTAACTGTTCTATGTGGCAAATAAGAAAGGCCGGAACAATCCGGCCTGATTCCCTAACGTTGGCAACTTTCGACCCAAAACTGTCATTACGCTGCCGCCTATTCCTGCGCCGGAGACTACGCTTGATGTAAGTCGACCAAATGAATACGCTATGGTTTCAAAGAAATGCACTTCCAGCAAATGACTGTGTCCACCGACTATGTTGAAGAATTTCGAAAGCCTTGTTTTCATCGTAGTTATAGCAATTCTCACTGTTGCGTGCGCAGGAGACCGTTCAGTTCAGCGAGACGAAAGCCCAATGAACAGCCAAAAGGTATGTGTGGCAAATGATGGCATTTGGGTGCCTTTCAAAGACCTCTATCCTGACACAGATTTGAGTGAGTTGGATTTGAAGCGGTTCACTTGTCGAATCCTTACTCACGAAGAGGAAAAAACCTGCACCGACAATCGAGATTGTCGAGGGCAATGTGTTGCGCCAGACGATGCGGCATCGGGCCAAGAAGCTGTGGGTACTTGTTCCAAGTTTCAAAACATTGTTGACAGCACCCTCACCGTGATAGGCGGTAAAGTCAGTTACCCGGTTGTTTCAATGGAGATGACAGCGGACAAAATCGCTCGCCTTGAGGAATTGTCGCGCAATCGGAACAAGTGGAACGCCCATACAATCAGGGATTATAGCTTGGTCCTTGAGCAATCATGCTTTTGTTTATACGGGCCTTATTATGGGCCAAATAGGGTCACGGTCAGAGCTGGCGAGATATCGAGGGTGGTCTATCTTGGTGAGCGCCGGGATGGATTTAAGCCCGGAGACAGACTGACAAATAGGAAGGCGTTGAAGAATACTATTGTTGGCCTCTTCGACGATCTGGAGACAAGAATCCAGTACATGACCGGCAATGCTGAGCTGCAGGTCGAATATGACGATGTCTACGGTTTTCCTACTGTTATCGATTACGACCGTCCGGATTGGGAGGACGAGCAATTCAGAATTGAAGTGTCCGCATTCAAACCTAAAAGATGATCGATATAGGCTGATTTATGAACCGAAACCTGGAAGCAATCTCAATAATAGCCTTTGTTAGCCTCATCTTTGCTGGAATGGGGCTTTGGGACACGCTTAGTCTCCATGGGTTTGTAATGGGTGGACTGTTTGGAGCGTATATCGGGTTCGCGGCGTTGCCGTTCTTCAATCCAAAGAAATGGCGTCCCAGACCATTGCTGTGTGGGCTCCTCGCTAGTGCTGCTTCGGTCGCAATAGCCTTAAGTCGAACCGAGCATGTCGAAACAGTTATCCTGGCGGGTCTTGTCGGTGGCATCTTGGGTGTCTTTGCTCCTTGGTGGGCGAAATATGCTTGAAGATGGAAAGTCTTGGTTCGTACCCTAACGCCAACGTCCGCTTCTGGCCGAATGTTGCCCCTAAACTCCCCACCCAGGCTTGCCCCTTCCAAAAAAAGGCCGGAACAATCCGGCCTTTTCTGCGTGCTAACTCAGGCGCTCACCGTGTCTAGTTTCCGGTAAAAAAAGACGGCAACGACAAGCATCACCAGGCCGGGGATCAGGCCAAACTCATCGCCCATCCAGGGTGTGTGGGCGTTCTCCAACGTTACTTTCGCAAAGAATTTCTGGATGAAGATGTTGCTGCTCATGTGAAAGATCACAGCGGTCCACAAGCTCCCAGTCTTCAGCCGCAAGTAGGTCATAATCACAGAGGCAGACATCAGATAGAGGCTGAAACAAATCAACTGGTAATAAAGCGGCGGGCCGTCCACGCCGTATAGTCCCAGGAAAATCAGCGGAAAGTGAAAGCTGGTCCACAGGGCGCCCGAAATCAGGGCCGTCTTTTGCGGGGACACAATGGTCGACAGTTGCTGCACCAGGAAGCCGCGCCAAGCGATCTCCTCCCCAAGGACAGAAGGCAGCGTCAGCGCAAAGGTGATGGTCGCCGTCAGGGCAAAATGAAAGCCGAGCAAGCCGGCGTCCGACCAGTTCCCAAGGCTGTAACCCTCCCTGAGCTCGCCCACATAGGCTTCATCATAGAAACCGCCGAAACCCAGCGCCCAGACCAACCCGTAAGCCAGGGAAATGACCCCCAAGGGAATGAGATAGCTGAGGATTTGTTCCTTGTGGCGAAACCATCGCCACCCGAGCTCTGAAATTTTGATATTGCCGATCCAGCAGGTCACGATCGCGGCAAAGCCGACGGACATCATCAAGGGCGTCGCCTTTTGAAGCCGGTAGATCAACCAATATCCAAGAAGATAGAAGAGCACTGTCAGCGCCATGAAAATGGCGATGTTCTTATATGTTTTCTGCCTCACTGGCATGGTCTTAGTCCTTGTTTTTATTTCTTTTTTCAGTCGTAGTATTTTTTGCTCGGACACTTCGCGTGCCACTACCATGCCATCAGCCACATATTGGATTGGTTTCGCCATCAGAATCTTGCTCAAAAAGATCCGAGCGCAATAATGGGAATGCCTGGGCTTACCCCAACAAAAAAAGGCCGGAAAGATCCGGCCTTTTTCTTATTCAATTTTAAGGACGTGCCTTACTTCACTTCCGCCATGATCTGGCGGCGGGCTTCGTCCATCATCTCTTCAAGGTGTTTTTCGATGCGGTGACGGGAAATATCCAGGCCTTTGCCTTCGATATCCGCCATTACCTTGCGAATCACGTCCTCGTCGCCATCTTCTTCCAGGTCGGATTTCACGACCTCTTTGGCATAAGTCGCAACAGCGTCACCCGAAAGGCCCATTTCACCGGCCAGCCACTCGCCAAGCAGGCGGTTACGGCGGGCACGAGCCTTGAACATCATGCTCTCGTCATGGGCAAATTTATCTTCAAAAGCCTTCTCGCGGCCGTCGAACGTGGTCATTGGTACTTTCCTCTTATCCGAGTCTCTAACTGAGACCCCAGTAAAATAGCATAGCGCATCCGTCAATAAAGGAAATTTCTGCGCCCTTTTCCAGTGCTTACACGAAACTTATTGTTATTTGTTACAGAAAGATTGTCGCAGGGAACCTTTTCCCTTATGTTCGCGCCCGCGCAACCCACTGACATCCCTCAAACTGAGGAAAAGAGGCAATATATGTCCCGCCGCAACAAGATTTACGAAGGCAAGGCCAAAGTTCTGTTCGAAGGCCCTGAGCCCGGCACCATTATCCAATATTTCAAAGATGACGCCACTGCGTTCAACGCCGAGAAAAAAGGCACGCTCGCAGGCAAAGGCGTGGTGAACAACCATATCTCTGAATATATCTTCACCGCCCTCGCCGACATCGGCGTCCCAACGCACTTTATCGAGCGCACGTCCATGCGTGAGCAGCTTGTGAAGGCTGTTGAGATCATTCCGGTTGAAGTGATTGTTCGCAATATCGCAGCAGGCGGCATCTCCAAGCGCCTCGGCATCGACGAAGGCACGCCGCTGCCACGCCCGATTGTTGAGTTCTGCTACAAGTCAGACGAGCTTGGCGACCCGCTGATTTCCGAAGAGCATGTGCTTGCATTCGGCTGGGCCGACGAGATCGAGCTCGAGGAAATGACCCACTACGCCCTGCGTGTAAACGATTTCCTCTCCGGCCTTTTCGCGGGCATCGGCATCAAGCTTGTTGATTTCAAGCTGGAATTCGGCCGCCTGTATGAAGGCGAAGACTGCATCACCATTCTCGCGGATGAGATCAGCCCGGACGGCTGCCGCCTGTGGGACATGAAAACCGGTGAGAAGCTGGATAAAGACCGCTTCCGCCGCGACCTTGGGGGCGAAATGGAAGCCTATCAGGAAGTCGCGCGCCGTCTCGGCATTCTGCCGAACGCGGACATCACCGAAATTGCAGACCATCAGAACAAGGGCCAGAAGCAGTAGCTTCTGGTCTCCTTTTTTGTAAGCCCAAAGCCTAACGGCACAATTACCTGACTGAAAGAAAGTGAGCCCAATGAAAGCCCGCATTCACGTAACCCTTAAAAACGGCGTTCTGGACCCTCAAGGCAAAGCCATCGAGCATGCGCTCGGCAACATGGGATTTGACGGTGTCGAAGCCGCCCGCCAAGGCAAATATATCGAGCTGGACCTCAAGTCCACGGATCGCGCCGCGGCCGAAAAGGAAGTGGACGAAATGTGCCGCAAGCTTCTGGCCAATACCGTGATTGAAAACTATTCCATCGATCTGGAGTAGAACACATGAAATCCA
>Ga0209273_10001080_pt1 | contig 27237 bp, 17 predicted proteins | sample tdAd471_FD_187126 | JGI IMG/M metagenome (GOLD analysis project Ga0209273, IMG submission 187126) | Marine sediment microbial communities from the Atlantic coast under amendment with organic carbon and nitrate - tdAd47.1 (SPAdes)... | ecosystem: Environmental > Aquatic > Marine > Coastal >...
AAATCACAACTGGCGCATGTCGATGGCAATCCACAGAGATCGAGTGCCCAAAATCTGAGCTACGGCATTGTTCACGCTCCGTTCGGCCTTAGCGTACGATTTCGGACTGCTCTTGTTCTGACCCCAAGTGGCAGGATCGGCTTTGCCGGTGTGGGCAGCTTCTCCTGTTCTGCGGTGACGACCGCGTCGAGATCTGGAATGATGACGCCGAGCACCCGGTAGCGCCAAAGCTCATGCTCGCCCGGCAGTGGCCATACCACTCGGCGCATCAGAAGAAGCCGTGCAATTTCGGCCGGCGATGTCCAGGTTCGGATACCGCGTTCGGCTTCATCGTCGAGCAGCTTTTCACCCCGCAGAGCTGCGCGGTGATATTGCCGAAAAGGGGAGGGGATCTCACCATCGCCGGGCCCTCGTAGCCATGTTCCGCACTGCGTGCAGGTGATCCGCCACCCTGGCAGCTGGCTTCGAAGGATTGGTGCCGGTTTAGCTCCGACAGCGCAGCAGTTCGGGCAATACTGCGATGGCCTCGCGGCAATAAGCCGGCGCGATGACTGCGCGACATTTGTGAAGGTCATCTGGTGTAGGATGGCCGGTTCGATTGCGAACATGCTGGCAAGACGGATTTCCTGATCGCCGCTCAGATGGAGATCGGTTGTACGTAACGAGGCTGCCTGCGGCAGGCAGTGTCGAAGCATGGCCAGCGGTGGTACCGTATAGAATGCGGCATGACGACTGATCCAGGACGACAGAAGCTCGTCAGTGCAGGGCGGCAATCGCACCGGCAATTGACGTGGTGGCATGTTTCCCATCATGCGAATGCCGCCTCGGCCTCGAACTCCGGTTCCCAGTTCTCGACCATCTCGTCAGTGATGTTCTCGTGACCGCTCTTGATGGCATCGACGGCGAGACTGTTGATCATGTAGAAGATATTCGCCGTTATACCCTCGGTGATCTGAAGAATCCGCCGCATCGACTTCGCTGTCAGTACCGAGGGACGGCGCAGCGGCGTATTGCGCAGGATCGACGCCACAAGGGCCTCGAACTGCTCGTTCGCCGCCCACCTGCTTAAGGTAAATTGCTCGAACCGGCGCGCAAGCTGAACGTCGCCACCGATCGCCTCGCGCGCATCGTTGACCCCGAAGCAGACAAGCGAGATCTGAAGGCGATTACTCAGGAAGCGCAGCGTGTTCAAAACAATCCGCTGCTCGCGATAGGTTCCAGCGAGAATGTTGTGCACTTCGTCGATCACCAGCACCTGTACGCCGATCGCTTCCATGATCCGCAATGCCGCCTGCTCCATCTGGGCGATATCTGCGCGAGGCCGTTGCGGCGCGCCGAGAAGGGTGAGCAGTTCGGCGTAAAAACGCCGCTCGCCTGGGCGGCTGGTCATTTCCATCGCCAGCACCGGCGTCTTCAGCGTGCCGGTCACAGGATTGAAGCTTGGCGCGTGCTCGTCCCGGAAGCGCTTCATGATCATGGTCTTGCCCATACCGCTGTCGCCGTAGATCGCGACAGAGGGCATGCGGGTGCCACGTGGATGATCGAGGAGGGCGCTCAGCCGGTCGAGCGCCTGCTTGGCGCGTGGGTAAAGTACCCAGCGGCGTGATCGTATCGCGCGAATGCGTCTCTCGTCGGTTTCAGTAAGCAGCGCCGCGGCGCCGGCGGTCAGGTGGGAGGGCTCATCGTTCATGTTTACTCCAGCTCATTCCGTATCCTCGACAAAGGGTACAGGTTTGCTGGAGTCGACGCCGCGGAGCGAGCCCAATCTCCGATCATCCACCTTCGATTTCGACGAAGCCCTGCCACGACGGACGGCCGCCGTCGTCTTGATCGCTGTATCGATCAATTCGCGCTGCGTCATCACGGTGCGGACAATGGCGCGGGTATTGACTTCGCGGCGGCCTTTCGCCAGCAAAGCGCGCCGGGCGGTCACCGCCTCGTGCAGGGTGATCGAAGGCAGCGTCACATCCGCATAGCGAGCTTCCACGAAGTTTCCGGATGGTCGTCGAACGAAGACGCGGGACATGTCCCGTGGGTCGTATTTGACAAGCAACCGCCGGTCAGACTGCCCGACGTCGGCGCTAAGCGCCGCCGACCAATAACGCAGGCCGAACAGATGGATACCCGTCGGTCTCAGGGTGCGCTCCTGTTCCGGCAGAAAACTGAGCCAGAACCGCATTCGATCTTGCGGAAGCCGAAGCGGGATCTCACCCTCGTGCTCGCGCCAGACCGCGATCGGCGGGCGGCCCAAGGAACTGTGGATCGACTGATGGTACGAGCCGACAATGTCGAGGGCGATGTACCGCTCAAGCTCTCTCAGCGTTAGCGCTGCGTGCCGCTTCGAGTCGTAGTCTCCCAGCTCCTGTTCGTTGTTGAATGTTGTCCCGGGAAGAAGGTGCAGCCTCCCCATCTGGGTGCCGATCAAGCGCTCGATATGACCACCGAAGCGAGGTTTGCCCGGCGGGCGCCATTCGATCGCCATCCCGGCGTCCTCGCATCCTTTCTTGAATGCCCGACTGCGGAAATCGGACCCGTTGTCGACATGCACCATGTCCGGCAGACCGGCGACCGGCCACGGCTCCGTGATGTCGCGTTCTCTTAACCAAGCCGATTTGTCGAAGACGGAGTGGAGTAGGCACAGGCTGGTGGAAAGGCGGGAAGGCGCCTCCATTGTGAGATAGAAACCGGTCACCATGCGGCTGCAGATGTCCATCGCCAATGTCAGCCAAGGTCGACCGACCGGTTGTCGGGTCTCCTCGTCAACAACGAAGACGTCGGCCTTGGTATGGTCGATTTGAACCACTGCAAGGGGGCGGGAGACCTCAAACGACCCAGGAACGGCTGTTGTTGCCTTTGCGATCTTCTGCTCGCCGCGCCGCTTTGCGCGCCTCTGGAGATCAACATCGGAGAGACGAGCGACGATGGTTCTGCGATGCGGCGGCTTCAAACCGACTGAGACGCAGTTCGTCTGCACGTCACGCACCAATTGAGAGATCGTCGGTTGGGTCGGTCTCAGATAGAACGATTTAATGGTCGAGCGGATGATCTCTTCCCGCCTCACATCCAAAGCGCGATGGCCCGCCGGACGTCCACGTTTGCGATCAACCAGTGACAGGACTGTCCCGCCGTTACGCAACAGCTTGATCAGCCGGTAGGCTGTCGCCTGGCTGACCTCCATATCGACGGCGAGTCCGGAAACCTCTGCCGCGGTCGCACCATCAGGATTGCGTCTTAGAAAATCACGGATCGCATCCGCTCTTTTGCACGCTTCATTCCAAAGTGCGTCGTCAATCTCGTCGGGAAATGGGTCGCTCATGGAGGCTCGCGAAGAGAAAAAACATCGAGAACTTCATTCTCAAATTAGGTGGCAATTGCCAAGAGCGATTATCAAATTAACTGCTAATTCTCAAATTAAGTGCCGACCTAAGCATTTGGAATCGTTTGTATGGCATTCTCATAATTAAGTGCCAAGTGACAGGAGTCTCCAAGCCGATCGAGATCATCTGCCATCTCGAGCAGACGGTCCTCGACGATCAACCCCGCGAGTTCGTCGCGAAGCTTCTGCGCACGCTGTTTGAGGCCGATAGTCTGTGTTTGAAGCCGCGTCTCCTCGACGATGAGCTCGGGAAGAGCGGTCGCCCACTCCGCCGGAGGGTTTGGCATGTCCTTGTATTCCGACAGCTTCTCCTGCCCCTGAAGGTATTCGGTCGCCAAAGGGTAGGCGCGCAGAGTACGGATTATCTCCTCATGACGCACCTTGGCTGCCGCGATCTCCTTCATGGCAGCGTCATAAGCAGTCTGGGCTTGCTCAAGCGCTGCCGTCAGACCCTTGTAAGAGGAGGCCTGCACATCGATTTCGTCGCGCTTTGATTTCAGCTCCGCAATCTGTCGCTTCAGACCTGCGATTGCGGTCGAACTCGCGCGCTTCCGAAAAATACCGTCGGCTTCGGCCGCCGCGGTTTCGAGAATGGAATTGACGCCAGCCAGGCCCGCACTTGCCGAGAACAGCAACTCGCCCAGATCGCCCTTGCTCTCCAAGATTGCGTTGCCTCCTTCCTCGAGGGTCTGGTCGTCGAGCGAAAACATCATGCGATAGGCGTCACGTGTCAGACCGGCGAGCGGGACGTTCAGCACCGCCTCGTTGACCGGCTGCCCGTTCGTATCCAGGAGGGAATTGCTGCGCTGCTTGACGCGCCTGAACTCGTGATCCGATCCTTCGAACTCCAGACAGGCGCCGATCTCCATGGCTTTGCCTTGATGAAGAAAGCTGTAGCGCGTGCGTTCCTCGATGCCGAACAGGAGATCGAGATAGGCGGAAAGCGCCGTCGACTTGCCGGCCTCGTTTAGGCCGTAGACGATATGCAAATCCGGTGTGTCGCTTTCATGCTCCCCGAAGTCGATCGAATAATCCGTGAACTTGCCGTAGCGGGTAAGATCGAGCCGGCGCAGGCGCATCAGTCGACCTCCGGAGCGTTGGCTTTGAGCCGAGCCAGCATGTCCTCGCTTCCTTCGGACAGCAACTGATCGACCAGCGCCTTGAACTCGTCTTCGTTGTTGCCGCTGAAACCGCGCGCTTCCGGCGGCAGGTCATCGCGCAGTTCCTTGACGAGGTCCTGCACGATTTGTCGAATGCCATGCTGTTGAATGATGTCGTCTCGCATCAACTCGCCGAGTTCGAGGACTGGATCGGCGGTCGCGCTTCCAACCGGTTTGCTGACCGGCGCTGTTGTCTCCAAATCGATCTTTTCGATCCAGGTGTTTCCTAAGCTCTCTGCGCGCTGCTCGGTTTCAGCTAGCAGCAAATCACGATCGCGTCGCAGCCGCCACGACAACGGGGTCGCACCTGTCAATCGAAGACGAGCCACAAGATGCTGACATCGTGTTTGTTCGCGTGCTCCAGAAATCTCTGCCTCAATCAGATCGGCTGCCTCTCGCCAGGTCTCTGCCGAGGACATGTCGACCGGGACGCGTTCGAACTGGGCGGTGCTTGTCGTGCGTTCTTCGATCCTGAGGCTTTGATCGTCATTGACCGTAACGAGGGTGACTGTCTTTTCCCCGGCTTCATTGATGTCCCGTCCCTGAGGCATTCCTGGCATGACCACTACGCGATCGCCGGCGTATTCGGTCCGGACATGGACGTGTCCAAGTGCCCAATAATTGAATCCCCAGCCCTGGAGGTCGGCTAGCTTGCAAGGCGCGTAAGGATCGTGCCCAGGAGCGCCCGCCAAGCTCGTATGCATGATCCCGATATTGACAGCATCCGGGGTAGGGCGGTGATACTTCTCAAGAAGGCTTTCCGGAGCCTGAGGCTTGGCGAAACTCAGGCCATGAATGGAAAGTGCGAGCCCGTCCTTGGTGATGTCTACGCTATGAGCCCGCCCGCCGAAAACGGTGACCGACGGCGGCAGGATCAGTTCCTGCGTGATACGTGAAAGGGCATCGTGATTGCCTCGAATGATGAAGGTCGCGATGCCGGCTTCGTTGAGCCGCTGCAACTGGCTGGCCAGAAACCGGGCAGTCTTCATCGATGTCTGGTCGCCGTCATAGAGATCGCCGGCGATAATCAGCGCATCGACCTGTTCATCGATACACAGGTCGACGATCGTCACCAAGGCCTGCCGTGTAGCATCACCTATCAGCTCGGCGAGGTCGCTGTTGCGTAGTGCTAACGACCGCAATGGTGAGTCGAGATGAATGTCAGCTGTGTGGATGAATTTGAACGGCATGAACGTACTATTCTAGACCTTGATATACAAAGTAAAGCCGATGAAGAGCTTGGGTATTAGCGGCTGGCAAGCTCTTCAACTCCGAGTGTCACATTTTCGAATCCGGATCATCCGCGTCGGGTCTCCACTGACGGCCTTCCTGATTTCTAGACGCAATGATTCTTGCGCCTAAAGCCCAATATTGCGCTTACGCTTGAAAATTGCGTCTAAAACAAGGATATTTGCGCTTATCTCCTACGCGCAAGAATCTCGGCAATGGCGAACAAAGTACCAGAAGACGCACTGAAAGAGCTGCAGGAAATCGTTGGCGGACATCCCGATGGCATTTCGGCACCAGATATCGCGAAGAGCCTCTCCGAAGCTATCCCACGCCGTACGCTTCAGTACCGGCTAAAACAGCTCGTCGAGGTCGGACTTTTGCGTATGGCCGGCAGTGGTAGATGGGCGAAATATCACCTTGCGACATCCGGACAAAACGCTGCTGATGAGCCGGTCCGACAAGACGATGACTATGGTCGCCTGATCGGGCTTTCCAAGGAAGGGCAGGAGGTCCGCGACTATATCCGGCAGCCCACAGAGGCCCGAAAGCCAGTTGGCTATAACATCGACTTTCTCGATCAGTACGACCCAAATTCCACATTCTATCTTAAAGCCGAAGAGCGCGAACGCCTCCAGGAAATTGGCAAGCCGAAAACCGCGCCCCAGCCCGCAGGCACATATGCAAAGCTCATTCTCAATCGCTTGCTGATCGACCTCGCCTGGAACTCAAGCCGCCTCGAAGGCAACACCTATTCCTTGCTCGATACGAGGCGGCTGATCGAATTTGGCGAAGAAGCGACTGGCCGAGACCATATTGAAGCGCAGATGATCCTCAACCACAAGGATGCGATCGAGTTTCTAGTTGGCAGCGCAGAAGAGATCGATTTCAACCGATATACGCTGCTAAACCTTCACGCCCTGCTATCGAACAACCTGCTGGCAGACCCCTCGGCATCCGGTCGCCTGCGCTATGTCGCTGTCGGTATTGATCAGTCGGTTTTTCATCCACTCGAAGTCCCTCAGCTGATCGAGGAGTCTTTTGATCAGCTGCTGCAAAAGGCGTCGGCAATAGAGGATCCTTTCGAGCAGGCATTTTTCGTGATGGTCCACCTGCCGTATTTGCAGCCGTTTGACGATGTCAACAAACGGGTCTCGCGCCTTGCCGCAAATATTCCGTTGATCCGAAAGAACCTCGCCCCACTTTCGTTCACTGACGTGTCTCAGCGCGCCTACACCGATGCAATTCTTGGTGTCTACGAACTCAACGACCACTCGCTGCTCAGAGACGTCTTCTTCTGGGCCTATGAACGCTCAGCCGCAAGATATGCGGCAGTCCGGCAGTCCCTTGGGGAACCCGATCCGTTCCGGCTGAAATATCGCGCAGAGGTGCGCGAGATTGTCGCCATGCTGATCCGTGAGAAAGTGGGGCGCAAGCAGGTCGGAACCGAGGTCTCAGCCTGGGCGAGCAGTCGAGTCGAACCAGAAGATAGAGACAGGTTTACTGAGATCGTGGAGGACGAGCTCATCGGAATGCACGAAGGCAACTTCGCCCGCTATCAAGTGAGGCCGTCGGAATTTAGGGCGTGGCAAGACGTGTGGGGATCGAAGTGACTGATAACCACCCACTCCAGTTCCAGCTCCGGATGTAGGTGGCGAAGAAGATGGCAACCGAAGAGCCAGAAGTTGATGATGCAACAAGCGCCCAGGCTTCAATAGAAGGCTACTGGTATCAGCTCAAGGTATCAGTACTGTTTGCGTTGGATCTTCTGGCGAACAAACAACAGTCCGATCAGATCACTCTTGAACCGGCGAACGAGGAGGACCTCGAAACTGAATTGCGTGACGAGCCAGGGGCACTGACGCAGGGCCTGACGATCAAGACGCGCAAGCTGGTAGTGCAGTGCAAATTGCGGAACACCGGGCCGTGGACGATCGGAGAGTTAGCTACGCTTCTCGCTCATGGGAAGAGGCGAATCCCAGCGAAGGATCTGCTGAAAAACCCTGACATGAGCTATCTGCTTGTGACTTCCGCAGACGTCAGTGGTGTTGCTCGAGACTTGCTCGTAAAGGGCCCAACCCAGTGGCAAAAGCTCGGATCGATCCCTGCGACCCTTGCAAAGGTCTTGCCCAAGGATGCACACGGCCGCGTCGCCGTATGGAATAATCTCGATCAGGAGCGGGTCGAACACCGCATCAGGGCACTTCTGGCAGATCGATTCCGTGTCCCGCATAGCCAAGCCGATAAGTGCATCAAGCAGCTCGAGGAAGGTACGCTTCTTCGAATGAAAGGCAGTCTTTCGGGGGTCTGGAAACGCAAAGACGTCATCGAGATCATCGAAGCTCACGGAGGATACGATGGGTCGACGAAAGATCTCGAGAAATTCGTGCCTCCTGCAAACTGGGAAGCTCTGCTGACCCAACTCAGGTCAAGGAGCGCCATCGTCCTGACGGGGCCCTCCGGAACGGGGAAAACGACGACAGCGAAAGCTCTGATCGCCGCCATGCGGGAAGACAATCCGCGCCTTACATCCGTCAAAATCGAGGGCGGTCCAGAAAGGCTCAGGGATGACAGGACGCCTGGACCAGTCATCTTCGAGATAGAGGATCCATGGGGCAAATACCGTGTCGAGCCGAACAGCTTGCCCTGGAACGACGCCATCAACGAGTTCCTGGCCTCTGCGTCGCCAGATCGCATGTACGTCATCACAAGTCGAAGCGACGTCATGCAGGACGCAAATCTCAGATCACTCGATCAGCGATACAGGGCGGAATTGTTGGCCGGCCACTATCGAACGTCGGACAGGAAGAAATTGTTCGAATTGAAGCTGCAGGCGCTTCCCCGGGCCGAGCAAGTCTCCGCGCACAAATTCCAGTCAACCGTTGTCAGGGAACTGGCACTACCACTAGAGCTGGACAGATTCTTCGGGGCCGTCGGGCTGGGGCCCCAAGAAGGAGAAAACGAAGCCACCTTCATCCACCGATGCATCGAGGAAGCGAGAAACCAGTCAATTGAAAGTGCTCTAGTTCTTGGGATCATACAACAGGGGAAATGGGAAGCACCCGCCATTTTGTGGGCGCTGCTCAAAGCCCGGAAACGGTTGACCTTCAGTGTGCTCGAGGAATTGGAGGACGAGCTGTCGACATCGATTCCTGACCTTGAAGACCAATTGACAGCATTGGCCAGCACCCTGATTGCAGGCGGAAATTTCCGGCAGGACAAGTCGGTGTTCTCCTGCGCCCACCCTCGTGTCGAGAGCGGTCTCGAACAAGCAACGTTGCGCAAGCGTGTCGCATCGTCACGTGCGTTGAGCAAATTGTTGGATGCCTTGGTGGCCCTCGATGACATTAACAGTTCAGACTGGGGCGCTGAGACCGCCACCTATATCGTCGCTGCAATTGCTTCCGTCGCCAGGTTGAGACCTAAGATATCCTCATCTACTCAAAGGACCATCGACGAATGGCTCACCATCCGGTTGTCATCGCTGGATACCACGTTCGCTGATGACCTGAAGCTCGCCTCGAAAGCTGGATCGGAAGATTGCGATGCCGCCGAGCTCGCCCGATGGCTCGACGAGAGCCCAATCGACAAGCAGTGGTTCAACTTGACCTCTTGGAAAGAGCCGAAGAAACCGGACGACTGGTATAAGAAAATAGCAGATGCGCCGCATACACGTGCCATATGCGAGGCCTTTATTACCCGCGTGATTGCCTTCAGACATGGATCGTTTCGAGGCAACTTCCATAAGGCGGTCGCAAAGCTCTCTCCCGACCTGACCCCGTCGTTTTGCGCAGCGCTCAGCGACATTATCCCGAGCGGTTACAATCCGAATGCTGAAACCCTGATCCGCGGGGCTATTGTCGACCTTGACGTATACGCAGCCGTGTTCAAACAGGCCGCGATCTATTGCTCGAAGGAGCGGGAGTCCCGCGACCGAGATGCGTTGCTAGCGCTCTACAATCGAAACTACGACGAGGAGGCCATCGAGCACTATTGGGAATCAATGGGCGAAGATGGATATACCGCGAGCGAGATTCTGCGTGCCTATATCGAGGCGAGGCGGCGGCGCGGTGAATGGAACGTCTTTCAGAAGCATCCAAATCTGAGCGGTTTTCTATGGGAGTGGCTGCATGTCGCCCAGAAAGCCAAAACTGCCCCCAATGCAGAAGAACTGCTTGCTCTTGGCGAAGCATCAGCCGGAAGTCCATATGAAGACGATTTCTGGAATCTGGTAGAACATCATTTCGATCCGGCGGTAACACCCTTGCTAGAAGAGCGCCTACGCATTGGATCGGAACGGGATGCGACACGAGAAGCCGCGACATCCGTCGCGTTGGATCATGTGCCCACGCTCATTCCGGCTCTGCTTTCCGATAGGTCCGGATTGCCGGCGCAAAGGCGCTTCGAAATCGCCCTCGACGTCCGATCCTGCGTGGACGGCGACTCTGAGGAGGAGAAAGATCGAAAGACCCCGCCATCAAAGTCTATCGAAGTCGCTGAAGACAACTTCAAGACCGCCGTCGAGGTGCTTCTTTATGGAGATGGGGGCGAGGCCTCAGGGGAGGTCAATGCACTTCTTTCTACCGTTCCTTGCGACGCGCACGCAAAGCTGAATCTTTTCGTGGCCGGAGTCTTGTCGAAATCGGGCCAAGACGTGGTTGCTAGACTTCGCAATCTGCTCGGCTTGTCACTCGAAGTTACGGATGAGAACATCGCGCTGATAGCTGAAGCAATGCGTTTGGCTTGCGATTTGCCGAATGAAGATCTGATCAATCTTGGGCTTGCGCACGATTTCGCTCGCGTCCGCATCGAGGCGATGAACGCGGTCTTCGCCCAGTCTTCAGGAGAACTGTCAGAGCGCCTCCTAAGCAAACACTCCGACCCCAGCAGTCTCGTGCGCAAGCGCCTCCTGAACATGCTGGAGGCAAGGCCAAACTCAGCTCATGTTCCGACCCTTCTCAAACTGTCCTTCGACACATGGACGCCGGATCACCACCGCGGCGAGTCTAATGTCTCCTATCCAATAGCCGAGGGTGCGATAGAGATGTTACGGGCAGAGCCGTCGCTCAGTGATGTCGTCTACCGCGAACTCATTGAATGCTTGAAAGCTTCGGATAACAATAATGTTCGTCTTGAGTTGCTTCGCACAATGGTAAGACACGGCTCGCCCCAGCGTCTGCAAAAACTCATAAACGTTGCGGTGGGTGAGGGACGACCAACCTATCAACGATTGACCTCGCAAGCCATCTTCCTTGAGCGAAACAGTGTTCCCCAATCCCATCTCGAAGTCATTGATGAGACGACGATTGCGGCAGTCAGCCCGGAAGTTTGCCTGTGGCTGTGCATGTTGATTTCGACATGCGCGTCCGACCATCAGATTCGACTGCTCGTAAAATCGCTTGCCGCCAACCCCAAACGCCGGGTGTTTGTCACGCTGTTTTATTTGATCTTCTCTGAGAACCGTGGCGCGGAGTTGCAGGAAGAGATCGCCAGTTTTCTGTCTGCCAAGACCATACTCGTTCTGGATGGCCTGCTCGATACCGGCGCTGGCGATGATCTATCCTGTTTGGATGAACTCGGCGAGGTGCAGTCGGTCGAGCTTATAAAGCAGCGGCTGCAGTTTTGGTTCAAACGAAAGGATGAACCTTAGTAAAACCGTGGCAATGGGCGTCTGTGCCGGCGACTTCGCAGATGTTGTCCCTTCGTACTATCGTGAGTCAGGGTTCACCTTGGGGCTTCCAATCCTTCAGCCATTTCATGATTGATTTCCGCTCGCCGGGATCTTTGATGTTGCGATCATACTCAAGCTTCATATCAAGCTCATCGAAGACAATGCGGCGTGTTTCGGGAAACCTCGCAGCGAATTTCATTCGCGTCTGAACAAGCGCCACGAAGTTGGTGAACTCGCCCCACGCGTCAATCGCTGATCCGAAGCTTTCATTTGCTAATGCACGATCTTTTGCAACGCAGAAATCGACTTCGTGAGGGCCGTGTGGCCTGATCTTCAGGAGTGAAGCTTCCATATCGGCAAGTGAGAGATAGGCAAAACCGATTTCACGGTTCTTTTGTTGGAGCCTTGGTCCGATGTCCGCACAGTCGGAGCAGATGTCGACCGACCACCTTGAGCCGACAAACCTTTCGTTCCGGAACTCTGGAAACAGTCGAATTCGCAGGGTCTTTTCGTCATCGTCACGAAGTTCTGCATACTGGAAGACAGACCGAATGCTGCCAGTCCATTTTTTCTGAGCACTTTTCCGCACAATCTCGCGCTTGAGCCGATTGCAGCAAGGGCAATGCCAATCTTCCGGTGTTGAGATCCATGTCTTGGGGGAAACCGGGGATGTATATGCGGCATATTCCTCGTCGCTGGGCGTTGGGCAAGTCGTTAGGTCGTTGGCTTTGCGCTTCTTCGACGGCCCATCATTCTGACATGACCGGGCCAGAAATTCATTACGAAACCCGCTCAGCATTTGCCTTTTTTCGGAACCCGTCGCGTCTCGTCTGAATGCTTCTGTCAATAGCTGATCTTCGCTGAGCCACCGCCATTGTGGTCGTGCAGGCGAGGTGCCTTCCAGTCGGCGCTGAAGGTGACCGGAGACAAGGTCGTGGACCAGGACATCAAGTAGAGAAAGGCGCCGCTCGAAACTTTCTTTCTGCGCGAGCCATAGAACTCTCGCAGCATCGACGTCAATTTTGTGGTCGGCGTTCGGTGAGGGGTGCACGAATTCGCGGATTTCAGTAGCAGTGAAGCTAAAGCGGCCGTCGATCTCCAACTGCCTCTTGGCTGTGCCGTCAGCCGAATTGCAATCTGAGCATATCAGCGCTTCGTCGAAACGGGTGACGAGTGATCTGATTGTTTCCAGTACGACAGTTGCGCCCTGAGCGAGGTTGCTCTTCCAATCTGGCCCATAAAGCTCTCGGGGGCGACGGTTCACCATATCCCATAGATGATCATGATGAAGTTCCAGTTTTGCCAGAAGCATACCGTCATTCGACAGGCGCATTATTTCCTGCTTGTTTCGACCACACCCCGGGCATATCCAACCGGGTGATGTTAGCGCCCAGTTCGCATTAAGTTCGAGCCCGGCCGCTCCCGCCCGTTCCATTGCCTTTCGTGTCCGAAAACTCCACCTTCCATCGCGGTCCGGGAAGTAGATTTCCATCTGGTTATCATCGAGTTTGGCCGGCCGAGGAAACATCAGACTGATGAACCACAAGTGCGAATTGGGGTCGTAGTCCTCAAATGGATCGAATTGTTCTTCGAGTTCGTCCATAGTTTCCTCGAGACCCATCTCGCTGGTTAGTTGTTTTCCGGATTGTCCGGCGGTTCCACCAGAACCAGCATGTTGCCGGGCAGCGGCCGCTGCAGGTGTTTCACATCCGCCCACTCCCCTGTCAGCCAGAGATCGACCTCTTCCGGCGTCGTCAGGATCGCCGGCATGGCCTTTTCGTGGATGGGCTTGACGATCTCATTGGGCGTCGTCGTGAGGAACCCATAGAGCTCATATTCCTGCTCCCCGTCGCGGACCTTCCGCACACCCTTCCAGGGCGTCCAGAACCCGGCAAAGAACATCAGCGGCCGGTCGGGGTTCTGGGCGAACCAGGCGTTCGGCACACGGCCGCCTTCCACCTTGCTCGCGGGATCGGGCTCCGCGAACGAGGTGAACGGGACAACGCAGCGGCTCGTCGGTCCGAGCCAGCGGCGCCAATGCGGCGATCCGACATTGCGGATATTGGTGACCCCACGATCGGCCTTGCCTTTGACGAAGGCCGGCGGTGTCGGCATGCCCCAGGTCGCGCTGACGATCTCACGTTTGCCATCGTCGCCAACACGCACGATCGGCGCCAGCGTGTTCGGATAGACGTTCAACGACGGTTCGTTCCAGCCGGCCTTGTCCGCCATCGCCTTGGTGAATTCGACGACCGCGTCCCGCGTCGTCGTCAGATTATAGAGATTGCACAAATCCTTCTCCCGTTAGCGCCACATTCCACGCATCCGCGCGCCCACATCGAGACGTATTTGCCGCGGTCCGGCATTACTAGCTTGGCCCGGCGTGACCACCGGCCAGGTCCTATTCTCGAAAAACTGCAACAACATAGCGGGAATGAACCGCGTCCGCGAGGCATAGACATGCCTGTCGCCAGTCGAAGACTGTCCATGGGTGAAGAAACGCTGCGGGACAACAAGGTTGAGGCTGTCCTTCGCCCGCGTCATCGCGACATAAAGCAGTCTGCGTTCCTCCTCGATCTCGTCGGTCGTGCCGACGCCAAGATCAGAGGGAATGCAGCCATCGACGGTGTTGAGGACGAAAACCGAGCGCCATTCCCGGCCCTTGGCGGAATGGATGGTGGAGAGGATCAGATAATCCTCGTCGAGCAACGGTACTCCGGCCTGGCCGGAGGTCGCATCCGGCGGATCAAGCGTCAGCTCAGTCAGAAACCGCTCGCGTGAGGGATAGCCGGCGGCGATGTCCTCGAGTTGAAGAAGATCGGCGCGGCGCATCTCGAAATCTTCGTGGATGCGCTCCAGATGCGGCTCGTACCACGCCCTGATCCGGCCGATTTCTGCCGGCCAGCCCATGTTTGCAGTGCGGATGTCCGCAATCAACGACACCAGACCCGGCCAGTCGGCTGCGGCGCGCGACGGCGCGGGCAGGGCGGCCAGCGTTTCGACTGGATCGGCCGTCTCGGCAACCGCATCGAGTGCCGTTTGCGCCGACGCTGGTCCGACGCCCGGCAGGAGCTGCATCAGGCGGAAGCCCGCCACGCGATCGCGCATGTTCTGGGCGAAGCGAAGGGTTGCCAGCATGTCCTTCACATGGGCGGAATCGAGGAATTTCAGACCGCCGAATTTGACGAAGGGAATGTTGCGGCGGGTCAGTTCCACTTCCAGCGGGCCGCTGTGATGGCTTGCCCGGAACAGAACGGCCTGGTCCTTCAGCCGCATGCCGCCCTCGCGATTGTCGAGCACCTCGTCAGCGACGAAACGTGCCTGATCCCCTTCATCGCGAACCGTCACCAGTCGGGGCTTTTCATTGGAGACGCGCTCCGTCCAGAGGTCCTTCGTGTAACGCTCCTGCGCGAGACCGATGACGCCGTTGGCGGCCGCGAGGATCGGCTGCGTCGACCGGTAATTGCGGTCGAGCGTGATCACGTCGGCGTTCGGCGAGAATTCATTCGGGAAGTCGAGGATATTGCGCACCGTGGCGGCGCGGAACGAATAGATCGCCTGAGCATCATCGCCAACCACTGTCAGGCCGCGACCGCCGAGCTTGAGCGCCATCAGGATCGAGGATTGCAGGCGGTTCGTGTCCTGATATTCATCGACCAGGACATGGTCCCAGCGTCCGCCGATTTCCTCGGCGAGCACCGGATCACCCATCGTCTGCGCCCAGTACAAGAGCAGGTCGTCATAATCGAGGACGTTCTGGATCTGCTTGGCCTCGACATAGGCCGCGAACAGGTCCTTCAGCTCCTTCTCCCACGCGGCACACCATGGGAAATTGGCTCGGAGGATTTCATCTAGCGGCGCCTCGGCATTGACGGTGCGCGAATAGATGGAGAGGCACGTGCCCTTGGCGGGAAACCGGTTTTCCGTCTTCGAGAAACCGAGATCGTGCCGGGCGAGGTTCATCAGGTCGGCGGAGTCCTCCCGGTCATGGATGGTGAATTGCGGATCGAGGCCAAGCTCGATGGCATATTCACGCAGGAGCCGTGCGCCGATCCCATGAAACGTGCCCGACCATGCAAGGCCGTCGGCCATGACCCCGGCCTTGTCGCCAAGCGCTTTCGCGCAGATGCGCTCGACCCGCTTTCCCATTTCGGCCGCCGCGCGGCGCGAAAACGTCATCAAAAGAATGCGCCGTGGATCGGCCCCGGAAATCACGAGCTGGGCGACACGATGGGCGAGCGTATTGGTTTTCCCGGAGCCCGCGCCGGCGATGATCAGCAAGGGTCCGCCGATGCCGCCATCGGGCAGATCGATGCCGTGCAGGACCGCGGCCCGCTGATTGTCGTTCAATTTTTCCAGATGCGCTGCGCTCATCCCGTCCCGCCTCAAACCCTTGGGAATCAACGATGCGCGTCCCACGCATCGGCGTTTTCTGCCGGTCGAGGTGGCCTGAGCCCATCAAAGAGTCCGATTGACTCAAAACCGGAAAGAGAACAAATAATGAACATACCGGAGATTTTCGCCGTTGCAAAGCCTTAAAGGAGACCTTTCCGCGTCATGCCGAGCCATTCGGTCAGTCCCGCTATCGCCGAGCTTCGAGAGCGCATCGCGCATCTCGAGGGACCGGGGGGACGTGCGCGCTCGGTTCTGCCCTTCGGCCTGAAAGACATCGACCGAAGGCTTCCGGGAGGAGGGCTGGGGCTTGGCTGCCTGCATGAGGTGGCGGGCGGCGGCAACGGGGCTGTGGATGGGGCCGCGGCCGCGCTGTTTACCGCCGGAATCGCGGCACGCACCAAGGGCAAGGTGCTCTGGGTGGTCACGCGGCCCGATCTCTTTGCGCCGGCGATCGCCCAGGCCGGGCTTGCGCCCGACCGGGTGATCCATGTCGAGGCCGGCGACGAAAAGGCGTTGCTCGCCTGTTTCGAGGAAGGATTGCGTCATGGCGGGCTCGGCGCCGTCGTCGCCGAAACCGCGCGTCTCTCGATGACCGCCTCGCGCCGCCTGCAATTGGCGGCCGAGAGTTCCAACACCATCGGCCTGGCACTCCGCCGGTGGCGCCGGCAGACCGAGGCGGGAGATTTCGGGCAACCGACGGCCAGCGTCAGCCGCTGGCGTGTGTCGGTGTTGCCGTCGCGGCCCTTGCCGGTGCCCGGTCTCGGCCGGGCGCGCTGGCTGGTCGAACTCATCCGATGCCGCGCCGGCGAAAGTGCAGATTTTGAAGTGGAGGCTTGCGATGACACGGGTCGTCTCGCTCTTCCTTCCGAGGTGGCCCACGGATCGCCTCAGAAGGAAATCGGGCGACGCATCGCCTCCGGATGATGCGCCGCTCGTCATGGCCGGACGAACCGGCCGCCGCCGTCTGATCACCGCGCTTGATGCCAATGCCGAGAGGCTTGGCATACGGATCGGCATGGCCGTCACCAAGGCGCAGGCTCTGGTGCCGGGCCTGATCATTGCCGATAGCGACCCCGCCGCCGAGGCTGAGGGCCTGACCAAGCTGGCGCTCTGGGCGCTGCAGCGGATTTCGCCTGTCGTCATGGCCGATCCGCCCGACGGGCTCGTGATCGATACGACCGGCGCCGATCACCTGCATGGCGGCGAAGCGGCCATGCTTTCCGATATGATCAAGCGTTTTGCCGCCTCCGGCGTCGAAGCCCGCGCCGCGGTCGCCGACACCTGGGGCGCGGCCCATGCCGCGGCGCGGTTTATCGCGCGGCCGGCCATCATCATTCCGCCCGGCGAGGGTGAAGCCATGCTTCGGACCCTGCCGCTGCCGGCGCTCCGGCTCGATCCCGGAACCGTATCCGGTCTGCGCACCCTCGGTTTCGAGACGGTGGGCGAGGTCCTCGATCAGCCGCGCGCGCCACTGGCCTTGCGGTTCGGTCCGGAGATCGGCCGCCGGCTGGACCAGGCGCTTGGCCGGATCGCCGAGCCGGTCGATCCCGTCCGGTCGCCCGAGCTGATCGAAGCGCGCAAGGTTTTCGGGGAGCCGATCGGCGCCGCCGAAACCATCGCCCGCTATATCGCGAAACTGGTCGGTGCTCTTTGCGCTGAACTCGAGAAAGCCGGGCTTGGCGCGCGGCGGCTCGATCTCCTGTTCCATCGGGTCGACAACACCATGCAATACGTGCGGATCGGCATGGCCCAGCCGGTGCGGGATCCGAAGCGCCTGACCCGGCTCTTCCGAGACAAGCTGGAAACCGTCGATCCGGGGTTCGGGATCGAGATCATGGTGCTGGTCGCGATTGAGACCGAGCCGGTTCGTGAAAAGCAAACAATCTCCTCCCTGGTCGAGGAACCCGAGCCCGATGTCTCCGACCTCGTCGATGTGCTCGCCAACCGGGTCGGTAACCGGATGCTGTGCCGGTTCACGCCGGTGCAAAGCGATGTGCCGGAACGGTCCGTGGCGCGCATCCCGCCGCTGGCGCCGGAGACCGGGCTGACCTGGGAAGGCGACTGGCCGCGGCCGCCGCGGCTTCTGCCCCGGCCGGAGCCGGTCGAGACCATGGCGCTGCTGCCCGATCATCCGCCGGTCTGGTTCACCTGGCGCGGCGTGCGCCGCCGGGTCCGCCGCGCCGACGGTCCGGAACGCATCCGCGGCGAATGGTGGAAGCGCGACGCCGAGCTGACAACCGTACGGGATTATTTCCGGGTCGAGGACGAGGCGGGCGAACGCTACTGGCTCTTTCGGTCCGGGGACGGCGAGCATGAGGACAGCGGGTCGCAACGCTGGTTCCTGCACGGGATTTTCGGATGAGCGGCCCGCGCTATGCCGAACTGCAGGTCACGACGCATTTCTCGTTTCTGCGCGGGGCGAGCAGTTGCGAAGAGCTCTTCGCCCGAGCCGCCGAGCTCGGCATTTCGGCGCTCGGCGTCGTCGACCGCAATTCGCTGGCCGGTGTTGTCCGGGCCCTTGAAGCCTCCCGGCAGACTGGCGTCCGACTGGTCGTCGGCTGTCGCCTCGATCTTGCCGACGCTCTGCCGGTCCTGCTCTATCCGACCAACCGGGCGGCCTATGCCCGGCTTTGCCGTTTGCTATCGCTCGGCAAAGGCCGCGCGGGGAAGGGGAAATGCCATCTCGAATGGGCCGACCTCGTGGCTTATGGGGAAGGGTTGATCGCGGTCCTCGTGCCGGACCGCGCCGATGATGACTGCGCGCTGCATCTGAGACGGTTGCGGGAGGCCTTCGGCGACCGCGCCTATCTGGCGCTGACACTGCGCCGGCGTCCCAACGATCAGCTCCGCCTCTGGCAACTCTCGAACCTGGCCGCAGCGGCGCGTGTCCCGACCGTCGTGACCAATGACGTGCTTTTCCATGAGGTGGGCCGGCAGCTCATGCAGGATGTCGTCACCGCGATCCGGCACAATGTCACCATTGACGAGCTCGGCCATCGCCGCAAGCGTTTCGCCGATCGCTATTTGAAACCGCCGGAGGAGATGCACCGGCTGTTCGAGCGCTACCCCGAAGCGCTTGCCCGCACGATTGAGATCATGGACCGCTGCAGGTTTTCGCTCGAGGAGCTCGCCTATCAGTATCCGGAGGAAAAGCTCTTTCCCGACCTCTCCCCGCAGCAGGCGCTCGAAAAGCTGACCTGGGAGGGTGCTGCCGAACGCTATCCCGAAGGCCTGCCCGACAAGGTGCGGGCCAACCTCAATCACGAGCTGACGCTGATCGAGAAACTCGACTACGCACCGTATTTCCTGACCGTGAACGCGATCGTCCGCTTCGCGCGCTCGAAGGACATTCTCTGTCAGGGCCGGGGGTCCGCTGCCAATTCGGCAGTCTGCTATGTCCTTGGCGTCACCTCTGTCGATCCGGATCGCAACGACCTTCTGTTCGAACGCTTTGTGTCGGAGGAACGGCGCGAGCCGCCCGACATCGATGTCGATTTCGAGCACGAGCGCCGCGAGGAAGTCATCCAGTGGGTCTATCGGATCTATGGCCGCGAACGGGCTGCGCTCTGTTCCACCGTCATCCGCTACCGTTCCAAGGGGGCTTTGCGTGACGTCGGCAAGGCGCTCGGCCTGACCGAGGATCTGACCAAGACATTGTCCTCGCAGGTCTGGGGCTGGTCGGAGGGCGTCGAGCAGAAGCACGCCGAGGAGCTGAACCTCAACATGGGCGACCGGCGGCTGCGCCTCGCCATGGAACTCGCCCATCAGCTCGTCGGTACGCCGCGCCATCTCTCCCAGCATCCTGGTGGCTTCGTCCTCACCAGCGACCGGCTCGACGAGCTGGTGCCGATCGAACCGGCGGCCATGGAGGACCGGCAGGTCATCGAATGGGATAAGGACGACATCGATGTGCTCAAATTCATGAAGGTCGATGTGCTGGCGCTCGGCATGCTTTCCTGCATGCGCCGCGCCTTCGACCTTCTGGCCGAGCACAAGGACATCCAGCTCGACCTCGCAACGATCCCGGCCGAGGATCCGCGCACCTATGCGATGATCCGCAAGGCCGACACGCTCGGCACTTTCCAGATCGAAAGCCGCGCTCAGATGGCGATGCTGCCGCGCATCAAGCCGCGCACCTTCTACGATCTTGTCATCGAGGTCGCCATCGTCCGGCCCGGACCGATCCAGGGCGACATGGTGCATCCCTATCTGCGCCGGCGGGAAGGCAAGGAGGACGTGACCTTTCCGAAGCCGGAGCTCGAAGCGGTCCTCGGCAAGACGCTTGGCGTGCCGCTGTTTCAGGAACAGGCCATGCGCGTCGCCATCGAATGTGCGGGCTTTACCGCCGGCGAGGCCGATCAGCTGCGCCGCGCCATGGCGACGTTCAAGCATACGGGCGGTGTCTCGAAGTTCGGCACCAAGCTGATCGAGGGTATGGTTGGCAACGGCTATGATCGGGAGTTCGCCGAACGCACCTTCAGGCAGTTGGAAGGTTTCGGGTCCTACGGGTTTCCGGAAAGCCATGCGGCGAGTTTCGCGCTGATCGCCTATGCCTCGTCCTGGGTGAAATGCTGGCATCCCGATGCCTTTTGCTGTGCGCTCCTCAATGCCCAGCCGATGGGTTTCTACGCCCCTGCGCAGATCGTCCGCGATGCCCGCGATCATGGTGTCGAGGTGCGTCCGGTCTGTGTCAACGCCAGCCGTTGGGATTGCACGCTGGAGCCGATCGAGGGTGATGACGGCCGGTTCGCCGTCCGTCTGGGCCTGCGTCTGGTGAAAGGGCTCGGCAACGCCGAAGCGGCCCGTCTGGTTACCTGCCGGGAAGAGCAGCCGTTTGTCTCGGTCGACGATCTCTGGCGCCGGGCTGCCATTCCGACCGCCGCCCTGGTCGAGCTTGCCGAGGCTGATGCCTTCCGGCCATCGCTCGGACTTGCCCGGCGCGAGGCGCTCTGGGCGATCAAGGCGCTGCGCAACGAGCCGCTGCCGCTCTTCGCCGCCGCCGCCAATCGCGAGGCCGGCATTGTTCCAGAGCAAGCCGAACCGGCAGTTTCCTTAAAGCCAATGGAAGCGGGCCGGGAAGTCGTTGAGGATTACGGGCATGTGGGTTTGAGCCTGCGCCGGCATCCTGTTTCCTTCCTCCGGGCGGACCTGACCCGGCGCCGCTTCGTGACCTGCGCCGAAGCCGTTTCCTTGCGGGACGGCCGCTGGGTCAATGTCGCCGGCCTCGTCCTTGTGCGCCAACGGCCGGGCTCGGCCAAGGGCGTCATGTTCATTACCCTTGAGGACGAAACGACCGTCGCCAATCTCGTCGTCTGGTCCAAGGTCTTCGAGAAATACCGGCGTACGGTGCTCGGCTCGGGCATGCTCGGCGTCAAGGGCCGGGTCCAGCGGGAAGGGGAGGTGGTCCATATCATCGCCCGCGAGCTGATCGACCTGTCTTCAGAACTGGCGAGCGTCGGGAGTAGGGACGTCGCCTTTCCGCTCCCTCATGGAAGAGGGGACGAGTTTCATCGTGGCTCGCCGGCACCAGATCCGCGCGGGATGCCTAAGCCGAGGGACATGTTCGACCCCTATGGCCATATCGATGAGATCAAGGTGAAGACGCGGGACTTTCGATGAGCTGCGCCATCGCAGGTCCAATTAGCTTTTGGAGAGAATTCGCTTAGACTGTAGCTTGAGCGCATTACACGACTATTGTTTAAGTTAAAATATTGGGAGGGAGAAATGCCGTATTACAGCAAATTGCGAAAGAATTCCCGGCTTGGTCCAGATCGGGAAGCTGTTCGGCTCCGCACGATCAAGGGCCTGCAGGCCCTTCGCAAGGCCCTTGCCGCGCACTTCCCCAAGAATGTCGATCGCATGACGACCGTTCGGATCGGCACCTGGAACATCCGCGAATTCGGCGGCAACAAATATGGTGGTCGCAAGTCGTACGAGCCGCTCTACTACATGGCCGAGATCATCTCGAATTTCGACATCGCAGCCCTGCAGGAGGTTCGCGGCGACCTCGATGAATTCCTCGAACTGAAACGCATTCTCGGTCCGGATTGGGACTATATCGCAACCGATGTGACCGATGGCGGCGCCGGCAACGGCGAACGCATGGTGTTCCTGTTCAATCGCGACCGCGTCCGTTTCCGCCATATCGCCGGCGAGCTGACACTGCCGGACGGCAAGAAGGTGCTCGCAAGTTTCGGGGAGCGGGTCAAACTCGAAAACGGACTGACCCTGGAGCTTCCCGAAGGAACGGACCTTTCAGGCGTCTACAAGGCCAAGTCCGAGACGAAGAAGAACGGCACCATCCAATTGGATCAGGACCTCGAAATCGCCCTTCCAAAGGGGTCATGGCTGTCTCTTCCGGAGGGCTGCGCACTGGCCCTCACGAAAGGAACGAAGGTGACCCGTCCGCCAAACACGCGCGGCAAGGTCAATGTCGAAATCCCGGCCGACAAAGTGGCAGGCCGGCATTACAGGCTCCGGTTTCCCGGCGACACGCTCGACGAAAGCTTCAAGCAATTTGCCCGCACGCCGTTCCTCGTCAGCTTTCAGGCGAACTGGCTGAAAATCGATCTTGCGACGGTCCACATCTACTATGGCGACGCATCCGACAAGAAACTGCTTGAACAGCGCCGGCAGGAAATCGTGAAGCTGACGGAAGCGCTCGGCGAGCGCGCAGCCGAGGAGCTGGACGCCAATCCCGCGAACAAGGTTCTGACCGCGCTCCTTGGGGACTTCAATATCCTGAGCAAGGAGCATGAAACAATGCAGGCCCTGGAAGCCAATGGTTTCAAGGTGCCCGACGATATCCGCAAAATTCCCGGCTCCAATGTCAAAAAGGACAAGGCCTACGACCAGATCGCCTTCTGGAAGCCGGATCATGATCGCGGCTATGTGGCCCTCGAAGTGTGTGGCGCGGACGTCTTCGATTTCTTCAAATATGTCTACCGGTCCAACCAGCATGCCGAATATGCCGGTTATGACGGGGCAGATGACTTCGACGACTGGCGGACCTATCAGATGAGCGATCACCTTCCCATGTGGGTCGAGATCAAGAGCGACTTCTCCGACGCCTATCTCGAGGACTGTGAAACGCCGGATACCGATGAATGAGGCACTAAGGTTGCGACAAGCAGAACCTATTGGCGTGAGATTAAATCGATCATCACCGGCCAGTGGTCCGAGACCCCGGTTCCGTCTTCCGGGTTGAAGCGTTTCGTCGACACAAAACCCTCGCCGCTCGCCGCGATCTGCTCTGCGCTGACCACCACGGTCCGGAAGGATCCCAGGTTGGCGAACCAGCCGGACATGGAGCGCTGCTCGGCGAGCATGTTTTCCGAAACAAGGAAGAAGTCGAGGAACGACCAGGTGAACCAGGTTCCGAAGCCGCGATCGCGGTGCTTGTTGGTGCCCGGTTCCTCGCAGCCGCTCGTCACCTCCGGTGGAACGCCCCATTTGCCGAACCGGACCATGCGCTCAAACAGGTCTCCCTGTGTCTCGCTGCAGTTGAGATTGAAATCGCCGCCCGCGATTGCGAGTGCGCCCGGGGGAAGCGCATTGCGCGCCGCGATCAATGTCCGCATTGCGTGCTCGCGGCAGGTCAGCGGATTGCCGCCGGAGGGAAGATGGACGCCGAAGACGTGCAACGTCTTGCCGTCCGGAAGGGTGAGCGGTGCCTCGATGATGTCGCGCGTGCCCCGGCAAAGCTCGGTATCGTCCCCGAAATCGACCGCGTGCGCCGTTGCCGGGGCCGCGAGCGGCAGCGTGCTGGCGATGGCGACGTCAATGCCCCGGTCGCTTGTCACCGAGGTTGAATCGAGCTGGACGAGCCTCTGATAGCGCCGGTCGGCAGGCAACGCGTCGTTCAGTCGCGAGACGATGGCCGGGTTTTCGGTTTCCGGCATGATCAGGATATCGGGAAAGGGCGCGGCCGCCGCGATCACGCCCGCAAGGGCGCCGATCTTCTGGTCGAGAACCGTTTCGCTCCAGTCGAGATTGATGCACTGCTCGGCATAGAAATCGATGTCGTTATTGGCTCGGCAGTTGGTTTCGTGGTCGGGATTTGCCTGCTTGACGCTCAAAGGGAGATACGTGTCGTCGCCGGTATTGTCGGGGTCATCCTCGGTGTCGAACAGGTTTTCGACGTTGAAGGCCATCACCGTCACTCTGTGAAAATCCTGAGCGATTGCCGCGCCGGACAGACCAAGGATTGCGGGAATCGTTGCAAGTATTGTTTTCCACATCGAAGCGCCTCCCCAAGTGTTCGACCTTCTTTTCGATTGTACAGCAACTTAGACTGCAATCATATCGGGTGTGTGTCAGGAACAGAGTCTCGTGCCCGATCAGGTTGACGAGGCTGGGCGTCGCCCTTCGGGCCGGGCTGTTGGCAAAGCTGAAGCCCGCACGCGGTCTTTCCCCATACGGGCGGCCATCCCTTCTATAATCGGACCCCGGACGTCAAGGCACGATCTTTGCGGATTTTGGAGGTTTGTCCGAGGCCATGGCCTGGGTGGTTTCCAGCAGTTTGGGCAGCCGCGCGTCTCGCGCGACCGTGCTCTATCTCCAGCCAGTGAGCCGGCTTCCGACCAAACCCGTTTGCAACGGTTTCGGCCCATTCGGGTTACGATCACTCTGCCGGACAGTCCGCATCAGTCTTCTATTCGGAGTCGCATATGTTGCGCTCCATGATGGGTTTCGATGAGGTGGTCGTCCACGCTGACGGCACGTGCTCTGGTGTCACAGGGATGGCCTCGGACTGACCGGCACAGGGATCGCGACGGACTGACGTTTCCCCTCGGAGCTGAACGTCTCCGGCGGAATCTCAGGTCAGTTGGCCATGGCGCCAGGTTGATCATCATTGCCGAAGCGGAAGCATTCGCCCGTTACCCACATCTGATGCATGACGATGGCAATGCGGCGCGCGAGCGCAACAATCGCCTTTGCTGTTCCAGATCGCTTTGCGACCTTCATCGCCCATACTTTGAGGGAACACCATTTCTTCGACACCAGCATCATCGAGGTCGCGGCCTCGACCAGCAGATAGCGCATGAGCTTGTCGCCGGATTTGGAGACATGCCCCGACCGGTCGATCTCTCCCGATTGATAAACCCGCGGCGTTAGCCCCAGGTGCGCCGGAACAAGTTTCGAGCGCTTGAAGCGGCTCGGATCGTCGATGGTCGCTTTGAACGCGAGCGCTGTCAGTGGGCCGACGCCCGGTATCGTCTGGAATAGCTTACAGATCGGATCGGCGCGTGAGGCGCGTTCCAGGGCATTGTTCAGCTTGCGCATCTGTGCGCGCATTTCGTCGCGCGCCGCCAGAAGCGGTTCGATTGCCGGCAGCAGCATGGGTTCCTCAGCACACAGTTCCTTGACGCGCTCGCTGAACTGGCAGCGGTGAACCTTTCCAAGTTTCAGTCCCTGGGTGCGCAAAAGGGCTCGGATCGTGTTTTCGATCTGCAGCATTGCCGTCATGAACTGGCGGCGGCCGATCAACAAGGATCGGACGAACTGCGACGGTCGGCTTTTCACATGCACAGGTTTGAAGTGTCCAACACGCATCATGGTTGCGATCCCGTGCGCGTCGTTGCGATCGGTCTTGTTCGGCCGCGTGGAGAGGAACCGTTGTGTGTGCCGCGTCTCAAGGCAGAACACCGGGAAGCCCGCATCCTGCAACGCGCCGTAAATCCACTCAGAGAGTGGACAGGCCTCAAGCCCGACCAGGGTTATTTTCCCTTTCAGCTTAGAAAGTTTCGCGATGATTTCTGCCGGCTCGGAGCGAGCTGTCACCTGGAGAACGTTTGAGCCGTCCTCATCAATTGCGCATATCGCTGTTTTATTGAGACCGAGATCCAATCCGATAAATAGTTTCATTGCCAGATTCTCCGTTATGTTCGAACCAGGCACGATGCTAGCAGACGTCCGGGGTCCGATTATCCCATCTGACGCCGGGGGCGGCCGGAAGGATTGGAGAGCTGCGAGAGCACCTTGGTGCCGCTCGCGCGCGGCGGCCGGCAAGGGAGGCTTCGCCGCTTCTGGCCCCCAAAAACTGCGACCCGTCATAACTGCCGGCTTGCCATCCGCGCCCTTGTCCTGCCTTGCTCTTCGCGGCCTCCGGGATTCGCCCTAGAGAATAGGGAGCGGAAACCGGACAGAGGACCGCGCGAAACGCGGAGAGTGAATGGAAAAAGCAGACCTGGAAGAGCTGAGGGGAAGGGTCGCCTGCGGCGCGGTGCTGGAAACGGCGGGCTTTGCCGTCGATCCCAAGGAAAGCACCCGCCGCGCGGTCAAGTACCGCCGCGGCGGGGAGATCATCATCGTCATCCACGATGGCCAGGGGTGGTTCGATCCCCTGTCCGACGCCAAGGGCGACGTCTTTCGTCTCGTCGAACATCTCGACGGCCTGCCCTTTGCGGCCGCGCTTTATGTCGTCGCCGATCTGATTGGTTTCGTGCCATCGGAGCCTGAATGGAAGCGACCGTCACGCGCGCACGCGCCTGATTTCTCCATTCCCGAACGCTGGAACGCGCGGCGCAAGCCTTGGCGCGGATCAGCCACATGGCGCTATCTGCGCGACGAGCGTGACATTCCCGAAGCGATTCTGAGATCGGCCATCACCCAGGATATCCTGCGCGAAGGCCCCCGGGGCAGCATGTGGGCGGCGCACCGCGATCGAACAGGCGCCGTGACCGGCTGGGAAGAGCGCGGGCCGGACTGGCGTGGTTTTGCGACCGGAGGCGCGAAGGTGCTTTTCCGGCTCGGGCCCTTCGATGGGCCGCGGCTGTGCGTCGCCGAGGCGGCGATCGACGCCATGAGCCTTGCCGCACTCGAGGACCAGCGTCCTGACACCCGCTATCTGAGCACCGGAGGCGGTTGGTCGCCGGCGAGCTCCGAGGCCTTGCTCGATCTCGCCGTTCGGGCAGACGCCCTCCTGGTCGCGGCCACCGACAACAATGCGCAAGGAGAGACGTTTGCCGAAAGGCTCGAGGTGCTCGCCACCGATGCCGGTTGCGGGTTCGTGCGGCTGCGGCCGGAGCTGGAGGACTGGAACGAGGATCTGAAGGCGAAAAGAAGAAAGAAGGGTGGAAGAGAGAGAGGACAAGGAGAGCTGCCGCATGCCCGCCGTCCGCCTCAAGGGTGAAGCTCCGTCCGGCTGACGCCGGCCCTTGACCCGGCCGGACGGAGAGGCGGCTGCGGAAAGGGGTCCGGAAGGGCTGAAGAAGATGGTGATGCCGATGAGGGTGCGCCGCGCTCCAGCCTCGGACAGGCCCAAAAGGAGCCCACCATGACTTCTCCCATACGCAAGATCCATTTCGGGATCGCCGACCGCCATCAGATGTTCAGATTATTCGACCGCCATGCGCAACGACCCGATCGCTGGCAGACCGACGGAGCCAAGCTTTACGCCGGCGAAT
>Ga0209273_10001082_pt1 | contig 27224 bp, 28 predicted proteins | sample tdAd471_FD_187126 | JGI IMG/M metagenome (GOLD analysis project Ga0209273, IMG submission 187126) | Marine sediment microbial communities from the Atlantic coast under amendment with organic carbon and nitrate - tdAd47.1 (SPAdes)... | ecosystem: Environmental > Aquatic > Marine > Coastal >...
GATCCGCGCTTTCCCATGACGGTGATGAAAAATCCCGGGATGCGGCTGGTGGGAATGGATGGCACGGCCCAGGATATCCAGCAGGAATTTCGCCTGCAACGGGGCGACTTGCTGGTTTTCCCCGCCTGGCTACGACACGGTGTCCGACCCTACACCGGAACCGGGGAGCGACTGTCTGTCGCGGTCAATATCGACGCCCAGCCAAAAGCCTGACTGAACGTTCACTGCGGGCACGGCAGCCTTACGGACAGCGGGCCTGATTCACTGTTCCTGTAACCAGGCGCCAATCTCCCGCTGCGCCTCGTCATGGGACAGGCCATAGTGTTTCTGTAACAACACGGCAAGTTCGTCACGGGAACCAGCGACGGTGTCGAGATCGTCGTCGGTGAGTTCCGGCCACCGCTGCTTTGCCTGCAGCCTGAGCTGATTCCAATTGGTCTTTACTACATCTGAAGTGTTCATCGGGCGCACCTGACAATTGCTGGTTCCTTAACCGATCAACGCGTCGGCTGGCCAATAGTTCACGTGAGGCTGGCGGTGAAGCCATCCGCTTGTTTTCCATGCCCCTTTCAATTCTTCATCTGCAAGCGACCCGTTTACATCAATAATTATTTTCAGGGTGTCGCATACACATTTCGGTAATGCTACTGCAGCGGCATCACTGACATCCTGAGGGAAATAGTCTTCTTCATTGTCCAGGATCTCATCAAATTTCCGTAGCATCGCTGTAATTTTCTTTTCAATCTGGCGAGTGTTCCCCTTGGAACTATTCTCATTAATCCTACAGCTCGAATGGTGATAGCTTCGTACGCCAGAGTCTTATCAAAAGCATCGTTCTGTGCTTTTCTTGCAGCCTTACGGTCACGCGACGAATTCCAGGTCTGAATACCCTGTATGATGCCTGAAATCATCGCTATGCTATTACTAAGGAACTTCTGATTAATCCACGGAGCCAGATCCTACCCGGTCGTGAGGAACACAGGAATAAGTCAACTCCGCGAAAGCACTATTGATTGGCTTATCCGTACTGGTGTGATTCGGGATACGGATCCTACTTCGCCAAACGCCCAACAGCCTATTCAAAAGCCGGGCAATCCAGGCCAACCAGGCTGTTAAAGCAATCAGTATGAGGAGGCATATAAGTGAAACGTATAGCCATATTTGCCGATGGAACCTGGAATTCCCCGGAAGATGATAGTTCGACGAATGTCCTGTCAATGGCCAGAGCAGTCAGACCGGTTGCAGCCAACATCGACCAGATTACATTCTATGACTGGGGAGTGGGAACGGATAGGAAAAAAATTATGGGGGGGCTCAGCGGTGAGGGAATTGATAAGAATATTCTGGATTGCTACCGATTCATCGTTCACAACTACAAATCCGGGGACAAGTTATACTTCTTCGGTTTCAGTCGCGGCGCATATACTGTTCGATCCCTGGCTGGATTTATTCGAAACTGTGGCTTGTTGAAAAGAGAGCACGCCAAGAGAATTCCAGAAGCGTATCGACTGTACCGAAGACGTTCAAAAGCGTCATCACCCGATTCCCCCAGAGCTGTCAGGTTCCGGCAAGACTTTGCCGTTTCCAATATCACATCTATCGAATTTGTCGGCGTCTGGGATACTGTGGGCGCCCTCGGTATTCCAGTCCCGTTCTGGGGTACTTTGGGTGAGCGGAAGTACCTTTTTCACGACACGGAACCCAGCAAAATCCTCCAGCACGCGAGGCATGCGGTTTCCGTCGATGAAAATCGTAATGATTTCGAGCCGACACTCTGGGATGAGAAACCCGGCCTGGACCTGAAGCAGGTCTGGTTTTCAGGTGTTCATTCAGACGTGGGTGGGGGATACCCGGAGAAGGGCTTGAGCGACTGGGCCTGTAAATGGATAGTAGGTGAGGCGGAGAGTAAAGGTTTAAAGTTTGAGCAACATTTCAAGAACCGCCTCTCGCCAGACCATACAGACAAATTGCATAAATCCCGAAAAGGTATTTACATGGCACGAAAAGAATTCGTAAGAAGCATTGACGGGCCTATCCATCATTCAGTCAAAAAGCGTTGGGAAGATGATGTGCAAGGTTATAGGGCTAAAAGTAAGTCGATGAAAGCGCTTTTGGAAAAAGTGCAGGGGGACTGGTCCAAGATCCCGATAGTCAACTGACCCAGGCTGCAAAAACCTACGATATTCGAGGGCGCTGATAGCCATATTGGCAAGCATTGAACGCCACTTTGACTTAGGGCCTGCAATTAACAAGGCCATCGAACTTATACAATCGCTGGTTGACGAGTCCGGGTAATCGCGAATTTGCGGCGCAAACCTCGTGACCAGACCCGTCAGGTAATTATTGCCAGGATGAACCTGCCATTTACTGATTTTGACCTGAATGACTTCTGGGAGGACTCGGAACCGTTACTTGCGTTCCGTTGTATGGCCGTTGAGGCGATAAGCCGGGAGCAACCGTCGGGGCCGCGTTTTACCTGAAACGGGGCGAATTGCTGGTTATCGCCGCCTGATTACGGCACGGTCTCCGCCCCTCCACCGCATTCCCGTGGTCACAGCCGCCCCACCCGGAACTGAATAGTGGCCTCAAACAAAGCAGCCGGAAACCTGCCACAGATCCGCACACGGATCGCCGTCGGGATTGCGGAACAGCAGTGCCGACGTCAGCAACCGTCAGTGACGTTCGTAGGTCCCCATCAGGCGATTCATGCCGAGGATGTGGGGCTCGATCTTTGCCAGTAACTGCCGCATGTCCAGACCGTCCGGAAGCTCCGGCGCCAGGTCGAGGGCCAGCAGCCAGAAAAAATAATGGTGCCGACCATGGCCGTTGGGGGGCATAGGACCGTTATAACCGATCTCCCCGAAATTATTCTTTCCCGCCTGGAAGCCGCTGACACCCTGTTCCAGTCCCGCTGCCGTGCCGGGTATGTTGTACAGCACCCAGTGCACGAAGCCGTAGTCCCCCTCACCGGTAACCAGTGGCGCATCCGGATCATGGCAGATGACGGCGAACGAACGGACACCATCCGGCACATTACGCCAGTTGAGCGCCGGAGAGACATCCTCCCCTTCCCCGGTGTGCCTGGCGGGAATTCCACCGCCATGCTCGAAGTCGGGGCTGGTGAGTTGCATATCGGATAAGGCAAAGCCCATGATTTCCTCCTTTTTAACGGTCAGGCGACATCAGGACAGCAGCGCCGACAACGCGTCGACGCGGCTTGATGCCCAGGGCACGGTCGCAGGATAGCCGGCATGCCAGGTGCGCTGCCGCAGCACCCGCCGGGAACCAGGTACAGCCAGATAAAGAAGGTAGCGCCCGGGCCTGGTCTTGTCCAGCCAGGATAGTGTCTTATACGGGACGGCACTGCAGCTGCCGATCACGAAACTGCCATCTTCGTAGTGAGCAACAATCGCCTACAGTAGTGCCAGGTAACCCTGCAATTTCTGGATTCCCGTCACGCGGCTGGCTGACGCCGTTGCCGAAACCACAGGTAGAAAAGCCCGTATACCGAGAACGCCGCCACCATTGCGGGAAAAATTTTCAATACGTCGTCATCCCAGCCGGAAAAATGCCAGTAAACTACAATCGCAAATGCGACAGCCATCATCAACAGCCCCGCAGCGGCGTTCAATGGCAGCTGGAACAACCGGACCACCAGTATTGGTCCCAGGCAGGCCCCCAGGGCCGACCAGGCGATCAACACCAGGCCGAAAACATCCTCAGGGGCATAGATCGCGATCAGCGTGGCCACCAGGGTGATGCTGAAAGTGGCCGCCTTGGAGGCGACATAGGAATCTTTCAATTCAGGAATCAGTTCCTGGGTGATTGAGCCGGAGCAGATGATAACCTGCGAGTCGGCGGTGGATACCGTGGCGGCAAACAGACCGGCAAGGGCGATACCGACAAAGATATCCGGCAACAGCTCAAGCGTCAGTAAAGGCAGCGCCAGTTCGGTGGGATTATTAACCTGCCGGGCAATTTCCATCTGGTCAAGATCCGGAAGGATGCCACGACAATACAGGCCCACCAGAATCGACGCGAGAAAAAAAGGAACGTAGTAAACGAAATACCAGGTTCTCGCCTCCCGGACACTTTCCACCGATTCAATGGAAAGCAATCTGGTCATCAGGTGAGGCTGTCCGATGGTGCCAATCCCGGCAAAGAAATACCCGGCGACGAATGCCAGCAGACCAAACCGAAGGTTTTCCGGGTACAGGCTGACCAGGGAGGCATCCTGTTGCTGCAGCGACTCATACAATACCCGGGGACCGCCAAGGTCCATTGCTCCGGCAATGATAATCATAACCATCGCCCCGATCATGGCGAACGACTGGGCAGCGTCTGTCCAGATATCTGCCCTGATCCCGCCGGCAAACGAATACAACACGACAATTGCCGCACCGATGACGACACCTGTCCACAGCTCCCAGCCGAACAGGGCATGAAGTGCAGTACTGCCCGCCTTCAACTGCGCGGCGGCGTATATACCGAGAAAGACAAACGTGACAATGCTGGCCGCCATTATGATCGGGCGGATAGTCTCTCCTTTCCACGTTCCGAGAAGGCTTGTTAAGGTGTTTACCTTGACCAAGCCGGACGCACGGCGAACCCTGGGATGTATCTGACTCCAGGTCACCAGGTCACCGAGCACCCAGCCTGCCATCATCCACAGTGACTCGAGGCCACTACGGTAGGTGTAGCCAATCATGCCGATAAACATGAAGCCACTGTTATTGGTTGCCACTGTAGAAAGTGCCGATAACCAGGGTGCCACACCCCGACTGGCGATCAGATAATCCTCGTTGGTTTTTTTCTTTTTTACCCATGCCATGGCCCCTGTACCGGTTAGAAGCAACAGGCAGACAAGAAAGCTTACGATGATGGTATTCATCAGGTACCGCCAAGCACGAAGTAGAAACTGAAAAGATAAAGTATTCCCACTGCAATACTTTCAATACCAATGTTTGCCGGTCCTTTTTGTTCCCTGCGAACCAGGCCGAGGCAGAGAATGGCAACCATAAGAATGGTGATGGCTATATAGGACACGTGATTGGTGCTCATCGCATGATAGATGGAACCTTCCCGGTAGGCGATATCCGAAAAGCCCAGGAACAGCACGTCGAAAGTATTACCACCCACGATTCCGCCTACTGCCAGTGCCAGGGCTCCCCTTCTGACCGCTGCAAATGTCGTTATCAATTCGGGAAGGGAGGTGACTGTGGCAGTCAGCAGCGTGCCCAGCAACAGGTGACTGAGCCCCCAGGATTCCGCCAGGGCAATACCGCTTTCCTTGATCGCAATGCCTGAAATCACCAGCAACACAGCATAAACAGAAAATTTTGCAACCAGCACGCCGAGCGTCTGGCCGCCCTGTGGTTCGTCCGCTTCATCCTGTACCGTGGCCGCTGTCATCCTGGGTACCCACATGGGCTGTTCTTTCTGCTGGTGTGTGTATTGCAGTCCTCCGAGGTAGGTAAGAAACAAGACGAAAGTAACAGGATGAATACCAAGAAGTGTCACCTCGGGCAAGGCAACGGCGATAACTGGAATTGACAGCAGTCCAATAAGCAGGACAGCCAACATGATATTTGTCGTGGAAGCTGCCGCATGCTCTAGGTTTGCCTTTCGATAAACAGCATCGGCCAACACCAGGAAAAACGTTTGCGCAGCGATGCCCCCCAGGGCATTACCGATAGCCAGGTCAGTGAGGCCGTCATAGGCTGACACCATCGACAACACGCTGCCGGAAATCGACGTGGTTGCACCCAGGGCCACTGCACCGAAAAGCGCCTCGCCGAACCCCGTGCGATCAGCGAGGCGGTCGGCGAGGACCGTGAGGCGCGTCCCGGCGACGGCTACCACAAGGGCGGAGAAGAGGAATATAATCAGTGACACCGTTCAGGTATATCACTTCTGTGCAGTCAAATCGACCCCGGGGCAGCGTCGTCGAATCGCCCTGTGCTCCCTCCGTTTGTGTACTGCAAATCCGGTTGTGTACTGCAAAAAAGCCCGATTATGGTTTTCCGACAGCCTGCAACAGCGAAATTCAATCAGTTGATGCCAGCGGTAAACCATCGGTCCCGTCAGCCACTGAACCTGACCAAGCCCCTTGCTTATCAGCCGGGACAGGCATTTATCCTGTCCGGGAAATGGGCTACGCTACGGAAATAGGAGAACGTAATGGGTTCAATCGAGATTCCGCGGGTGTTGATTCTCTATGCTACGCGAGAAGGCCAGACCGAAAAAATTGCTGTACGAATCGCTGAGCATCTGGAGCGATACGGCGCGAAGGTACAGCTCGACAATGCCCGTAACAGTGCTCTCACTTCTGCGCTGAACCTTGCCTCGTTTGACCTGCTCGTTTTTGGCGGCTCCATGCATGCCGGTGGGATTGAGCCGGAGCTTGTTGACTTTATCAAGGACCGAGGGGAGCAGATACGGCAACAGCCAAGGTCCTTTTTCCTGGTCCTGTTAAGCGCAGCAACCAAAGAGCCTGAGCTCAGAAAAAAATGGCTTGCCGATGCCAGGGCAAAAATACACGAACAGCTGACCGTTTCATTTGAAGAGGTTGAAATGGTCGCCGGCGCATTGCGATACTCGAAGTATTCAGTACCGGTTAGGTGGATAATGAAACGCATAGCGGCCAAGGCTGGTGAAGCCACCGACACGACGAAAGACTACGAGTATACTGATTGGCAACAGGTCGAAGCATACGCCAGGCGAATGTTCGACCGGTTACGGAACTCCTGACCCCTATGGGTGCGCTGTGGTCACCAGCCATGGATCCGATGTTTATTGCAAAGCCGTCTGGAGGTAGAAAATCAGATGGCTGATTCCAGCTTTCCAGGCCCCGACTGGCCACAAACCATTGTCGAGATCGATACCCTGGCCCGATCGAAGAAATTACCTGACCAGGAGATTGAAAGCCTCTGGCAAACCCATGACGTCCTGGCTGTCCTGTTTGCGGGGCGTTATCGGGGCTCAGGTCGACCATTCATCAACCATCTGGCCGGGACTGCCGGGCTTGCCCTACTGCATGATCGCTCCTACACGGAAGTTCTGGCGACTTATGCCCATGCAGCGTACGAACAGGGCGAATTCGGACAGGTGGCCACCGGCGGATCGAAGAAAAATCGACAAACCCTGAGGGCGGTCATAGGGGAAGAAGCCGAAGCCCTGGTGTATCAGTATGGTGATTTTAACTGGCTGGAAATTCTTGAACAGCATTCCGCCGGCAAGGCGATATCACTTTCGAGGCAACAGCAGCAACTGCTGGTGATGCGTCTGTTCAACGAGCTTGACGATTCCATGGACTGTGGTGCCTACCCGGCTCGCTGGACCCATGAGTGTCTGCACCGGCTGGACGTTGGCGCCAGCCTGGCGGAAGCACTGGGAAAAAACACGGTGGCAAGGCATTTACGCGGCCAGGAAGAACGCCTGCGCAGCGCCGGCGTCATGACAATCGACGGAACCCGTCGCAAAAAATCAGCCACCATCGCCAATCCGGCATGGCGGGCCAGGCCGCTACTGAAACTCAGCAGGAAGCTGTCGGGAATGCTGGCACGCCTGGCCAGACAATTCCCTAAGCCGCCTGACTAAAACACGTACACCCGGTTCTATCAGATCCCGGGGCCGGTTAAAGGTGAACTACCCGCCGGTTCCTGTCACCTTGATGCCGGTTTTTTCCAGGGCATCAGGCGCTGGTCGGGCCAAAGTCCTGGCAGCGGGCGCATCAGGCTGCTCCCGTTGCAGCGCGATTATTCCGGGCCGGTACAGGCGTAACATCGCCTGCTTCACGCGGTGCCGGTTGAGCAACCTGGGCAGCCTGGGCAGCACCGTCAACATGGCCCGGTTCCTGTGCAATTCGGCATAGCCACTGTCTTCAGTGACTCCCCAGTTCCCGGCGAAGACACGATTGGAGGTCCGAGCCCGGTTAATTGACCACCGATAAAGAAAATAAGGCCAGTCTTCATCGACAAACCTGTTGAATGCCGTGTACATGACCCGGGCACCGGGTTCGAAAGTTATCCTGCCGCCATCAGCCTTCAGACGCAACGAACTGTCCAGGTGTTCATGCATCACCAGTCGCTCATCATGGCCTCCCGCCTTGCGCATGGTGTCTACGTCCACCAGCACGCAGTGGTACTCGAAATAATCGTGTTCCAGCGAGACCTCTCCAAAGCCGGTGAGTTCGGCATCGGGAAGGCGTACCCTGCCCAGCCTGTGATGTCGGCGCAGCCTGGTATGTCCCGACTCATCCTTAACAAGAGTCAGGTCTCCCCCGGCATGGTGAATGATCTGCGGATCAGAAGGACCAATGAGAGTTACCGGCGAAACCGCGACGGAGTCGTTGCGTTCTGCATTGGCAACCAGAGCCTGCAACCAGCCGGGACTGTAGCCTAAATCATTGTCACAGAACGCGACATATTTCGTTTCGACCAGGTCAAGGGCGACATTCCGTGCCTCGTTGGGCAGCAGGAATCGTTCGGATGTTATCAGTTCGAAACCCCGTTCGCGCTGTAAACGCCGCAACTCCCTGCGGACAGATTCATCCGCCCCGCCATCGATGACCACGACACGAACGGCGGCCGGTATGGTGGCAAAGAGTGAATTCAGCGAAGCCGGCAAAGGACGAAATCTTTCCCGGGGAATAACGGCTACGGTGACATCCATTTTGCTTTCAGTGTCCTGATTCCCGGTCTACTGTTCATGTCCTGAATCCTTGTCCTGAATCCTTTACTGGTCACTGCTTTCCCGGATCGGGTCATTCTGCGGTCAGGTTGCTGGAGTCTTTCACCAATGGACAGGAAAGGCAATAACAAATCCACCAGGCAAAGAGCTGGAACCGCGTTCTACAAAATCCCGTGAGCCGGACAGGCATAGAACGGACCTCGACAACCGGAATTCCTTGTGCGGGCAGCTGACTGCATTGTGCATGATCAATGATTGTTATGACGTTTCCAAAAGGTGATAATCAGGGCGCGATCAACGCTATTGGTTTATCCGGCAATTACTACAACAATAATGAGCACCTCCATCTCAGTGATAATCCCCTTCTACCGCAGGCAGGATTTGTTCGCCGAAACCTTGAAGAGTGTTCTGGAACAATCCTTGAAGCCCGAAGAAATTATCGTGGTTGACGACGCTTCCGGGGACGACGCCACCAGGGTACTCACGAAATATCAACCGGCCATCAGGCTTATCTCGCTGCAGGAAAATGTTGGCGTCTCCGCAGCCAGAAATATCGGGGCCAGGGCGGCAGAAGGCGACTATATCGCCTTCCTGGACAGCGATGACCTGTGGGCACCCGACAAGCTTGCCAGACAGGTCAGCTATTTCGAGGCTCACCCGGATTGCGACGCAGTCCATACCGGCACCCGCAAATTCTACCCAGACGGTCGATCGCACGACTACGTGGACAAGCCGCGGAGGCTGGCCAAGCATGACCTGGTCCGATCAGCACAGCTGATGTGCCAGAGCCTGATGATGAGAAAATCGGATTTCCTGCGTCTTGGCGGGTTTGACAGCAGTTTCCGGCAGACCGAGGATTATGAATTTTCCATGCGCATGATCGTCAATGGCCTGAATGTGGATTTTATCCCCGAGCCGCTGGTGATGATCCGCCGGGGTGACAAAAACAGCCTTTCCGGCAACTGGAAAGGTTTTATCCGCGGGCACCTGCGCGTGGTCTGGAAATATGCCTGGGTCTACAGGCAGGTAGAAGGTAATTTCGGCGCTATCAGACACACGGGGAAATACCTGATCAAGGGCGGGAGAAAACGCGGCGGTTTCACCGGCAGGCTGGTGTCCTTTACCGGGCGATTCCTGAACCCTGCTTTCCGGGAGTAATTCCCTGAAGTCAGCGACAACGCTTGTCTCATAGAAAACCATTCGAGTTAAATCAGTTTTGCATTCCCTCTTCAATCAAGTAAACATCAGTGAAGTGCATAAAACACGGTCTACGCCCGATCGCTGCAGATCAGCTTAGTTAGGATGCTGTAAGCAGGGTTTTTGACCGAAGTAAACTCAACGCCTTACGCATTGTCGATAACTTATCAGTGGTTCCTCAAAGTAAATCTGCATTGAGAATAGATTGGCTGAACGTCAATATTTTTTACATTATTGTTCTACAATTAATACAGGTACTTGTAATTTCACGTAATTATTTTTGGCCTGTAAATTGCCTGGTTTATTATTGAATTGAATCGGAGGATTTACTATGAGAACTGTAAAGGCTTTTCTCTTCTTAATTATTTGCAACGTTGCACCTGTTTCTCTTGGTGCACCAATATTCAGCTTCTCTTTCGAAAATGATACTGGAAACACTGCCGGTCCCATAGCAGGTGAAATTTACGGCTTGATTGAGAATGGATTGGGACAGAGTGCAACCGGAGTTGTCATCACCAATGTTGGTTCTCACAATCCTCCATTTTCACTCCCGTACGATGTCATTGCTAATGGATGGGGTTGGCTTGAAAATGACTTTGATGTCGTGAATGGTCAGATTACATACGCCAACTTTATAAGTTTGAATACAGCCCTGGAAACGGTTATACAGGTCAGTGATCCCTTCGTATCTCTTTTTCTAACTGACAATGGTGCTAATTGGAGTCAAACTGAGGAAAGACCGACATTCAGCAAAGTCTCCACTGTGCCCGAACCTTCACCTCTGCCTTTAATGCTATTGGCGGCAATTTGTATCGGTTACATTCGGAAAAAAAGAGCAAGCTAATAGACTCACTACTTATGCGTTGCAAGCTGTGGTCACCGGCTAAGATCAGACGTTCAATCAGCTAGTGATACTCTTTATAAATTTTCGTATTAGCTACTTTTTTTGATTTGCGGCCACACCCGGCGTTAATAATACTCTGGCGCAGGGTCCATTGAACTAGAACGCGGATGTTTCAATACAGAGGCTGCCAGTATCACTGCTTGGATTGATCTAATATCTTTGACTTACCACAAGACTATGATACCTTGCTGTTGCCATGGATTATTAGCCATGCCGTTCCAGTGCTAGTCGTTCGTAATTAGCATTTTTGAATAATTTAAAAACAATCGTCGGTACTGCTCGGCACGGTTCCATGCAGTCATGTGCCTTCGGACTGACCAGGAGTTACGATTATGCATTCCAGAATTTTTTCTCACCTTAAATATTTCCACAAACCATCTATGACACTTAAAGCAGTCGTGTGTTCTTTCATAGTGACCTGCCTGACCATGCCCTCAATCTCGGCGGCCGAACCTTCTATAGTGGGCGTCTGGCTTGGCACACAGGTCGAAGTGGTCGGCGGTGATAATGCCGGTATCACCCAGGTAACTAACCCCCGGTTCTTGATGTATACCGCCGGTGGTCACTACATGCTTAATTTCGAACTAAGAGACAGAGAGCCAGGTAACTCTGATCGGGCAATAGCCGATGCCAACAGGGGTTACAGTTCCTGGGGTGGCACCTACATGCTAGACGGTACAGATATTATTTATATTCGTCGTATCAGCAACAATCCCACCCTCATGCTGCCTGAAAACCAGCGCGCGGTGAGGCAGTTACGTGCCGTCACAGATACCATGCTGGAAACCTACACAACCAACGATGAAGGTGTAACCACGATATTTCGATACCGGCGTATCGAGTAACGACAGCAACGCTTTGGCAATTTAGACTGACAAGGGGCGAACCGACAATTGCACAGAGGTTCGTCCCTTGCTACTTACGGTAGCAAAAACCAGTAGTTAATCTTGAAACCCGAAGTCGCTACAAATTAGCTCTCCTGTTGCGTGAAAGGCAAAAAACTGAGTTTCCCGTGCAATTTGGTATAAGACCCAGTTGCCATCCAGTGGCAGGGTAAAGATAGTCTGCCGGATAGCCTGAGTTCCTCAACAGAGCGTGGCAGCAATGCCGGACCAGCCGAGTTGGATACCAATACCAGCAGGGAACCAATGGTGGACATAACGGCTGACAATGCCATGGCGATATAAATGCCGGCCAGAAATGGCAACAATAGATATTGGGCTTGACCCGATTACAGATGTCCGCTTCTAATGGGAGCAGACACTAGAGGAACACCGTCGAATAAGACCGCTTTCTGGCCAATCAGTTTGCCTTTGTTCCAGGGCTCACGAGTGTTGCCTATACTAAAAATCAAAAATTCAGATTCTAATAATGACTCAGATCGACCAATTGAAGACCTTTTCTGAACCTTCCCGCGCTACACTCGTGGCAGCCGATAGACACGCATCGCCGTGTCGTGAAACATGGCTGCCCGTTCGTCGGCAGAGAATCCTCTCGTCAGCTTCTTGAACTGATTCCAGAGCACCGTGTACGAGCACGACAGCTTGTCCACAGGGAAATTGCTCTCGAACATACATCGGTCGGGCCCAAACTGATCTATAGTGTAGCGATACCAATCCTGATTAGCCGCCAGCAACTCGTCAGACGTCGGCGGCCGATCGCGCTCGTGCCAGCCGTACCCATTGACCACCATCTGGATGCCGCCTACTTTGGCCACCACGTTCGGGCATTTCGCCAATTCGGCGACGGCCGGCTTCCATGCGGCAAACACTTCGTCGCGGCGTCCCGCAAAAGAGCCCACGCCGATAGGCCCGCCCAGGTGGTTGAAAATAATGACCGTATCCGGGAACGCTTTTGCCAGATTCGTCAAGTCGGCGATGTGAGTGTGATAGAGCCAGGCGTCAAATGACAGCCCATAGGTACGCAAGTGCGAGTAGCCTTTGCGAAAATCCGGATCCAACAGGATATGTCGAGGAGCATCAGGAGACTGGTTTGGAACCACAGTCCGATCGGCCCACGCCGCGCGATGGCGGATGCCACGAAAACGCTGCGGGCTGGCAGCAATCTGCGCTTCAAGCACCGGTATTACCCGATCACCCAGCCGAAGGTCGGCGGAACCGACAATACCCGTCGCTACACGTGTATCACCGTAACCGCCACTGGCGCTCATCGCCGCGACGCCTTGCACGAACTCTGTTTCACCAACCACTCTTAGCTCTTCAGGTCCATCGGCGCGGTACATCGACGTACATTCAACGAAAACCGTCTGGCGTACATTGTGAGCCTGGGTATCTTCGACCAGTTCCTCGAGAAGATAGCGGTTGCCGGGTCGGTCCCACAGATGATGATGCGGGTCGATGATCGGTAGCTCTGGCTCAAGCGCCGGCTCGCTGGTCAGCGAGAGCCAGTCGGGCATGGGCTGGGCCCGCGCCGACGTCGCCATGAAACCTGGCAGAGAGCCAGTGAGGGCGAGACCGCCCGCGGTGCTCATGCCTGCGTGTTGGAAAAAATCTCGGCGCGTAATGCCACTCATAGCAGTACCTCTGGGTGGAAATCTCTAAGAAGGATAAAAGCTAACCCAATGTAAGTCCACGCTTTCACTATGTACACAAGGAATTGAGAAAAATAACCTGAATTCAGCAGGCTACATGCTGTTTAAACCAGAAAAAGTTGGGTTTAGCTGTAGCCTACACATTTAATTTCTCATTATTTCAATGTGTTATAATTTGTTTTGAAGGTAATATCTCTTCTCATTCAGATAACACTTCTCTCTCCTGACTCAATCTGCCGTTACCAGCGTGACAAAGGTTTCACCGAAATATCATGAGCAGCCTGTAACGGTTGCAGCGGATATACCGCTTCCTTAGAGTCGGAGAAGGAAGGCAGATAGCGACTCCACGAAGTATGAAATTTGAATCGCCCCCAGTTCGCCAGACACCTTTCGATCATAGAATATGACTATCTCGTTCGACGATGAGCGTTTACCTGGTCTGATAAAGCCGTTCTGGCGAGAATCAGGTGCCGTATACCGTTACCGAAAGATCCATACTGATCGGCGTGATCCTGGGGAACTTTGCGACTCTGACCGGATATACGGGTTGATGTGAAACCTGCGTGAGTAAAGCGAAAAATCTGTACCCCGCGAGATGAAGCGAAGGCAGTTGTCTTCGACTGTGCATATTCCGGCCATCGTGAACACTGATTCCGGTTGATTGTGAACACCGGCTTTCTCAACACATCACCAGTCTGGGTTTGTACTCCAGGTGTTCACGATCAGTCAATTTCCTTGAGTCGTTTTCTCATTGATTCTCCTTTCAAAGCCCAGCGGTACGCGTTTTGCATCTGCCGGTCCAGAATGGCGTCAGCCAGGGCATTGTCACCGATGGTGTTGTACCACTGATCGGTGGGCAGCTGGCTGATGATCATTGTCGAGTGGACACCGTGCCGATCATCCATGATCTCCATCAGGTCATTGCGCTGAGCGCTGGTCAGTGGCTCCAGTCCCCAGTCATCCAGGATCAACAGCTTTATCCTGGCCAACTGGTTCAGGGTCTTCTGGTACGTGCCATCCGCCTTTGCCTGCGTCAGTTCGAGCAGTACCCGCGAGATCCGGTAGTAGCGGGTGGCGAAGCCGTTCAGGCAGGCTTGATGTCCCAGAGCGCAGGCCAGGTAGGTTTTGCCGCTGCCGCAGGGTCCGGTAAGCAACAGGTTCTGGCCGCGCTCCAGCCAGGCCGTTTCAGCCATCTGGGCCACCTGGGCTTTCTTCAGGTTGCGCGGGTACTGGTAGCCTATCTCCTGAACCGAAGCGCTCAGTTTAAGGCGGGCCTGCCGGATCAGTCGGTCCTGCTTGCATTGTTCCCGCACCTGGTACTCCCGGTCCAACAGCAATGCCAGGCGCTCGTTGAACGGCAGATCCTCATAGGGGCCGGATTGATTCTGTTGCTGCTCCAGGAGGGCGGCGGCCATGCCGCCAAGCTTCAGTTCTCGTAGCTGTGTTGTTGTTTGTGTGATCGTCATTCGATTCTCCTAGAGGAAGCTGTTGGGGCCGCGGATGTTTTCGTGATGCTGGGGCAGCTCGGTGCCCAGTGGTAACTGTTCCGGCAACTTGTCCCGGTTTACCTGCAGGATGGCCTTGGTCTGTTTCAGGTGAGTCAGACCCTCCCGGTTGGCGAGTCGGCAGCTGGCATTGAGGCGCTGGGCGGGGTACCGAGTAGTGGTGTCGGTCGAACTCAATGTGGTAGTCGATGTTGACCCAGCACTGACGGATCTCAACGACCTCGTAGGAGTGTTGCTGCGGTAGAGACCGCAGAGTCGGTTTGTCCAGAGCCTCGAACGCCTGGCGTCGGTTGCCTGGCAGTTGCTTGAAGGGACGTGCGTTGAGCTCATCCAGAAACGCGCCGATACAGCGATTGGCCTCGGCCAGGGAGAAAAAGCTGTGGTGACGAAGTCGTGCCAGGATCCAGCGCTCAACCACCTGTACACCCACCTCCGCCTTAGCCTTGTCTTTTGGCTTGTAAGAGCGGGCCGGCAGAATGGCCACCTGGTAGTGGGCCGCCAACTGCTGGTAGCTGGGGTTAAGGTCAGAATCGTAGCGGCAGGCCCGACTGACACCGTTGCGCAGGTTGTCCGGAATGACCATCTCGGGTACGCCGCCGAAGAACTCGAAGGCCCGTACATGGCTGTGAAGCCAATCCTTCAGACCCTGTATCCAAGTCGCTTCGGCAAAGGTGTAGTTGGAAGCCCCCAGTACTGCCACGAATACTTCAGCGAAGCGGACCTCGCCGGTGTGCGGATTGATGATGGGTAGCGTCTGGCCGCAGTAGTCCACGAAGCATTTTTCGCCGGCTTTGTGACGCTGGCGCATGGAGCGCTTCTGCTGTTTAGTCATGCCCTTGCGCTTTAGTTTCTGGCGCACAGTCGGCCAGTCGGGAGCCTGGTAGCGTGAGGAAGGGGTGGTGTGGCACCGGGATAAAACAAGGAGGCCAGGCAGGTGTCGTCCAACTCTTCAGGTAATGGCCAGGTCAGATTAATGGCATCAGCCCGGGATAGCAGTTTCTGAATGGCACCAACACTGGTCTTGGTGCTGGGACTGATCTGCCGGATCGACAGCCCGGCCTCCAGTCGCAATCGCAGCACGTCTCTGATTTTTCGCATTGTGATTCTCTTTGTTGCCACTACCCTGCTCCCAATAGGGAAGCAGGATAGCAAAAGGTTGAATAAACAATGCGTTAAGAAGGATTCCGGTTCATCGTGAACACCCATTCCGGGATAGTGAACACCGATTCCGGAAAAAGCCGAAAAGTGTTCACGATAGTCCGGAATGGGTGTTCATGATGGGCCGGAATATGCAATCATCCCTGGGGGATTCAATTATGGCTTGATCGGGGTATACACCCATCTGAGACCTAGGAGTCCCATATATCTCGATGGGATTCATATTGGAGATACGCAGTATTGCTGACAGATGAATGAAGAATCTCGAATAGGATGTCCAGAAAGCAAAAGGCAGCCGAAGTGGCTGCCCTTTACTGAAGAAAGACTCGGTTGAAATCAGGCTTTCATTCTTCGTCTACGTGAGAGGCCAAGCCCAGCAAGACTGAGACCTATTAGAGTGAGCATTCCTGGCTCAGGTACATCACTTATAAGTTCAGGGCCTGTCCAGGCGTTAACTGTTGCAAGAGGGGGGGCGTAACCGAAGGAATCTCCATTGGACGCTGAACCGCTCCCATTATTCAAGTCACCACCGAGACCGAATGTATCAAAAGCTGTGGGATCAGAACCTATCCCGAACCAATTTGTGCTGACCAAGTTGCCAGTTCCATCAGTTGAGAAGCCTGTGGCTGTACTACTCGTAAACCAACCATCCGAGTGTGTTAACGAGTATCCCCCCGCAGAAAATGTAGCGGATATGGTGTCCAATACATCCCATGTCTGAGAGATTAGGGAGCTTGATCCGTTATCAGTAATTACGTTTATCGTCGCTACATCACCAATTGAAATCAGGCCAGGAAGACTCGTACCACTTACAGCCGTAATTTCTCCAGTGTACGTAAATAAGACTGGTGCTGCATTTGTAGTCCCAACCCATCCGACCAGCGCCAATCCCGCAATTAAAGCTTTCAGTTCTTTATACATTCCTAATCCCCTTCCGTTGGTTTTGTCCAAAGCAAATATGAAGCAAGAATCACACCATTAAGCACATCTCTTTAAATAACAAGCAGTTATAAAACAGTAGCTTGGTCACTTTTATTGAAACTGTAAAGTATGCTGACACTTTCCTGGATTCTGCTGCATACCCGCCAACAGATCAGGGACTCCAAACAACTCAAAGGAATCATGTTGCAGAAAACAATTAAATATCAATTGGTTATAAGCCAACTAACCGTAAACGCTCAATAAACAGCGTATTTGCTACTCGAGTTTAATCATGCCGGGTAAGAGCTGTTCTATAGCTTCAATGGTTTCAGCCTGAGGTAATTCGGTAAACGCCGTGCGCAAATACCGATACGGCTCCAGGCCATTGGCCTTGACAGTTTCAATCAGCGAGTCAGGGTTAGCGTTGCTTTCACGCCATGTACCGGGTCCGAAAAGAGCCAGCCAGTTCTTTCTGCCCCGCACGGAGGAACGGACTGCGTTCTCAGCCAGGTTGTTATCGATCTCTAATCGACCATCTTGCAGATAACAAATCAATTCTGGCCATTCGTTGTTGAGATAATGAAGCGCCTTGCCAGTCAGGCTTTGCAGTGGGACTTTCGGCAGGTTGTCATCCAGCCAGTTTCTCAGCTTATTCAGGACAGGCATTGCCTGCTGTTTTCGGTATTCGACATGGACCCTGGCTGACGCCATTCTGGACCGGCTGATGCACAACGCACACCGTTGGGCTTTGAAAGGAGAATAAATGAGAAAAAGACTTAAAGAAATTGACTGATCATGAACACCTGGAGTGAAAACCCAGGCTGGTGATGCGTTGAGAAAACCCGTTGTTCACAATCAACCGGAATCAGTGTTCACTGATGGCCGGAATATGCACCAAATTCAAGACGGCAAAGGGTATGGGCAACAACTTGGAACCTTGCTTCAGCCGCCTCCCCTAGCTGTTCCGCTCAGCCGGGATTGTCCACACCTTTTCCTCTAAGTCGATTTCATCCCAGCGGGTACCAGCGCCCTCCCCTGGCCTTACCATCGTGTGCAGAATCCATAAAATCTGATTTTTTTACAACGATGTCATTACCTGCCGCCTCCAGGTCAGATAGAAACTTCGACAGCTCCTCAGGCTTCAGAGTCGGCCTGTCCAACACTTTGGGAGGTTGGAAGGCTTTACCTATGCGCGAGCCTGTTGGCGACTACGAGGCCCGAATTGACGGCAAATACCATGACTTCATTGGTCCAGCGGCATAGCTTTCGGACAGTCTCCAGTGCTTTTCTCTCAGCCAAGGGTTGGATTAATTTTATCGTGTCAGGGGCATTGAGCTTGCTAACTGGTAGTTGACCTATGACAGGCAAGATGTGAAGCCCATGGCGCTCGTGAGGCGCTCTCGGTATGAGTCCGACCACTGCCCCTCTTTCGTTGCCAGCCATCTCTGATAAACGACTTCAAAAGTGTTGGAGTAAGCTTCCTGATTCGCTGAGTCCAGGTATTTGCGGTGATCCTTCGGGTCTACGTCATTCGCCAGCAGGTCACGATATTCATCCCGTAGGGATCGTGCTTTAGCCAAAAAGATAGCCGGATATTGCCCTAAACTGATATTGGAGCGTTTTTCCGTGAAGGGCTTGAAGTAGTTGAAGAGCCAGAGATTGGTGTTGTTAGGCTTTACTCTGAGGAAGAGCCCTTTTCCATCGGACAGGTTGTATTCGCTGTCCTTGGGTTTGGCCTGTTTTACTTCAGTGTTTGTGAGAGGCTTGGTGGAATTTGCCATTGTAACACTCCGAGCCTTGGGCTAGTGGATGTTACACTCAATGTTACATTAGCATGCGGATGTTACAAGATTTATGCAGACAGGCTTGGACAGAATTATTGGGTTTTAAGCTGTTTTTATCGGGATAATGAGGCAATTTAAGACTTGCTGAGATTGTCCTTCCTGACACATAGGTTACAGAATATTCCGGAGACACAGGTTACACATTTCAGCATTTGGGAGCCACCCAGATGCCTTGGAAAGAGTGTAATCGTATGGATGAAAGACTGAGATTCGTGGCCCGTCTGCTTGAGGGTGAAAAGATGGCCTCTGTGTGCCGTGAGTTCGGAATATCCCGCAAGACAGGCTATAAGATCTTTAACCGGTATAAGGAGTGCGGCCTTCAAGGTCTCGAGGATCGGGCGAGAACACCCTACCGGCATGCCAATAAATTGCCTTTCCAGGTCGAGAAAAGCATCCTGAGAATTAAGCAGGAGCATCCCACCTGGGGCGCTCCCAAGATACGGGATAAACTGGCCAAAATATTCCCATCCTTCAAGCCTCCCGCGAAGAGCACAATTCATTCGGTCCTTGATCGGCATGGGTTAGTCAAACGACGTAGGCGTCGACGACACAAAGCACAAGGCACTCAGCTGCAAGCAGTTCGCTCTCCTAATGCTTTGTGGTGCGCCGATTTCAAAGGGCAGTTCCAACTCGGCAATCGTCAGTATTGCTACCCCCTGACAATTACTGATCAGCAATCTCGCTACCTGTTAGCCTGCGAGGGATTGGAATCCGTCAAGGAAAATGGCGCTTTTCCAGTGTTTGAAGAGGCTTTCAAAGAATATGGCTTACCTGCTGCCATTCGCACGGATAACGGTGTGCCGTTCGCCTCGGCACACGCGCTGTATGGCCTCAGCCGGCTTTCTGTCTGGTGGCTGCGATTGGGCATTTCCATTGAGCGAATCAAGCCTGGAAATCCACAACAGAACGGTCGTCACGAACGCATGCATCTGACCTTGAAGAAAGAAGCAACCAAGCCTCCCAGCTACAATTTCCTTCAGCAACAGGGGCGTTTCGATCAGTTTATTGAGGTATACAATTACGAACGCCCCCACCAGGCGCTAAATGGCCTCTATCCTGCTGAAGTGTATACACCTTCAGCCAGGCAATACTTCAAACCTGACGTGCCAGAGTATCCATTTCATGATCGCACGATCAAAGTGACACGGTGTGGCAGAATCTGTGTGGGCAGGCGTAAGATTAACCTGAGTACAGTCTTTGCCGGACAATATATCGGCATTCGAGAAGTAGAAGAGTAACCGTCCGGCAAACCCATCTTGCTAGCTCAGTCTGATCTACCGATAGTGTCCACCTATTTTTAAGTGGACACTATCATGAATGAGTTAAGCGTATTCGCCACCCCTGTTAAGCGCCGAAGGTTTGCCCCGGATTTCAAACACAAGATTGTAGCAGCTTGTAAAGAACGCGGTGCGTCAGTGGCAAGGATTGCCAGGGAACATGACCTTAATGCCAACCTGGTCCATAAATGGATTCGTCAGGCCAAGACGAATTCGTTGCCGGCAATTACGCCAGCTTTTGTAGCACTACCGGTCAACTCCACGCAAGCGCTACGGCCCAGTTCGGGTAGCGGAACGGACGAGCGTGTCCATCTGGAGATTCCCTTCCGTCAGCAATCGATCAAAGTTTGCTGGCCTGTCTCTCAGTCGGAGCATTGTCTGGCGCTGCTGCGTGATCTGCTGAGATGATCCGTATTGATGAGATCTGGCTGGCCATCGAACCGCTGGACATGCGTGCCGGGCCGGACAAGGCACTTGCCCGGGTAGTCCATGTGTTTGGTAGTGCCAGACCACATTGCGCTTATGCTTTTACCAACAAGCGCGCCAATCGGATAAAGGTTCTGGTGCACGATGGGCTGGGACTGTGGCTGTGTGCTCGACGCTTGAACCGTGGCAAGTTCCACTGGGCCGAAACATGGCGTGGCAAGCATCTGATTGTGAATGAGGAACAGCTTCAGGCTTTGGTTCAGGGACTACCTTGGCAGCGCCTAGGTGAGGCGGGTGTTATCCGCGCATTGTAGACCAACTGGCAGCCTGATGAAGTCGCACGGGCAGACTATTAATGGCATACTTTACCTATGTCGCAGCCTGACGTCAGCCAGCTTGATGCAGACCAATTACGAGCTCTTGCCGCCTCGTTGCTATCACGCCTCGCCGAGCAAGAGGATGCGCTGACCGAACAAGAGAATGCGCTGAAACAGCAGCAGGAAATACTGCAGCACCGCACCGAACACAACGATCACCTCACCCATCGTAACCGCTTTCTCGAAACACTCAATACAAAACTGACTCACGAGATGGCGTTACTCAAACGCCACCGCTTTGGCAAACACAGCGAAAAACTGAACGTTCTGCAACACACGCTTCTGGAGGACATCGTCGACGCCGACCTGAGCGGCATTGAGGCGGAACTGGAAGCGGCGAGGGTCCATCCCCCACAGTCTAAACCGAAGCAGCAGCCCAAGCGTGTGGCGCTACCACCCGGGTTACCGCGCAAATTGATCAAACACGAGCCTGACAACACGCAGTGTCAGTGCGGCTGCCAGCTCACGCGCATTGGTGAAGAAGTCAGTGAGAAGCTGGACTACACCCCCGGTGAGTTCACCGTCGAGCGGCATGTTCGTGGCAAGTGGGTGTGTAAGGACTGCGAAACACTGGTGCAGGCCCCGGTGCCGGCTCATGTGATCGATAAAGGTCTGCCGACAACCGGCCTACTGGCACAGGTGCTGGTGGCCAAGTACGCCGACCACCTGCCGCTGTATCGGCAGGAAAAGATCTTTGAGCGTGCCGGTCTGGCCATTGCTCGCTCCACCCTGGCCGAATGGGTGGGCCGCTGCGGCGTTGAGTTGCAGCCACTGGCAATTGCCTTGCGCGAGACTATCCTGAGCCACCCGGTGGTTCATGCCGATGAGACCCCGGTCCCCATGCTTGCGCCGGGCAAGAAGAAAACCCACCGCGCCTACATCTGGGCCTACTGTACAACGCCCTATGCGGAAACCCGGGCAGTGGTCTATGACTTTGCGCCCAGCCGTGCCGGGGAGCATGCCCGCACCTTCCTGGGTGAATGGCAGGGCAAACTGTTGTGTGATGACTATAGCGGCTACAAGGCTGGCTTTGGTCATGGCATCACCGAGATCGGTTGTATGGCCCACGCGCGTCGTAAGTTCTTTGACCTGCACACTGCCAACAAAAGCACCTTGGCGGCCAGTGCGCTGGAAACCATCGGCCAGCTGTACGAAATTGAACGCCAGGCCAGGGATCTGGATGACGAGCAACGCTATCGATTAAGACAGCAACGCGCTGGACCGCTCATGGATGCCTTCCATGCCTGGCTGCTGGCACAGCGGCAAAAGGTGCCGGAGGGTTCAGCCATAGCCAGAGCGATTGAATACAGTCTGAAACGCTAGCGTGCGTTGACCCGTTATCTGGAGGATGGCGCAGTACCGATCGACAACAACTGGGTCGAGAATCAGATACGCCCGTGGGCCTTAGGTCGTTCCAACTGGTTGTTCGCCGGATCACTGCGCAGTGGTCAGCGTGCCGCTGCTGTTATGAGCCTGATTCAGTCAGCCCGAATGAACAGGCTTGATCCTTACGCCTATCTGAAAGATGTCTTGGCCAGGCTACCGACTCAGAAGGCCAGCTGCGTTAATGATCTGTTGCCACATAACTGGCAACCGGAATAACAAGATGGGTTGGCCGGACGCTTACGTAGAAGACAAGATATGGCTTGTCAGCTTTATGGACTATGACATAGGATTTTTTGACGAGGAACAGAACCGGGTGGAGCCAATGGGTGAAAACCCATTCGCTCCAAAAGTGTTACCCATGTCTCCGGTATGAAGTGTTACCTATGTCCCCGGAATGGACCCGCGAGAAATGGCACGCCCGGAGAGATTCGAACTCCCGACCAACTGGTTCGAAGATATAATTGTGAGATTACAACATTTTAGAAAACAACGACTTATGGCCTTGGTCAATATTTTGAATTAGTCTAAATTTGCTACATTTAGTATGATTTAGTGATTTTTTTGCTACACAAGAAGAATAGCTATACTCTTGTAGTGCCCACCTCATATGTGAGCAATAATCGCGCAAAAACAAAGAGTTTAGCCGGCTTTTGCGCACGCGTAAAAGTGAAGTTTCTGGAAGTTCGATGATTGATTCGATAGAGCCAAACCCAGAATGGCATAGACCTTACTTGAGAAAAAAATTTATGAAACCAGGTAATGTAATTTCGACTCTTATGGTGACTATCGTAGGCGGTGTAATAGTGCTGATAGTTTACGATTGGGTGAATTTTAAAGTGGATTCCGTAGCCACCAGTCCCGCACCAATGTCAGTTGCGAACAGTTAAGTTCTGTCTGACCAATCATCTTCGGAGACAATTTCGAGTTTGGGGGTTCCAGACAGCCCTGAGTTTGGAGATTCAAACACGTCTCCAGCCGATGATGAGGCTACCCGAGCCGTATCTCAGGAACCTACATCTTCCAGTCCAAATGGCCGGGACACAAGTTCAAACCCAACTCTTTCAAATCCCATCCCAACTTACGAGCAACTTAATTCGAATCTGGTTAATCTCGCAGCTATAACTAATGTTACCAATGAGCCCATTTCTGCTTTTGTACGTAGTGATTCAAATTCTTGGTTACCCATTAGCTTGAATATAGGACAAACATATCACGTTGGCTTACCCGGCGCTGTCATTGAAGCAAGGTGGAACAATGGAGCTGGGATCGAAGTACAGGCTATTGAGACAAAAAAAGTAAGCGTGCCGCCGCCTGATGATCGAGTAGGAATTGAGACTCGATATACCTTCAGAATCGGCGAGAATGGAAGGTTAATTCTTCAAAGTGAACAAGTGAATTCCAATTCTATTAATCTCGCGGCCATTACAAATGTGACTGAAGAGCCCGTTAGTGCCTTTGTTCGAGCTGACGCGAGCCCCTGGCGTCCAATTAGTCTTAGCGTAAACCAGACATATCACGTGGGCTTGCCTGGCTCTGCCATTGAGGTTAGGTGGAACAACGGAGCTGGGGTCGAAGAACAAACTATTGAAACAACGAGAGTAAATACACCACCCCCTAATGATCGAGTAGGAATTGAGACTAGATATACCTTCAGAACTGGCCGGGCTGGGGAGCTGTATCTTCAATTTGAGGGGCGTTAGACGCGTATCGTTCTCTTAGCGAATATTATTGATTCCGATTCGTTGCTAATTTTTTTTAATGTCCCCAATTGTAGGAAATGCTCGATTAGATTGAGGTGTCTTTAGATAGGAGTTAACGTCACAGTGACCTGCTCTCCATTTTTACTGTTATGCTCATGCCGGATCTATAAATTCCGCTGCTACATTCCTTACTACATAGTAATAGTCAGATTTCCAATTCCCCCTGTCTAACCTTCTCAATTTAGATGATTTTCTGCGATATGGAACGATTGCGCACGGGTATTTCGAAGATTTGCTTAAAGCTATATCCCTTTTAATTACAGAAGCTTATGGCCTTGGTCAATTTCTAGAACGAGCCTCGAAAAGCCACATTTAGCATGAATTCGTACATTTTTTACTACACATTAAATTTCGATCTAGATTCCAACGTGCCACTCTGAAAAATTCCTCACGTTGGAACAGAATGGATCACTGCGAATTTGCCTAATTTACTAGCATTCAAATTTTCTGAGGCGTAGTATTACCGTCATATATGTGGGATAAGATGTCTTGCTGAGAAGATTACTTGGTTCCTGGCTAAGTTTTTGAATTTGTTTAGTCTTCTGTCATTTTAAATTCACAAGATTCTGATTACTAGAATATGACTGATATTCAATTGTAAGAGTGCCGTCATGATTGTGGGATAATAATTACTATAGTCTGCAAACCATAATTCAAAGAATACACCATATTTAGTCCGCTACATTTTATGGAATAAAGAGGCCGGTAGATGTTCCAGTACCTTTAATCACCAAGTTACGATTTTAAAGGAGAGCGAGATGAATTTAAGAAAAAGAAAGGGCCTGGTTTTCAGTACAACTACGTTTATTGTATTGGCTAGCTGCTCAAGTCCCTCTGCTCCTGGCTTAGAACCACCAGTAAGCGGGCTGGTATGCGATGGTGTATATGCGCTGGCCGCTCAAGAAATAACTGCAGAATACAATATTAGCCAATCAAGGACTTTAGCGTCCAGATTGCTTGCTGCAGCCGAGGCAGATTTAGAAGAACTGAGGGGGCTAGAAAATGCATCCGTTGAAGGTGAAGTAGAGGCGCGCTTAGGGTCAGAGCTTCAAGGTGTTGTGACTACAAAATCATCTGTTACTACAGATTTTTTCCAGCAGGATCAGAGCTTCGCACAGGCTGCTTGTTTTATTCAATCCGTCTTAAGTGAGAACTTATCTGAGAGTGATCGATTGTATTTTGAGGATGTTAGGCAAAAGCTGGCAGTTAATCGTGTTTCCTATTTAGATGTATTGACTGGATTAAAAAAAAACTAACATTCGTAATTAGAGACGCGCTACTTATTGCCTCTTATACGAAAAACCAAGATCCTGAAAGCTGGCTTGGAGGGTCAGATGCATATGTAAGCCAGACACAAAGAACTGTGACACGTCTGATTGATCAAATTGCGAATTTAAACAATGACCCTATATTCGTCGGACATATGTCTGAAAGATTTGCTAGATCCAATGCATGGTCAACACAAGGTTTGATTCGCTTTTCAGATGACCCTACGAACCCGAGGTATAGAGGCCGGCTGAATTATTTTTCTTGTGCAATAGCAACAACAGCTAGTGAAATGCTTTTTGGAATTGAGGACGTCTCAATTCTTTTTTCATGCCAGAACGAAAAGATCCGTTCAAGTAGCTGCATATCATTATTAGACAGTAAGCTACTACAGCTTGATTCGATAAATAGCTACCCGAGATTGCCTTCAGTTTGTGGCGCCCTTCGAAACTAGCTGCGCCCTATAAATTTGCCTTTGAGACATGCTCGCTTTCTCGAATATCCATAAGTACCATTATAGGTATGGTGTCAGAGTGAAATGATTAATGTTCAAAAAGGTGCATATTCAGCTATGATAATTTTGCCGCCAGGTTACAAACTGGGTCTCAGTGTCTAATTTAGAGAATGAATATGTCAAATATTGATCTCGTCGGCTTAGTTATCGGAATAGTCGGTATGCTATTAGGGTTAGTTGGGACTGGTATAGCGCTTTATCAGTGGGGAGTTTTAAACGAAGCGAAGAAAAGAAGGCATGAACTACAATATCTATTGGCCGGTGTTAGCAATATTGCTCTAATGAAAAGTCAGGGTTGGATTAATCAATTAAATTCATATCCATCACCTCAGTCTGCTTCTGATGTGGCATTGCTCCGCATTCTGCTTAGGGCGAGAGATGAGCTCACCGAAATTCATGGCTTAGTATCGGCTCTAGAAGGCGCGATTGATTCGGATGAGTCAGCAACAACAGCTATATTGCGTAAGACTTTAGAGCAGGGACGAATAAACAATGAAATCCAGCAAACGGCACTAGAAAACCCTACACGTGCTAGAGATATTCCAGAAGTAAGAAATGAACAGAACGAGCAATAAAAATCAATCCATGATAGGACTAAAAACTGCGAATTGCTCCTAATGCTATGGGCGTATTTGCTCATGAGAGATTATCGTGCCTGAGAGAAAGCCATCTCCTTCCTATATTTTTATAGATACCAACATATTTCTCGACTTCTATCGAGCCGGCAATGAAAGCACGTTGGGATTGTTGAAGAAGCTAGAGGGCGTGAAGGACCGAGTAATTTGCACTTACCAAGTTGAAATGGAGTTTCTTAAGAATCGCCAAGCCGTTATCGTCAATAACTCCGTATTGCCAAGCCTAAAGATAGAAGACAATCTCCCAGCGGTAATGGGGGATACGCAGCTCAGCAATTCGTTAAAACGTGAGAAAAAGGAGCTCGAAAAGAGAAGCAAAGAGTTAAAAAAGCGAATAAAGAATATCATTAAAAATCCAGCAGCTTATGATCCCGTATATCGATCTTTAGAAAGTATTTTTTCAAGCCCCCACGATCATGTGCTCACGCGAGACATGAAAATTCGCCACTCGATCAAAAGGCTTGCCTGGCGTCGCTTTGTATTGGGCTATGCTCCGCGCAAAGATAAAGATACTGCGATTGGTGATGCGTTAAATTGGGAGTGGTTCATTCACTGCGCAAGCCAACTCAAAGGTCGATTTGCTATTGTATCTAGGGATTCGGATTATGGATTGACTTTCAATGGAGACACGTTTTTGAACGATGCCCTAAAGTCAGAGTTTAGGAGTCGCGTTGGGAGGAAGCCAATACAACTCACAACTAAACTATCCGAAGCATTAAGATTTTTAGAGGTTAGTGTAACCAAAAAAGAAGAGGAATCAGAAGCGCGCCAGATTCGTTCATTGCCAAGCAATGTCAATTTTTCTAATCGAG
>Ga0209273_10001085_pt1 | contig 27202 bp, 24 predicted proteins | sample tdAd471_FD_187126 | JGI IMG/M metagenome (GOLD analysis project Ga0209273, IMG submission 187126) | Marine sediment microbial communities from the Atlantic coast under amendment with organic carbon and nitrate - tdAd47.1 (SPAdes)... | ecosystem: Environmental > Aquatic > Marine > Coastal >...
CTGGCCTGGGCGGCGAGGTCCTCACTCGTGCCGGAGCAACCACGGTTAACCTGCCGGGGGGCGAGATATTCACTGCCCTGCAATCCGGGGCGATTGATGCCACCGAATGGGTCGGCCCCTATAACGACCTGGCTTTTGGTCTGCACAAGGCAGCCCGTTACTACTACTACCCCGGCTGGCATGAGCCTGGCTCCACCATTGAGCTGCTGGTTAACCAGGAGGCCTACAACGCCCTGCCGGCAGACCTGCAGGAAATTATTGCTCAGGCCACCACTCAGGCTAATCTGCGCATGCTGTCAGAATTCACCGCCCGCAATAGCGCTGCGCTGGCAACACTGGTCAGTGACCATGACGTGGAACTGCGGGCCTTCCCCCCCGCGGTGCTGGAAGAGTTGCAAAAACAGACGCAGGTGGTCTTTGATGAGCTGGCCGACCGCGATCCAAAAGCTGCCAAAGTCTATCGTTCCTTCAGCCAGTATCGCCGTCAGGTGATGGAGTGGCACGCCATTTCGGAACAGGCCATTCTGGCGACGCGACCCCTGCCTGAATCAAACCCCAGCCCGGCAAGCTCACTAAACGAGTAAGGAAACCGCTGATGAAAATGAAGCCCCTGCTTGGCGGTCTGCTCGCCCTCCTCGCCACTGCTGCGGTCCAGGCAGCGGAATTCAACTGGAAATACGCCACTATCGTGCCGCCGAACTTCCCGGTATTCGGCACCGGTGCTAATCGCCTGGCTAAAGCGATTGAAACCATGAGTCAGGGTCGCATTTCGGTCCACGTCTATGGCGCCGGTGAACTGGTATCCGCGTTCGAGGTGTTCGACGCGGTTTCCCGCGGCACGGTGGAGATGGGCCAGGGCGCACCCTACTTCTGGAAAGGCAAGGTCCCTGCCGCACAACTGCTGGCGACCACCCCTTTTGGCATGACCGCCGAAGAGATGAACGGCTGGTTTCTCTACGGCGGCGGCATGGAGCTCTATCGCGAAGCCTACGCGCCCTTTGACATAGTGCCGGTGCTCGGCGGCAATACCGGACCCCAGATGGGCGGCTGGTTTAACAAAGAGATCAACACCCTGAAGGACTTGCAGGGTTTAAAAATTCGCGTGCCGGGATTGGGCGGCGAAGTGTATAGCCGCGCCGGGGCCACCACCCTGAACCTGCCAGGGTCAGAGATATTCCCGGCCCTGCAGGCCGGCACCATCGATGCCACCGACTGGATTGCCCCGTTTAACGACCTCGCATTTGGCCTGCACAAGGCCGCCCGCTACTACTACTGGCCCGGCTGGCACGAGCCCGGCGGCACCGTTGAGGTACTGTTTAATAAACAGGTATTAGACGCCCTGCCGGATGACCTGCGGGAAATTGTTATCCGTGCTGGAGAAGCCTCCGGCCATGAAATGCTGGCCGAATTTACCGCTAACAACCACCGCGCCCTGCAGACCCTGCTGGCCGATGAGAAGGTCGAACTTCGCCGATTCCCCGATCCCGTGATTGAACGATTTCGGCAAATTACGGCGGAGGTTATCGACGAACTGGTTGAGGCTGATCCATTAGCCGCCCGGATTTACCAGTCACAGAAACAATTTTTAGCCCAGGTCTCGGCCTGGCAACGGATCTCCGCGCAAGCCTTGATGGAGGCCCGCACCGCACCATCCAGGGACGCCGCGCCGAATCAATCGGTGGACGACTGATTTAATCGCAGTGTCATCAGGTCAGCCTCCAGGGCGGCCAGTAGCGCTGAACCACGCCGGTGGTGGCGATAATCACTGACTGTCGGCAGATGGCCCACGAGCAGCCGATAATCGTGCAGTAACCGCGACAGCAACCGCTGCTGGGTTTGGCTAAGCCGCCAGTTATCCAGAAACGGCTGCATATCGGCTGCATCAGCGACCGCCAGTGACGTCTCGGCTAACGGCGCCTGTAACCGATCCATCAACTGCTCTAACGGCGCCAGCAGACCACCCACAAGCTCACCGATTACCGCCTTGTTCAGTAACGAGGAGGGGTTATCACGGTTATCGGAAACGACTTTTAAGCATTGCACCAGTTCGCCGGTTGCGAATCGGCAGGCGGTTGGATAAAACCCGCTACTCTCCATGTCCACCGCCCCCTGCGCTGGATATTCCAACGCGGGCGTTGCCACCGTGACCAGCTCGCTAGTGGTCAAATCGGCGGTCAACACCTGGGGGGGATACCAGCTCAACCCGGAGTGCTGGTCGGTGATCTTGCTCGCTAGCAGCGGCGTGCCGATCGGCAGGTCGGCATGACCGGCAATGCCGACATTAACCCAGGCAGCGGGGATGGCCGTAGGGTCCAGACCTAGCAACATGACGCCACCGGCCATGGCCACCGGGCCGACACCGGTGACCACCAGGTCGATTTGCGGATTACCGTAGCGGTGAAATCCGGCCACCGGCGGTCGGCCGTTCAGACCAAAGTGGTTGATGATGGGCCGGGCCTCAGCCTGGAGAGCCACCAGTAAATTGATCATTGCGGAAGCTCCGATTCAGTGACCGAGGAAAGTTTGGCCAGTGTTTGCTGTAACTGGCTCACCTCTTCACGGCGCCCACGTTTACTTGCCCCTGCGGCGTAAACCCGGGTTTTTTCAGTCAATATTGAGAGCGCTGCACGGTATTGGATGGCACTGAGAGACCCGCTTCCAAGTAGCCGCTGCAGTGCCCGGATACGAAACCGATCCATGCCCCAGAACGCCCTGGAAAGCTGGTCAGCGTGGCCACCGTATTTTTTGATCTGCGGCTCTTTTACCAGCGCGACGGGATAGCGGGCAGCGATTCTCAGCCAGAGGTCGTAATCCTCACAGGCCGGTAATTGCTCATCAAACAGGCCTACCCTCGCCCAGACATCGCGATGAATCAAAATGGAAGACGGCGACATGGCGCACAGCGGCAAACACTCGGCAAATATATCGCCCTCGGGTTTGGCGTGACGTTTGCCGGCGTTGACCCGGCGACCGTTCCGAATCCAGATCTCTTCGCAGTGACATATTTTTATTTCCGGGCTCTCCCGCAGGCGCTGAAACTGACTCTCCAGCTTGCCCGGCAGCCACTCGTCGTCGTCGTCCAGCAGCGCTATCCAGGGTTGGCTCGCCTCACGAATGCCCACATTACGCGCACTACTCACACCACGATTGGGCTGCCAAAGGTAGTCCACCTGAGGATAAGCCTCTTTTAACCACTGACCGGTGTGATCGGTGGAGCCGTCGTCCACAACGATGATCTGGGAGGCTGGTAAGGTTTGGGCGTAGACCGAGGCTAGCGCCCGCGCCAGCGATTCGCGACGGTTATAAGTCGGGATTACCACCGTAACACCGGTATCAATAGAGCTACTGACCGTCATCGCAATTGAATCTGCAATCGATCACCGGCGGAGAGCCGCGCCGGCTCGGTGCCCGACACTTCCGGCACCAGGTTGATACCAAACAACACTTCTCCGGCACTGTCGGTGCGAAATTCCGACAGGGTGGCCAGGGGCTCGCGGCCAGGCTGTTTTTCGCCACTCTGTTGATCAACGGTGGTGACCATGCAACGACCGCAGGGTTTCGCATTCACCAGCCTTATTCCATTAATGGTGAGACTCGCCCAGCCATCTTCAGCAAAAGGGGTTAGGGCCTCATCGCCCTCCACCACCAGATTAGGCCGGAAGCGGTTCATCGATACCGCATCGATCCCCTTTTTCATTAACCGTTGATTCAATTCATGCAAAGAGGCGGTGGAGGTGAGCAACAGCGGGTAGCCATCGGCAAAGCCCACCTGCTGTTTGGCGAAACCCTGAACCCCCCGACGGGACGACACCGGCAGGTAGACCAGTCGGCAAACCCGACCCAGGAAAGTCGATAACCAGTCATTCACGTCTTCATCGGCCGATTGCGCGGCACAACTTTCCTGCCAGACGCTGACGGAAATCGTCTCCCCAGCCGCATCGGGCACGGCTACCCGACGATTCTCGCCCGATGGTAGTTCAAGCTGTAAGTAGCCGTTCGTAAGCGAAGCGCCGATCGTTGCCATTTTGGGCAACTGCCGCTGGCTGAGAAACTCCCCCCGCTGGTTAACCACCATCCAGCGCCGATCATTGTGGAGGCCATCGGTACCCATCGTCAGCGACTGCCGCGAGCACGCGCGAAAGGATTTCACCGGGTAACTGAATAGCCCGGCTACGATTACATTCATCAACTCAGTATCAATCCTGCGATTTCCTGTTGAATAACGTGCGACCATGCGTCGCTACTGCCACATAATATTAGGTTCAAATCGTCTACAAAACGTCTATCAGGATTAAAAAATGCCCGCTGCTCTCACCGACACACTGACTTTACCCTGCGGCCAGACCTTACCTAACCGCATCATGAAATCGGCCATGACCGAGGGACTGGCCGACGCCGATGATCATGCCACCGTGCGCCATGAAAACCTTTACCGTCGCTGGTCGAACGGCGGTGCCGGATTGCTGATCACCGGCAATGTGATGATTGACCGACGCCACCTTGAGAAAGCCGGGAATGTTGTGGTTGAGGATGAATCGGGGCTGGCGGCGCTGACAAGCTGGGCCGCGGCCGGCCAGGAACAGGGCAATCAGCTGTGGATGCAGATCAGCCACCCCGGTCGCCAGTGCGCCAAATTAAATAACAAACACCCGGTCTCTGCCTCCGATGTACAGCTGCACCTGGCTGGCGGTTTTGCCCAACCAAGGGCGCTTGAAGAGGCGGAAATCGAAGACATTATCGAGCGCTACGCCACGACTGCCGCCATCGCTAAAAAGGCCGGTTTTACCGGGGTACAACTGCACGCGGCCCACGGTTATCTGATCAGTCAATTTCTGTCGCCGGTGACTAATGTACGAAATGACCAGTGGGGCGGCAGCCTGGAGAACCGCGCGCGACTCCTGCTCCGGTCTATCCGTGCAACCCGGGAGCGGGTGGGAGATGATTTTCCGATCAGCATCAAGCTAAATTCTGCGGATTTCCAGAAAGGCGGATTCACCCTGGACGAATGTGTGCAGGTGGTCTCCTGGCTCAACGACAGCGGCCTCGACCTGCTGGAGATTTCCGGCGGTAGCTATGAAGCGCCGCAACTCATGGGGTTTGAGGGGGATGTTGCCAAAACCGAATTACCGCCTCGTCAAAGCACGCTGGATCGAGAGGCTTATTTCCTCGACTACACCCAGGCGATTCGCAAGGTGGCAACCATGCCGGTGGCCGTCACCGGCGGTTTTCGTAGCCGCAAGGTGATGGAGGAGGCACTGGCCGCCGATGAGCTGGACATTATAGGCATGTCACGCCCTTTTGCCGCCGATCCGGACCTGGCCAAAGGCCTGCTCGATGGCTCTCTGCAACAGGTACCCACCATTGAAAACCACAAACGCCTCGGTCCCGGATTGCTCAGCCAGAACAGTAATATTGGTATTGTCAAAATGATCACCATGCAGGGCCAGGTCGGCTGGTTTGCCGAGCAGATGACCCGCATGGCGGATAATCAGCCACCTAATCCCGACATTGGCGTGCTCGGCGCGATGATAAAAATGGTTCGCACCGAAATGAAGACCGCGAAAGCGCGGCACTTCACCCCTTAAACGCTCACTCTTCTGTTTAACCGCAATAAATGGAGTGTCGCCCGCGCTGATCGTGATTAGGATGGTGATGATTTAACGGACAGGTACCGGCAATGACTACGGTGACCACCACAAACAACAGAACAACGACCACTGATCGGCCAACCGATGATGATTGCTGGCAGGCGGTCATCGGTCGAGACGACTCGGCGGTGGGCCTGTTTTATTATGCCGTGCGATCAACCGGCGTCTACTGCCGGCCCAACTGTGGCGCACGACGACCGCTCAGAGAGAATGTAAGCTTCTACCGCAGCGGCGCGGAGGCGGAACGGGCCGGCTATCGCGCCTGCAAACGATGTCGACCAAACCAGCCATTGCTGGCTCAGCGGCACCAGCAAATAATATCGGCTGCCTGCCGAGCCATCGAAGCGGGGGATAAGATTCCTGACCTGGCCAGGCTGGCGGAAACGGCGCAGATGAGCCGGTATCACTTTCATCGGCTATTCAAAACTATTACCGGCGTGACCCCCAAAGCCTATGCAACGGCTGTCCGGCGCCGGGAGCTAGCGGCCGGGTTGTTAACAGAGAACTCAGTCACGGACGCTCTGTACGGTTCAGGGTTTAATTCAAGCGGATCTTTTTATGCATCATCTAACCGGCTACTCGGCATGACCCCCACCCATTTTCGCGACCAGGGCCAGGGGGAAACCATCCGCTTTGCGGTGGGCGAATGTTCACTCGGATCGCTGCTGGTGGCAGCCACCGACACCGGTGTCTGCGCCATTTTTCTTGGGGACGATCCGGAAGCCCTGACCCAGGATCTGGAAAACCGTTTTTGCAACGCCACCCTCGTGGGCGCCGACCGGAATTTTGAACAGTTGATGGCGCAGGTGGTGAGTTACATCAATGTGCCGACCGCCAGCGTTAATCTACCGCTGGACATTCGGGGAACCGCATTTCAGCAACAGGTCTGGCAGGCATTGCAGGAAATTCCCAGCGGGACCACCGTCGATTACAGCGACCTCGCCAGTCGTATTGGGTCACCCAAAGCCTGCCGCGCCGTCGCTCAGGCCTGCGGTGCCAACCCGGTAGCGGTGGTTATTCCCTGTCACCGGGTGGTACGCCGTGATGGGGGCCTGGGCGGCTATCGGTGGGGGATTGAACGCAAACGGCAACTGTTAGCCCGCGAAAATCAGGAGAGCCCTGAATAATGGGCACTGGCTCGCGTGACCAGACCGTCCTGATCAAATTCAAACCACTCCGCAGCCTGCAGGTTATTCACTGATTGATAAACAATCGCCAGGCTACTGGCCCCAACCAGCATCTCAGTCAGCTGGAAATTTAGATCCGGGTAACTGGCCAGCCCACGTTGCCAGTATTCACCGATCGCCTGCTTGCCAGTGAGCCGACCCCCGTCATCCCCCGTTAGCCTGGCAATCAGCGGCGATGAAAATTCAAAATCGTCGTTGTAATGGCTGAGAATGCTCGCCAAATCGTGACTGTTCCAGGCTGCGATCCATTGGTCGGCAAACCGCTGGGCGAATTCTTCGGTTAACATTTTTGCTTCCTCTTTTTCCTGCAAGTAAATATCTGTCGATTTTTCAGGAGCGTGACCAATGTCGAAACGGTTGGAAGACAAGGTAACCATTATCACCGGTGCAGCCAACGGTATCGGCAGAGTCGGGGCAGAGCTGTTCGCCCGTGAAGGCGCCCGCGTGGTGATCAGTGACATCGATCCGGCAGGCGAGCAGTGGGCCGACGAGTTAAGAGAAAAAGGACTGGATACCTTCTGGCATCCCTGCGATGTGAGCGATGAAGCATCCGTCGAGTCTCTGGTTGCCGCCACCGTCGATCATTATGGCCGGCTCGACGTGCTCTACAACAATGCTGGCCTGGAAGGGGGTGACGGTAACCTCACTGAGCTGACAGTTGATGACTGGCAACGCCTGACCGACGCGAACGCCCGGGGCGTTTTCCTGATGTGTAAACACGCGGTCCCGGCCATGCTCAATAGCGGTGGCGGCAGCGTCATCAGTACGGCGTCGGTCGGGGCGCTGGTGGGTGGCCCGGTCCTGCATATCTACAGTGCTAACAAGGCTGCGATTATTTCGTTAACCCGTTCGGTGGCCGCGACCTACGGTCGCAGAGGAATTCGTGCCAATACCCTCTGTCCCGGTTTCGTCAGCACCGATATGGTTGCCCGGCTGGGCCCCAAAGTGCTTGAAGCCGGCGCGAAAAATTCAATGCTGGGACGGGGGGCGGAACCGCATGAAATTGCTCAGGTCGCGCTGTTTCTGGCCAGTGACGAGGCGTCCTTCGTCACCGGCACGTCAATTACGGTGGATGGTGGGTTCACCGGTCTTTAACAACAGGATCCTGGCACAGGGCCGCATTTAACCCGGAACACAAACCCTGCATCTCTTCGATCACCTGGGGGAATTGCTGATAAACAATACCCTGCAGCCCGCGACTCACCGCCCGATCGACGTTAGCCGGATTATCATCCACAAAAAGAGTCTTCTCGGCAGTGGATTTCATCAACCCGACTACGCGATCAAACACCAGGGCATCGCGCTTGCTCTGCTGTATGTAATAGCTGTTATAAAAATAATCGAAATGGTCGACCAGATCAGAAGTAGCGGCGATTTCATCCAGCCAGTCGGTATGATCACTCAACAGGGCAACGGTTATGCCACTGGCCCGCAACTGGTCCACCAGCGCCACCATGGACAGGCGCACAACGGATCGACGAATAACCGCCGACCGAAACAGGGCCGAACTGCCGCCAATATCGCTAGTGGCGGTCAGTGTTGACCAGAAATCCGCCTCACTACCCTGTCCCACTACGTAACCTGATTTAAGCAGGGCGCGCATACCCTGTCGGGCGATGGCCGTTAGCGCCTCCCTGTCTTCGTACTGGGGACTTATCTGCTGTTGACCATCAATCGTCAAATCGGCAGCGACAGGCGACATCAATTCGGCAAGCGCCAGCCGAAAACCCGGTTCAGCCATCACCCCGTCAAAATCAAAAATGACATGCGTAATCATTTTGCCGGAAACACCCGTTGCACCACCTCAATCAGTTCATCGGTGGTAAAAGGTTTTCGCAATGCGACCTTGGTTGCATAACCGCCACGGCGGTTGACCGATTGCTCATAACCGGTCATCAGTGCAATGGCCTGATCGGGGAATTTCTCGAGCAGTGTCTCGGACAGCTGGTAACCATCCATCACCGGCATAATCACGTCGCTAAGTACCAGGTCAAAACGGCGCTCAAGCGCAAGCTCCAGCGCCTGGGCTCCATCTTCCGCCACGGTCACCTCGTATCCGGTCTCGGTTAGAACAGTCTCCACCAGTTGCCGCAACGCCGGTTCGTCGTCAACCACGAGGATCCTCTGTCCGGGATATTTAATCGCTTGACGCTCGCCGCTACCAAATTGCTCGGAAACAGTTTCACCGGCCTGATCATGGCGCGGAAAATAGAGCTCTACCCGGGTTCCCTCGCCCGGCGTGGAATCGATAGAGAGGCCACCACCGATGCGCTTGATAAAACCATAGACCTGACTTAGCCCCAGTCCACTACCCTCTCCGGGTCGAGACGTAAAAAACGGTTCGAAGGCCCTCTGCAGGGTATCCTGATCCATGCCTTCGCCATCGTCAGTCACACTAACCTGCACATATTTTCCGGGATCGATATCCAGTGCTTTCGCGCGGGTTTTTTTCACCACCCGGTTTTTGGTCGCCAGGTTGATCTGACCGCGCTGATCAACGGCATGGGTCACGTTGATGGCCAAATTTAGAATCGTATCCTCAAACTCGCCGGGATCAAGATAGACCGGCCAGAGATCTGCCTGACAATTGAGAATTAGCTCGATACGCGGTGTCAGTGTTTTACGCAGCAACTCCGCACTGGCGGTTAACAACTGATTAACGTCGACGCTTTTTGCCTGTTCAGGGGAGCGCCGAGAAAAATCCAGCAGTCGTCTTGTTAAATCACGACCCCGTCGACCGGCGTGGATGATTTTCTCCGCCTTGGACGCTGTATCAACATCGCCAGACTGGGTGGCGCTGTTGTGGATCAGTTCGGAATAACCTAACACCACCCCAAGCATATTATTGAAATCGTGGGCGATCCCGCCGCTTAGCTGGCCCAGTGAATCGAGAGCCTGAGAACGGCGCAAGGTTTCGTGCTGTTTTTTTTCGACGCTGATATCCAGAAAAGAACCAACGTAGTACTTACGGCCGTCTGGCCCCGGCGGTAGCTGGGCAATCGAAAGCCGAATGGGGATCAGTTTGCCATCCTTGCGCCGGGCCTGTTGCTCCTGGGTCGACTCGTTAACGTCCACTCCCGCCGATTTAATGGTATCCAGAAGGTTAAAGGAAAAATCAATGGCCGCGAGTGCCGGAGAAAAATCCATAACCGTGAGGGCCAGCAATTCGCCAGGCCCATAACCAAGAATCTGCTCCGCGGCCAGGTTGCTGCTAAGCACGTGCCCCCGCTCATCGACAGAGATAACCCCCTCCACCATGCTGTCGAGGACCTGCCGCAACTCTCGCTGCTGGTGCGCTAGCCGGCGATCGGCGGCACGGCGATCAGCCGTTTCTACAGACAGGGTGACCAGCGCAGCGGTGGATGCAATAAATTGCATCTCGTCGTTATCCCAGTCACGCGGGGCGATTGAATCAACGCACATCACGCCAATTAATTTGCCCGACTTGCGCACCGGCATGTCAAACACCGACGAAATCCCCGCGGGCCGATAGTAACCGTCCAGAAGCTCAACCAGTTCGGGGGCCTTTTCTACGTCCCGCTGAAGAATATGACTCTCTGTCTCCAGCGCCTTAAAATAAATGGGGTGTTGAGCCCGTTGCCGTGCGTTGCCCCGGTTTTTATACTCAAGCGTCGTTGAAGCCTGCGCCTTCCTGACAAGAACGCCATCGTTCTCAAATAGCCAGACCCCCACACCGTCAGCTTCAAGGGTCGTGGCGGTCACCGTTGCTATATCGATAAGTGCAGTTACTAAATCTTCATGATCACGACGCATCCACCCCTGGAGTGCGGCAAGTTGCGCCTGCAATCGGTTAACAAAATCATGATCCACAGTGGTGGCCTTTGTAGTTACCTGTTATTAGTTGTACTAAAGCGTCCAATTTGTCAGCGATCACGCGAGACTCAAATTAGCCAATGATCAGGGCACCGACCCATCGGTTGCCCCGTCTCTGCAAGCCGCACCAAAACCTGAGGATAAAGAACATTTTATCCATCATCGCCTCGACCTATAATGATATCGGTCTCACTATCAGGGCGGCCAGACGGCAGACGCCCAAAGAGCGACACCATAGTGGCGACCTTATGTTAGTCCATAACGTTGGCCCTTATCTTGTCCGGGAATTTTACACTCGCTCCCGATACCGGACAGAATTCCGATTCACTTTATCCTGTTAAGACGGAAGTTTTTATACCTTGAAATTCCACCTGCGCACCCTCGGTTGCAAAATGAATCAGCTCGATAGTGCTCGTCTGAGTGCTGCCCTGCAAACTGCCGGCCACGAGGCCGTTGATTCTGAAGAAGAGGCCGACTACGCTTTTGTAAACACCTGCACGGTCACGGCCCAGGCAGATCGAAAATCTCGCCAGGGAGCCAATGCGGCGGATCGTAGCGCGCGCCAGGTGGCCGTGCTCGGTTGTAGCGTGCGCATTGATGCAGACAAATGGCAGGCGGCGTTACCCGATGCCCTGGTATTTGCGGACGACCTGGAAATGTACCGTTATTTTGATGCCGACGCTGACAGCGTACGCATGCCCCTGACCTCTCGAACGCGGCTTCCGGTAGCTATTCAAACCGGCTGTGATGACACCTGTAGCTTCTGTATCACGACTCTGGCCCGGGGAGACCATCGTTCTCTGCCGGCGGGCCAGATAGTCGAGCAGGTGCAGGAAGCACGGCGCCATGGGGTGACGGAGATCGTACTCACCGGCATTAATATGGCTGCCTGGGGTAGCCCGGACAGTAAACAGCAACCGCAGCTGGCGCGGCTGCATGAACTGCTGGGCGCGCTTTTAACCGAAACCGACATACCGCGAATTCGACTCTCCTCCATTGGTCCGCAATACCTGCAGGACCCCTTCTGGGAAATTTACGCCGAGCCGAGAATCTGCGATTACCTGCACCTTTCTGTGCAGAGTGGCAGCGACCCGGTGCTCGAACTAATGGACCGGGGTCACGGCAGCCGCGAAGTTGTCAACATCGCTGAACAGTCTCGCAGGGTTCGACCCAACACCGCACTAGCGGCGGATCTAATCGCCGGTTTCCCCGGTGAGACCGATGAACACCATCAACAAACGGTGGACCTGGTACGCTCGCTTGCCTTTAGCAAGCTCCATGTATTTCCCTATTCCGAGCGCGAGGGAACTCGCGCCGCCAGCATGGCCAATTCTCTGCCCACCACTACCCGTAAAGCTCGCGCCGCCGAATTACGCGAACGGGGGCAGATTCAACGCGGTGAATTTATTGCCGGGCAAATGGGTCAGCCACTTTCGGTGCTGGCGGAAGATCGGCAGCGCGGCTGGAGCAACAACTATATCCGCCTGAACACCGGCGACCTGACGGAGGGAACGATTGCCCAAATTGAGCTATCGACTGATACTCTCGCCGAAAGCCTTGGTTAACCATCGGTGACTCTCTTCAATGGCGACACCCACCTTTTTCAATGAGCGAACTTCCAACCATGACCAAACCAGTAAAACCCGTCGTCACCCAACCGCGCAACCCTACCCGTTCGGTGAAAATCGGCAACATCACCATCGGCGCCGGGGCACCCATTGCCGTTCAGAGCATGTGCGCGACCAAAACCACCGATATCGACGCGACTGTCGCCCAGATTAACGACCTGCAGACTGCCGGCGCACAGGTTATTCGTCTCGCCGTGGATAAAGCCAGCGAGGCCAAAGCACTGGCGTCCATCCGCGAGCAGGTCAGCGCTAATTTGACTGTCGATCTGCAGGAAAACTACCGCATGGCGGAGAAAGTGGCGCCCCTGGTCGAGAAAATTCGCTATAACCCGGGCCACCTCTACCACCACGAAAAACGCAAACCGTGGCAGGATAAAGTGCGTTACCTGGCCGACATTGCCGGTAGCAATGACTGTGCAATTCGGGTGGGAGTCAATGCCGGTTCGGTCGATCCGAGTCTGGCTGACCAGTTCGATCCCGAAGACTCGATCTCGCCAATGATTGAAAGCGCCATGAGCCACTGCGACCTGCTCGATGAACTTGGCTTTAAACGCTACTGCGTCTCCTTAAAAGATTCTGATCCCGCCAAAGTGATTCAGCTAAATCAACGCTTCGCCGCGCTACGGCCGCAAATACCGCTGCATCTGGGGGTCACCGAAGCCGGCATGCCGCCTGGCGGAATCACCAAAACTCGCATCGCCTTCGAGGCACTTATTGGTCAGGGTATTGGCGACACCATTCGGGTCTCGCTAACCCTGCCGAATGACCGCAAGGGTGATGAAGTCACTGCCGGGATCGAGATCTTAGCCGCCATCGCCCGGGGAGAGCGCCTGGGTAGTGGCGCGCTGGATGGCGGCCTCAACATCATCAGCTGCCCGAGCTGCTCGCGAGTTGAGAACGAGGCCTTCGTCGACCTCGCCGAACAGGTCCGGGAAATGACTGACTATGCCCAGCAATACGACATCACCATTGCCGTAATGGGGTGCCGGGTCAACGGCCCGGGTGAGACCGATGATGCTGATCTGGGACTCTGGTGTGCACCGCGGTTTGTGAATCTAAAAAAAGGCGGCACGCCACTAGGGGCCTATCCCTACAACGAAATTCTCCCGATCCTCAAAACCCAGCTTGATGAGCTTATTAGCGATAAAAAACTTTCGAGCTAACTGGGACGCTGCTCGCTCAACCGGGCGGAACTAACCGCAACAGGCGGTCATCCCGACCCTCAGGGTTACCCCGGCCATCGTGGTTACTGGTAGCAAAGTAGAGGTAGCCATCGCTCCCCTGGGTGATGGCCCGCAGACGCCCAAACGTTCCTTTTAACAGGGATTCGCGGGCAACCGGATCACCTCGTTGATCAACTACCACCCGTATCAGCGCTTCGCCAACCAGAGAAGTGATGAACAGATTATTTTTAAACTGCGGAAACTGATTGCCGCGATAGACCACCATGCCTGCCGGGGCGATGGATTGCTCCCAAATTAGTAACGGGGCCACGCCGCCTGATTCTGTTTTGTTATCACTGGCGGGCGGCCAACCGTAGTTATTCCCCGCCTCAATCCGGTTAAGTTCGTCACCGCCGCGTGGCCCATCGAATCCTGACGGACCGTGTTCGACGCTGTAGAGTCGATCGTCTCTCGGATGCCAGTCCAGTCCCTGAGGATTGCGATGGCCCAGAGTGTAAACCGGTGATCCTGGCCAGGGATTATCGGCAGGAATCGAACCATCGAGGTTTAATCGCAGCAGTTTGCCCAACAGGGAATCCTGCCGCTGGGCAAATTCCCCTTCGGTGGCATCACCGGTTGAAACATACAGTTTCCTGTCGGGGCCAATTGCTACCTGGCAGCCGTTATGGAACCGATCACCGGGCCAACCCAACAGTTCTTTTTCCTGGAGCAGACCAAACCGACCTAGCATCGATCGGGTTAACTTGTTGCGGGTGCCGAACAGCCCTTTTTGAACGCTGTAACAGAGATAGATGTACTGTTGATCACGACTGGCGGCATGGATCGCCATGCCCATTAAACCGGACTCGCCCTTTGCCAGCACCTGCGGCAACTGGTCCAGTTCGCGTAAACCCCCGGTGGCATCCAGCAGCAGCAAATAACCCTGCCGTTGAGTAATAATTAACTGACCGGCCTGAGTAAACTCCATGTCCCAGGGCACACGCAACCCTTCGGCGACCACCTCCACCTGAAACTGGATACCGTCTTCGGTCCGGTAGATTTCGGGCAGACGATGAAGCGCGGGGAGCGCCAGAACCGCCGAGCTAGCAACGCACAGCAACAATCCCCAGGAAAACCTATTCCTCATTCGCAACGCCGTGCGGCACATGGCCAGCAGCGACATGCTCGGCGGCGGAATTGATATGGCCTTGCTGATCATCAAAATAAATATCGGCAGCGAAGGTTTTTAAAAATTCACCTTTATCCATGCCACCGAGAAACATTGCCTCGTCGATACGAATATTCCAGGCCCTCAGGGTACGGATAACTCGCTCGTGAGTCGGTGCAGCGCGGGCGGTCACCAGCGCGGTGCGAATCGGCGAACGTTCGTCCGGGTAGGCGGCCTGAATCCGTTGCAGAGCCGACAGAAAGTTTTTGAAGGGTCCACCGGAAAGCGGCTGGTGGGCCGCCCCACTTTCGCTATCCTTGAACGCTTCCAGCCCTCCGGTACGGAACACTCGTTCCGCCTCGTCGGAAAATAGCACCGCATCACCGTCAAAGGCGATACGCAGCTGATCCCGCTCGGGTCCAATGGCTCGAGAGGGAATAATGGCGGCAGCGGCATAACCGTCGTCCAGGGCTGCGCGCACATCGCTCGCCTCGGCAGAGAGGAAGAGGTCTGCTTTAAACGGAGCCACATATCGGTAAGGCGATTCACCGCTGGTAAAGGCGGCACGGGTAATATCCATACCGTGGTGCTGGATCGAATTGAACACCCGTAGCCCGGTATCCGCGCTGTTGCGCGAAAGCAGAATCACTTCTACTTTTTGATCACCCGGCAGGTCATGGTTAAGCGCCAGGAGTTTTCGCACCAGCTGAAAAGCGATCCCCGGCTCCAAAATCGCATTCTCATTGGCGATCTGGTATTCACAATAACTCTCTTTACCCTGCTCAATAAAAACCCGGTGGCTTTCCTCCAGATCAAACAGGGCTCGTGAAGAGATGGCTATGATCAACGACTGGTCTCCGAATTAACCCAACTGACCACTGATTACCCCCGAACAACCGCTTGCTGATGACGCGCGACCAGGGCAATCACCAGCGCAGAAATGGCGAGAATTGAACCAAAAACAGTGAAATAGACCGGCATACCCAGCTCCTTCGCCATTAACAACCCGCCAATGACCGGCCCGAGAATCGAGCCCCAGCGGCCGATTCCCAACGCCCAGCCAACACCAGTGGCCCGACTCGCCGTTGGATAGATAGAGGCAGCCAGCGAGTTCATACCAATTTGCGCACCAAAGGTAAAAAACCCGGCCATAAAGATGCCAACAGTCACCAGGCTGGCACTCTGTGTGACCTGACCCATAGCAACAATGGTAACCATGCCCAGCAGGAAGATGATTGGCAGCATGCGTTGGCTGCCAAAACGGTTAATCAATCCAGCAAGAAATATCGGACCAATCGCCCCACCCAGATTGAGCACCAGCCCACCCTTAACCGCCTGACCGGGTTCATCGCTGAGACTCTCAAACAGTGTCGGCGTCCAGGCAATTAAAAAATAGACGACAATCAGATTGGTAAAAAATGCCGCCCATAGCAGCAGGGTATCGCGCCCATAGCCGGGAGCAAACAACTGGCGGACTGGTCCTGAATCGCTGGGCGCCTGCTCTACCCGAAAGGCCTGTTCCGCGTTGTAGGTCGTATCAGGGTCGATACGATTGAGCGTCGTGGCTATCTGTTCATTACGTCCGCTTAACGTGGCCAGATAGCGAATCGATTCAGGCATGATCCGCCCCAACAATACCGCTGCCAGCAACGGTAACACTCCGCCGACCACGTAAACCGATTGCCAGCCCCAGACCGGCATCAACATCCCGGCCACCAGGCTACCCACCACTCCACCGACGGGAATCCCCAGAAAAATAATGCTGATGGCAATATTGCGCCACGCCCGGTTTGAATATTCAGACATTAACGCGGTTGCGTTGGGCAATGCTCCACCGAGCCCTACCCCGGTTAGTAACCTGAGCATCAGTAGCTCGTTATAGGTCGTCGCCCAGGCAGTTGCGAGGGTAAAACAACCAAACGCTATCAGACTACCGATTATCGCGGTCTTTCGCCCCCACCGGTCACCAATCGGGCCCACCAGGAGCGCGCCAATTGCCATCCCGATCAGGCCAGCGGAGAACAGGGTGCCAAACTGATGCCCAGGTATGCCCAGATCAACCCCAATTGCCGGCGCAGTAAAGGCAATGGCCTGAACATCAAAGCCATCGAGCACCACCACCAGGGTACAGAACAGCATCACGCGCCAGTGGACCGTCCCCATGCGGCTATTATCAATGACATCACTGACCTGAACTTCGTTACTCATACGCCTCCCGTTACTTCCCAACGAAATACAGCAATCCCTGCCAAATTACAAAATAGAGCACTTCCACGGCGACTAAAGTTTGCCATTACAGCCGCCGCTAACCCGGAAGAGCTAATTATCTTTTGAATTACAATACAAACAGTTATAAGCTTATCTTAATATTAGTTTTAGAAACCATCCGTAGGCCATTATTATGGCAGAGAAAAACACCAACCTACCCCATCGACAGGAGGGCCACCGAGATGCTCGCTGTTACCCTCGCTTTCGCGCGCAATTACCCGCCCAACTAGTCACGCCGACGGGTGAAAACCTGGTTGTCTCCACTCGCATAATCTCCATGGTAGGACTGGAAGTGAGCTGCGAACAGCGGGCCTCGCTACAGGTCCTTACGAAGGATAACGACAAGCCAGCCAGCCAACGCCGAGTACTGCATTTTTCACTGGTATTACCCGATGATGAATCGACCACTATCGGCGGCACGGCGTTTCTGGTCAACTCGCGCCGGGTTGCACAGGATCGTTACGTCCTCGCCATACAATACCTCAAATTAAGCACCTCCGACCGGGAACATCTGGCCGCTTTTCTCGAAGAATGCAGCGTCGCCTGACGCTTCCCGGCCTACTCCACTGGCCCTCGATGGGGGCAACCGATCAAGTACAATCGTCATTCTTCGGGCGCCCGTATGAACGACCCCATACCGGTGCCTGTCGCTTTCAATTGCCGGGTAACTGTTCGCACAGAACCCAGGCACCAACATAAAGGCCTGAATAATGCGTGGATGGGTCGTCAGGGAATGGTGTGAGCCTGATGCAATGGAGTGGGCTGAAATAGAACTGCCCACGGTGCAGGGTAATCAGGTAAAAATTCAAATTGAATCGGCGGCGCTGAATTTTCTCGATACGCTAATGATCCGTGGACAATACCAGGTCAAACCGAAGCTGCCGTTCACGCCCGGGGTAGAAATTGCCGGTACGATCATCGAGGCCGGCCCGGACAGTCAATTCTCAGCCGGCGAGCGGGTCTGCGGTCTGATTGATCACGGTGGTTTTGCAGAGCAAGTGGTCACTGCCGATACCCAGTTACTGAAACTACCCGACGCGATTGATGCGGTGACCGGTTCGGTGATTCCTGTGGTTTACCCAACTGCCTGGTGCGCGCTGAAATTGCGGGCGAATCTTCAACCGGGCGAGTCAGTACTGGTTCACGCCGGTGCAGGCGGCGTCGGTTCGGCCTGTCTGCAACTGGCCAGACATTGGGGGGCCCCCGTTTTTGTAACTGCTGGCAGCGAGGAAAAGCGCCAGCTTTGTCTGCAACAGGGCGCCCAGGCGGCGTTTGCCTACGACGATAACTGGCATGAGCAAATTAAGAACCTGACCGGCGGCAAAGGGGTTGACGTGGTTGTTGATAATGTCGGTGGCGAGGTCACTAACCAGAGTGTGAGGGCCCTCGCCTGGGGCGGGCGTCTGACGATCGTTGGCTTTGCCGGTGGCGACATTGCCAACATTCCTGCCAACCGACTCCTGTTGAAAAACGCCAGTGCGATGGGGGTGATGTGGGGCGGTTATCAGATTAATCAACCGGCAGAAGTTCAACCCACCATTGACGGAATTTTTAATTTGCTTGAAAAAAATTTAATCAAACCGGTGATATCAGCCCGATACGCTCTCAGTGATGCTCCTCAAGCCCTCCGAGACCTGGCGCAGAGGAATACCCACGGTAAGGTGGTACTGATTCCAGACGGTTACCGCTAGCCTTTTTCAGGTGACTGAGCAGCCAAATAAACCGCCACTCCTTCCGGTAATTCCGCGATTATGGCGCGCCCTTCACTGGTCGCTTAGCGGTCTGCAGACTGCCATCCGCACTGAACAGTCCTTTCGCATAGAATGTGCGCTACTGCCTGTCATTACTGGCCTCGCGATCGGAGTCAGCGACTCTTACTGGCAGCTGGCGACACTGATAGGGGCCTGGCTACTGCTGCTGACGATTGAGTTACTCAATTCTGCGGTCGAAGCAACAATCGACCGGATTGGCAGTGAACATCACCCCTTGTCGGGTCGGGCCAAGGACCTGGGCTCTGCAGCCGTGTTCATCGTCATGGTTATTAATCTATTATTCTGGGCGGCAGCGCTTCTCGAATAACATTCATCCTTTAATTGACACACCCACAGGAAGCTGATGATGAAAAAAGGCATAAAAGAACTGGTCGCTGACGCTGAGGCGGTCATTGAAACTATTTCCGCTGAAACAGCGATAGAGATCGCTCAGCAGGACGATGTGGAATTAATCGATATCCGTGACATCCGCGAACTGCATCGTGAAGGAACCGTGCCCGGCGCGAAACATGCCCCCCGGGGGATGCTTGAATTCTGGGTAGACCCGGATAGCCCCTACCACAAACCCCTGTTTGCCAGCGGCAAAAAGTTCGTTCTATATTGTGCCAGTGGCTGGCGTAGCGCGTTGGCAACCCGGGCATTGCAGGAGATGGGACTGGAACCGGTCTGCCATATCAGCGGTGGCTTCACCGCCTGGAAAAAGGCTGGGGGCTCCGTCGAAGCGGTCGAAAAGAAATAGCTGCACGGTGGATTACCCGCACCCCCGCAACTGACAGTCTGCTACCGGGTAGCCACCTTCGAGCAGCGGCGATAACCCTGCTTATGAGACTTCACTAACAACCACGCAGGATTTAGCGCTGCGATTGCAGGTAATTCTGCACGCCCATCTGGTCAATCTGTTCAAGCTGGGCTTCGATCCAGTCGACGTGGGCTTCTTCATCTTCAAGAATGTGGGAAAACAGATCGCGGCTGACGAAATCGCGGGCCTGTTCGCAGCAGATAATCGCCTCTTTCAGCAAGGGAATTGCTTCCATTTCCAGACGCAGATCACAATCCAGCATTTCCGGTAGATCTTCGCCGATATAAAGCTTACCGAGATTCTGAAGATTAGGAATGCCATCAAGCATCAACACGCGATCAATCAGCGTCTCAGCATGCTTCATCTCATCAATCGATTCTTCCCGGCTCTTACTGGCGTAGTCGTTGTACTCCCAGTTGCCAGCCATCTTGGCATGAAGAAAGTACTGATTAATGGCCGTAAGTTCCATTTTCAGGACTTTATTGAGGAAATCGATAACTTCATTATTACCTTTCATTTGCTTGCTCCAAAACTGTCAGGACAAAAAAATTTCAATTCATTCGATGACGTCATCCGCAACCGCCGATATTCCTGCATCCCTCAGCATCTGCTGAAGGTAGTCGCAGCAGTTCCCACAGTCGACTCCAGTACCTAACTGTTTTTGCAACTTTTCGAGCGTATCCACGCCGAGAGCGATCTGCCGATTAATCTGTTTTTCAGTAATTCCTCTGCACAAACAAACATACACGTCTGCACCTCACTCAGAGTGATCAACCATTAAACGAATTTATAACAACTCTACCAAATTGGTTCTCTTTAGGGGTGCGTATGCCTCAGGCTATCGGATCACTCGACCGTAACAGACTTCGCTAGATTACGCGGTTGGTCGACATCCGTACCCTTGATAACCGCCACATGGTAAGCCAGCAGTTGCAGGGGGATGGTGTAGAGAACTGCGGCCAGGTGACGCATGGTGCCGGGCACCTTGATCACCTGGGTGTCAGTCTCATCAACGCCAGCATCGTGATGGGCAAAAACCAGCATCCGTCCACCTCGGGCCTGCACCTCGTGAATGTTAGATTTTAATTTCTCCAACAGGTGGTCATTGGGTGCCACCGCAATGACAGGCATCTCCTCATCAACCAGCGCCAACGGACCATGCTTCAACTCTCCTGCAGGATACGCCTCCGCGTGAATGTAGGATATCTCTTTTAGTTTTAACGCTCCTTCCTGGGCGATCGGGAAATGGGTACCACGACCCAAAAAAAGCGCATGATGTTTATCGCGAAAGCCACTGGCGAGCGCCTCGATAGGCTTGTCCAGCGCCAGCACCTCTTCTATCTCGCCCGGCAGGTCACGCAACTCATTCACCAGCGCCTGTTCGTCGCTAGCGCTCAGCCCGTGACGTCTGCCCAGGGCAATCACTAATATCATCAAGGCGGTCAGCTGGGTGGTAAATGCTTTCGTGGAAGCAACGCCGATTTCCGGGCCCGCCCGGGTCATTAGCACCAGTTCGGATTCACGCACCAGCGAACTTTCAGGAACATTACAGATAGCCAGCGAATATTTAACGCCTCGACGCTGTGCCTCACGGAGCCCTTCAAGGGTATCGGCGGTCTCACCCGACTGGGAGATGGTGACCAGCAAGGTGTTCGGCGACAGTACCGAATCCCGATAACGAAACTCACTGGCAATCTCGACCTGACAGGGTATCTTCGCCAGGCTCTCGAACCAGTAGCGAGCAACCTGACCGGCGTTACAGCTGGTGCCACAGGCGAGAATCTGGACCGAATCAATCTGATCAAAGATCGCCGGTGCCTGCGGGCCAAAGGCTCCTTCCAGCACGTGATCAGCGCCGAGACGGCCTTCAAGGGTATTGATAATGGCTTCGGGTTGCTGATAGATCTCTTTCAGCATGTAGTGGCGATAGCCACCTTTATCGAGTGACTGAGCTGCCAGTTTACTGGTGGTAATGGGTCGCTCTACCTGAGCTCCGGATGAATCCCAGACAGTCACGCCTTCCAGTGTAATTTCTGCCCGATCACCTTCTTCCAGAAAGATTAGCCTGGGGGTATGAGCAATAATCGCGGCCGCATCAGAAGCCAGAAAGTATTCTTTCCTGCCAACGCCAATGAGCAGGGGACTTCCACTACGGGCCGCCAACAGACGCTGGGTTTCACCCTCACAAATCACTCCCAGCGAGTAGGCGCCCTGAAGCTGATCGACCGCGTCGTTAAAAGCCTGCAATAAAGTGACACCCTGCTCCAGCCCCCGGTTAATCAGGTGTGGAATTACTTCGGTATCGGTCTGCGAGTCAAAGATCGCCCCGTCGGCTTTCAGGCTGTCACGCAGCTCATCATGGTTCTCAATAATACCGTTGTGAACAACGGCGATTCGGTCACCGGCAACGTGAGGATGAGCGTTGGTTTCACTCGGAACACCGTGGGTAGCCCAGCGAGTATGGGCAATACCGATAGTGCCGGCAACGCTGCTGTCGAGCAACTTGTCATCGAGTTGCTGAACCTTTCCCATTGAACGGACTCTGCGCAGATTGCCGTCCGCATCCAGTACTGCAACACCCGCCGAATCGTAGCCACGGTATTCAAGCCGACGTAGACCCTCCACCAACTGGGGAACGACGTCCCGTCGGGAGAGTGAGCAGACGATTCCACACATAACTTAAAACTCCAGAAAACATGCAAAGCGCGTTGGTAAGGTAGAGAACCTCAGTTGCGCACTAATAGCGGATTAATCGTTATTGTTTACTTTTTGTTTTTCACCGGCGCCTGCCAGCCTTTTAATGTCACCTGTTTTACCCTCGACAGAGTCAACTCTCCGGCAGCGGCCTCACGGGTCAGGGTGGTACCCGCGCCGATAGTTGCGCCAGGACCTACTTTGACCGGAGCGACCAACTGACAATCCGACCCAATAAACGCGCCATCGCCAATCTCGGTCAAATGTTTATTAGCACCGTCATAATTACAGGTAATCACTCCTGCGCCAATATTGACATTGGCACCCACAATCGCGTCGCCGACATAGGACAGGTGATTGGCTTTACTACCAGGCCCGAGACGGGTCTTTTTCAATTCGACAAAGTTCCCCACCCGCGCATTATCGGCCAGCTCGCTGTCTGGACGTATCCGCGCAAAGGGGCCTATCTGGCAGTTATCTCCAATCCGCGCGCTATCAATCAGTGTATTGGGGAGCACAATGGTTCCCGGTCCGAGGGTCGAATTCCTGATCTGACAGTTAGCACCAATCTTTACGCCATCACCCAGAGTGACCTGCCCTTCAAATACCGCGTTGATATCAACCTCGACATCGCTGCCCACCTGCAATTCGCCGCGAAGATCAAACCGAGCAGGGTCTCTTAATGTAACGCCCTGTTCCAGTAACTGGCAGGCATAGTCCAGCTGCAGCACACGTTCTGCCTCGGCCAACTGGCGTTTATCGTTTACGCCTGCAACTTCGGCGGCATTATCCGCATTCACCGCCGTTACCGCATAGCCATCCGCGACTGCCATCGCAATCACGTCGGTCAGATAATACTCGCCCTGAGCATTGTCATTGCCTAGGCGCGACAGCCACTGCTTAAGGGGTCCGGCCGGAATCGCCATGATGCCGGTATTGATTTCCTTTACCCGCAACTGCTCGTCATTGCCGTCCTTCTGCTCAACGATCGCGGCAACGTTACCAGCTGAATCACGGAGTACCCGCCCATAACCGCTGGGATCCTCCAGAACGACCGTCAGGAGCGCCGGCGACTCTGGCCCCGCGGCGTGGATTAAACGAGCAAGCGTCTCCTGGCTCAACAGCGGCACATCTCCGCACAGCACCACTACCAGGTCGTCATCTCCCAACAGTGGAACCGCCTGCGCAACGGCGTGCCCAGTACCCAGCTGCTCGTGCTGACTAACCCAGTTGCAATCGAGCTGAGGCAGAGCCTGCTTGACCTGATCAGCACCATGACCAACCACTAGCGTCAGTAATCCGTCCTGCGATTCGCGCAAGGACTGAAAAGCACGAATGCTTTCCTGAAGCAGGGTACTGCCGCCGATCGGTTGTAATACCTTGGGTAGCATAGAACGCATCCGCGTTCCCTTGCCAGCCGCCAGAACTACCGCGTGTAGTTTCATAATCTCCACCCAAAAAAAACCCTGCGGACGTTACATCAGCAGGGCTTGATTATATTCGTCTGCATCACCCTTTTCTTACCGGGGTTGTCGCAGATAAATCATTCTACTCAGCGACCGCCGCGCTTACGCAGCCTCTGAATGGTTGCCAGCTGAGCGATTGCCTCGGCAAACTCGGCCTGAGCCGACGCATAATCGATATCGGCTTCCCGCCCCTGCATCAACTTTTCGGCGCGTTCTCGCGCCTCTATGGCTGCTGCTTCGTCCAGATCATGGGCCCGCACTGCCGTATCGGAAAGAACGGTAACCGCATCCGGCTGTACTTCCAGCAAGCCGCCGGAAATGTAAAAGGCTTCATCGTCGCCATCAGCCAGCTTAACCCGCACTTCACCCGGTCTCAGCGTACTGAGCAACGGTGTGTGCCCCGCATAGACCCCGATATCGCCATCCGCCGAGGGGGCGAAGAACATTTCTGCTACTCCGGAAAATATCTCCTGCTCAGCACTGACGATATTGATCTGCATTGTATTGCTCATGGTCAGTTATCCCGGTGGTCAGGCAGCTTCCATCTCTTTGGCTTTTTCAAGCACTTCATCAATGCTACCAACCATATAAAAAGCCTGTTCAGGAATATGATCGTACTCGCCGGCAACGATTCCCTTAAAGCCACGGATGGTTTCTTTTAATGAAACGTATTTACCCGGGGAACCGGTAAACACCTCGGCAACGAAGAACGGCTGAGACAGAAAGCGCTGTATTTTCCGCGCCCGGTTAACGCTCAGTTTATCTTCCTCACTCAGCTCATCCATACCGAGGATAGCGATGATGTCGCGGAGTTCCTTGTAACGCTGCAGTGTGTTCTGCACGCCACGAGCCACTTCATAGTGCTCCTCACCAATGACCAGCGGATCAAGCTGACGACTAGTGGAATCCAGTGGATCCACCGCCGGGTAGATACCGAGTTCGGCGATTTGCCGAGACAGCACCACCGTCGCATCCAGATGGGCAAAGGTAGTAGCAGGCGATGGATCGGTTAAATCATCCGCAGGCACATAAACGGCCTGAATCGAAGTAATCGAGCCGGTGCGGGTGGAGGTGATGCGTTCCTGCAGCACGCCCATTTCTTCAGCCAGCGTAGGCTGATAGCCAACCGCTGAAGGCATCCGGCCTAACAGTGCCGAAACCTCGGTGCCCGCCAGGGTATAACGATAGATGTTATCGATAAACAGCAGCACGTCGCGACCTTCGTCACGGAAAAACTCGGCCATGGTCAACCCGGTCAGTGCCACACGCAAACGGTTGCCGGGGGGCTCATTCATCTGCCCGTATACCAGGGCGACCTTATCGAGCACATTGCTCTCTTTCATTTCGTAATAGAAGTCATTCCCTTCTCGGGTACGTTCGCCAACACCGGCGAACACCGAGTAACCGCTGTGTTCACTCGCGATGTTTCGGATCAGCTCCATCATGTTGACGGTCTTACCGACGCCGGCACCACCAAACAGGCCAACCTTGCCACCTTTTGCAAAGGGGCAGATCAGGTCAATAACTTTAATTCCGGTTTCCAGCAACTCGGTGGCCGGTGACAAGTCAGCGTAAGCGGGTGCTTCACGATGGATACCCCAGCGCTCCTGCTCACCTATTTCGCCCTGCTCATCAATCGGATTGCCGAGAACGTCCATGATTCGACCCAGGGTCTGTGTACCAACCGGGACCTGAATGGCCGCACCGGTATTTTCGGCTACCATGCCCCGCTTTGCGCCGTCAGTACTACCCATGGCGATTGCTCGCACTACGCCATCACCAAGCTGATGCTGAACTTCCAGTGTCAGGTTCATGTCGCTTATCAGCAGGGCGTCGTAGACGCTGGGTACCTGGTCGTGGGCAAATTCCACGTCCACAACCGGGCCGATGACCTGTACTACCTTTCCGCTATCCATTCTTATTCAATCCTCGGATTCGTACGTTCGCGAATAATCTCATTTTGTGCCTAAATTTCGGCTAAACCGCTGCAGCACCCGCCACAATTTCAGACAGCTCCTGAGTAATAGCCGCCTGGCGCGCTTTGTTGTAAATCAACTGTAGCTCGTCGATCAGGTCTGCCGCGTTATCGGACGCCGCCTTCATTGCCACCATTCTGGCTGCCTGTTCGCACGCTATATTTTCCACCACGGCCTGGTAAACAAAGGCTTCGAGATACCGAACCAGAAGGGCGCTTAGTACTTCTTCGCCCGCTGGTTCATAGAGGTAATCCCAATGATGGTTGGCGGAACGTTCGATCTCTCCACGGCTAATCGGCACCAGCTGCTCGATTACCGGCTGCTGAGTCATGGTGTTTACAAATTCGTTATAGCCGATGTGCAGCTCGTCAATCTGACCCGATTCATGCCGGTCGAGCATCACTTTAATAAAACCAAGCAGCTGCTCCAGAGAAGGTGCGTCACCAATGTGCGACACCTCACTGACAATGTTGCCGCCCACCCGTTTAAAATAGCCGGTAGCTTTGGAGCCAATCAGGGCGATATCAAACTCAACATCGTCGCCCTGCCATTTTTTGAGCTGTGTCAGCACCGTCTTAAACAGGTTACTGTTCAGGCCGCCACAAAGCCCTCGGTCCGTGGACACCACGATGACACCCACCCGTTTCACTGGCCGCTCTTCCATAAATGGATGAGAGAATTCCGAATTGGCCTGGGCGAGGTTACCTATAACCGAGCGAATCTTATTGGCGTAGGGTCGACTGGCCAGACCGCGCTCGATCGCCTTGCGCATCTTACTGGCAGCGACCATTTCCATCGCTTTGGTAATTTTTTGCGTATTCTGGACACTACCGATCTTGGTCCGAATTTCTTTTGCTGCGGCCATAGCTAATCAACCAATCCGATCAAGCGACAAAGTTGGCTGCGAAAGCGTCCAGAAACGCCTTGAATTTCGCTTCGATATCCTTATCCCAGTTGCCACTCTCGTTAACCGAGTCGCGCAGCTCTTTCTGCTCACTGGCAAACTGGCTGAGAAGTTCCTGTTCAAAGCGACCCACCTGATCCAGCGGCAGGTCATCAAGATAGCCTTCACTAACCGCGAACAGGGACATCCCCTGATCAGCAATACTCAAGGGCCGATACTGGGGCTGAATCATCAGCTGGGTTACTTTCTGACCACGTTGTAATTGAGCGCGGGTAGTTTCATCAAGGTCGGATGCGAACTGGGCAAACGCCGCGAGCTCACGATACTGCGCCAGACTCAGACGAACACCGCCGCCGAGCTTTTTAACAATCTTGGTCTGCGCTGCTCCGCCTACACGTGATACCGACAGGCCAGCGTTGATTGCAGGACGAATACCCGCATTGAACAGATCAGTTTCCAGGAAGATCTGACCGTCGGTGATCGAAATCACATTGGTCGGCACGAAGGCCGAGACATCACCCGCCTGAGTTTCAATGATCGGTAGTGCGGTCAGTGAACCCGTCTTACCTTTTACTTCACCGTTGGTAACCCGCTCTACATACTCGGCGTTGACCCGAGCAGAACGTTCCAGTAACCGTGAATGCAAATAGAAAACATCGCCAGGATAGGCTTCACGGCCCGGGGGACGTCGGAGC